>Ga0208830_1001097_pt1 | contig 12463 bp, 15 predicted proteins | sample DeeseametaMP2634_FD_184169 | JGI IMG/M metagenome (GOLD analysis project Ga0208830, IMG submission 184169) | Marine microbial communities from the Deep Atlantic Ocean - MP2634 (SPAdes) | ecosystem: Environmental > Aquatic > Marine > Oceanic | place: Northeast of Antigua and Barbuda, North... | reverse complement strand
ACTTTTTAAGCTGTCTCTATAGATAGTATAAAGATCATCGGTTGTAATGTACTTAACTACACCAGCAGTTGGGTCTGCAATTAAGATGGCATTCTCTGTAGAATAAACACTTAATCCCTCAAACCTCACAGGGTCTGAGCCTGCCACAACGTGTAATGCGTTTTGTGGGTTAAGCTCATTGATACCAACGTTCTGGGAATAACCATAATTCAATGTGAAAAAAGTTAATACAAGTAATAGTAGTTTGTTAGCTTTCATAGAAATTCTTTTATGCTTAATTAACAAATATACGTTATTGATTTTGATTAGGTTCACATATGTTGCTTTTTTTTGGGTGAAATGCATGAAAATATGGTTGAAATGCATTTGACAATAAAAAGAATACCTCTTTCTTTCTTAACTAACTTAATTATCGGTTAATATTTATTTGACCTTAAGAGAACCTTTATTAATTTAGTAGACTTAGATAAATAGAATATTATGATTAAGATTACACTTCCAGATGGAAATGTAAAAGAAGTTAATGCAGGAGTAACTGCATTAGATATAGCTAAATCTATAAGTGAGGGTTTAGCAAGAAATGTTTTAGCAGCACAGGTTAATGATGAAGTTTGGGATGCTACACGCTCTATTAATAGTGATGTAAATTTAAAATTATTTACATGGAATGATAAGGATGGAAAGTCAACCATGTGGCATTCATCAGCACATTTAATGGCAGAAGCGTTAGAGTTTTATTATCCAGGGATAAAATTGGCTATTGGACCTCCAATCGAAAATGGATTTTACTATGATGTTGATTTTGGAGATTATGAATTTTCGGAGAAAGACTTCAAAAAAATTGAAGACAAAATTCTTGAATTAGCTAGGACAAAATCAGAGTATATCAGGAAAGAAATAAGTAAGTCTGAGGCAATATCTTACTTTAAAGAAAAAGAAGATCCTTATAAATTAGAGTTGCTTGAAGACTTAGAAGATGGAAATATTACCTTCTATACACAGGGAAATTTCACTGATTTATGTCGAGGACCACATATTCCTCACACAGGTTTTGTAAAAGCAGTTAAATTAATGAGTGTTGCAGGAGCTTATTGGAGAGGAGATGAAAATAATAAGCAACTTACTCGTGTTTACGGGATAACTTTTCCAAAAAATAAAGAGCTAACGGAGTACCTACAAATGCTCGAAGAAGCTAAAAAGCGAGATCATAGAAAATTAGGAAAAGAATTAGAGTTGTTTACTTTTTCTCAGCGTGTTGGTCAAGGATTACCTCTTTGGTTACCAAAAGGCACTGATTTGAGAGAAAGACTAGTGAGTTTTTTATCAAAAGCTCAAAAAAACATTGGATATCAAGCTGTAACTACACCTCACATCGGACATAAAGATTTATATGTTACTTCAGGGCATTACGCTAAATATGGAGCAGATTCTTTTCAGCCGATTAAAACCCCACATGAAGGAGAGGAGTTTTTATTAAAACCAATGAATTGTCCTCATCATTGTGAAATTTATGCTTCAAGTCCTAGATCATACAAGGATTTGCCGTTGCGATTTTCTGAGTTTGGGACGGTTTACAGGTATGAGCAAAGTGGAGAGCTTCATGGTTTAACAAGGGTTAGAGGTTTTACTCAAGATGATGCACATATTTTTTGTACAGAAGATCAAGTAGAAGAAGAATTTACAAAGGTTATTGATTTAATCAAATTTGTATTTAAGGCGTTAGACTTTAAAGATTTTACTGCCCAGATTTCTCTGCGAGATAAAGTAAATAGAGATAAATATATTGGAAGTGAGGAAAACTGGGAAAAAGCAGAGCAAGCAATTATCAATACAACAAAAGATGCAGGTTTAAATACCATAGTTGAATACGGTGAAGCCGCTTTTTATGGTCCAAAGTTAGATTTTATGGTGAAGGATGCTATAGGTAGAAGTTGGCAGCTAGGAACTATTCAAGTAGATTATAGCTTACCAGAAAGGTTTGAGTTAGAATATACGGGTGCTGACAACCAAAAACACCGGCCAGTTATGATTCACCGAGCGCCTTTTGGATCAATGGAACGTTTTGTAGCTGTTTTAATTGAACATTGTGGAGGAAAGTTTCCTTTGTGGTTAACTCCTGATCAAGTAGCTATTTTACCAATTAGTGATAAATACAACGAATATGCTGAAAATCTTTCAAATGAACTAAAAAATTACGATATTCGTGCTTTTGTTGACGATAGAAACGAGAAGATTGGCAAGAAAATAAGGGATACTGAAGTAAAAAAAGTGCCTTATATGCTTATTATAGGAGAGAAAGAAGTGAGTGAAAATAAGCTTTCTGTAAGGAGACAGGGTGAGGGAGATTTAGGAGAGTTTAGTACAGCAGATTTTGCTAATCTATTAAAAAAGGAAATAGAAGAATTAACAACGTATAACTAAAATAATTAGCCATAGCAGTTAGAAGACATAACAACAGAAGAAGATTCGAAAAAAAGGAAGATCCGCATCGAATTAATGAAAAAATACGTGCTCAAGAAGTACGTATGGTAGGGGATAATGTAGAAGCTCAAGTAGTTCCTGTATCCAAGGCGTTAGCCATTGCAAAAGAAATGGAGCTAGATTTAGTAGAAATTTCCCCAAATGCAAAACCTCCTGTTTGTAAAATCATGGACTATAAAAAGTTCTTGTATGATTCTAAAAAGAAGGAAAAGGCATTAAAAGCGAAGCAAACAAAAGTAACTGTAAAGGAAATTCGTTTTGGTCCGAATACGGATGATCATGATTTTAATTTTAAGTTAAACCATGCGAAAAAATTCTTACAGGAAGGAGCTAAAGTAAAAGCTTATGTATTCTTTAAAGGAAGAACAATTGTGTTTAAAGAAAGAGGAGAAGTGCTTCTTTTAAAATTTGTTCAAGAGCTAGAAGAATTCGGTGTGCCAGAAGCTATGCCAAAAATGGAAGGTAAGAAGATGATAATAATGATAAATCCAAAGAAAAAGTAACTATAAATTTGAAACGATGCCAAAAGTAAAAACAAAAGCAAGTGCCAAAAAGCGTTTTAAGCTTACGGGTACTGGCAAAATCAAAAGAAAACACGCTTTTAAAAGTCATATTTTGACTAAAAAAGCAAAGAAAAGAAAAAGAAATTTAACGCATTCAACACTTGTGCATGAAGCTGATGTTAATAACATCAAAGCACAATTGTGGATATAATAAATTTTTAAGGTTTATTCAATGTTTAACCCGGTAACAAGGTAATTAAAAGCCTCTTTAGAGCACCTTTTATCAAAAAAATAAAATTATGCCAAGAAGTACAAACGCAGTAGCGAGAAAACAAAGAAGAAAAAAAATACTAAAAGCCGCAAAAGGTTATTTTGGTAGAAGAAAGAATGTATATACAGTAGCTAAGAATGCTGTTGAGAAAGGTATGTCTTACTCATACATTCACAGAAAACAAAAGAAGAGAAACTTCAGAAAACTTTGGATCACGAGAATTAATGCAGGTGTTCGCCAGCACGGATTATCATATTCTAAATTTATGGGGCTTTACAATAAATCAGGTATGGAACTTAACAGAAAGGTTCTAGCAGATTTAGCAATGAATCACCCAGATGCGTTTAAAGCAATTGTAGATAAAGTAAAAAATTAACAATCATTTTTTCTTTGGATTTTTAGAAAGGTCAGAATTTTTATTCTGGCCTTTTTTAATTTTTAGACTTTTGCTTTTTCTTCCAGATAAACAAATAGGGGTTATCTTGAATATAAGTTGGCTCACTATTCGTTAAAATATACCCAATATCTATTGCGGGTAAAATAAAGAAACCTCCTCCTAGAGTAAGTGTATACATAACGGGTACAGTAGACTTAGTACCTAAATATAATCGATGAACACCAAAAGGACCTAGTGTTATAGCCAAAGCAGTAGCTATTAACTTATTTTTTGCTGTTATCGGTTTTTGTTTGCTTGGTGTTTCGTTATAAAAAGAATACTGATGAGATTCTTTATCCAAAATTAATAATGTATCTGCTGAAGGTGTAGAAGACTCATTAAACACATTATGTTTGAATTGAGCATAAAGAGAGGAACAAAAGCATGTGGAGAAAATTCCAAATAAGAATAAAAAAAAAGAGCTCTTAGCAAGAGCTCTTTTCATAAAAATGCTTGTTTTACTTATTAGCATTGTAAAGTTCGTTTACTTTATCCCAATTAATAACATTAAAGAAAGCTTCAATGTAATCAGGTCTTCTGTTTTGGTAGTTTAAGTAGTAAGCATGCTCCCAAACATCAACACCTAAAATAGGAGTTCCTCCACAACCAACACCTGGCATTAAAGGATTGTCTTGGTTTGGAGAAGAGCAAACTTCTACCTTACCACCTGGGTGAACACATAGCCATGCCCAACCTGAACCAAATTGAGTCGCAGCAGCGTTAGAGAATTCTTTTTTGAAATCCTCAAAAGAACCGTAAGCATCATTGATAGCTTTAGCTACATCACCTGTTGGCTCACCTCCTCCGTTTGGAGACATTACTTGCCAAAATAAACGGTGATTATAAAAACCTCCACCATTATTTCTAACAGCTCCGTTTTTCATATCTAAACCGATTAAAATGTCTTCAATAGATTTTGCAGCAAGATCAGTGCCTTCAATAGCATTGTTTAATTTAGTTGTGTAACCAGCATGGTGCTTCCCATGATGAATCTCCATGGTTCTAGCATCAATGTGAGGCTCAAGTGCATCATGAGCGTACGGTAATTCTGGTAATGAAAATGACATATTTTTTTAAATTTTAATGTTAAACTTTTGTTTAGACTGAATATACTAAAAATGAAACAGAATATGAAATAGCAAATGCTGTGTTTTTGTTAATTCTCAATAAAATTTAAAAGTATATATTAATAAAATTCTTATTTATGTGTTTAGTGGTACGGTAAAGAAACAGATAAAAGAAAATTACCAGATATCACACAAACAATTTTATTAACTTTAAGCTACAAAGCAACACTATGGAAACACAAAATATTCCTTTAACTATTTACAGTGAGATGACTCCAAACCCAAATACAATGAAGTTTGTGACGAATAAAATGTTATTGGATCAAGGAGTTGTAGAATATAAGAACATTAGTGAAACTATAGGTTCTTCAACAGTAGCTGAAAAAATCTTTCAATTTCCTTTTGTTCAAGCGATATTCTTTTCTAGAAATTTTATTACCATAACAAAAAAGGAAGCGTTTGATTGGGATGATATTACTTATGAGTTAAGAATATTTTTAAGTGAATTATTAACTGAAAATCCAACTCCAATAGAAAAACTACCAGAAGTAAAGGAGGAGGTTAGTCAATTAGAGAATGCCCAATCTGAAAATTGGTCATATCAACCAGTTATTAATTCAGAGACCGATCAGCAAATTGTAGATCTATTGGAAGAGTATGTTCGACCAGCTGTTGAAAATGATGGTGGAGCTATACATTTTAAATCTTTTGATGAAGGGGTAGTAACAGTTATGTTAAAAGGGGCTTGTAGTGGTTGTCCGTCTTCTACAGCAACATTAAAAGGAGGAGTTGAACAACTTTTAAAAGCTCATGTTCCAAATATTAAAGAAGTTGTAGCCGAAGCACACTAATAGTATGCAAAGAAAGTATTACATCATTTTAGAGAAGTTTTGGTTAGTAATGACCTTTTTGGTAGCAGCTTTTTGTATTTATGAATTTATCGTAGATCCTCCTTATGTGGCTAAATGGTACTTGATAGCTTTGCTTATTCCTTTGGCAATGTATCTATTTAGAAGATTTATGCGTATACGTTTTGAGAAGCATCTTGAAGAAGCTGAAAATCAAAAGAAGCAATAATTTAGTAAATCTCTTATGTTTAATTCTTAATGGAAGGATATTACCAATTAGTTGTAATTATTAGTACGCTGTTTTTCTCGGCCTTGTTTTCGGGCTCCGAAATTGCCTTTTTACAATCTAACAAGCTGAAAATTGAAATTGATAAAAATCAAAACATTTTTAGTGCTCGTATTTTAGGCTTTTTTATAAAAAATCAGAATAGTTTTATAACTACTTTACTACTAGGTAACAACATCGCGTTAGTGCTCTATGGTATTTTTATGGGGGATTTAATTGTGGATATGATTTTCCCTGAATATGTAGGAGTTTCTTCTTTACCATATTATGTTTTATTGTTGCAAACAGTTATTTCTACGCTTATAATTTTGATTACTGCCGAGTTTTTGCCTAAAACAATCTTTAGAATAAATCCGAATAAAATTTTAAGTGTTTTAGCATTTCCTTTGCTCATTATTTATGCTGTTTTATTTCCAATTACTGTAGTAGTAAATTATATATCAAATGCTGTTTTATGGCTATTGGGAGGAAAAAAAGATATCGAAGAAATAAACTTCGGACGACTTGATCTTGACGATTACTTAAACAAAAAAGCAAAAGTAAATCAAACAGAGGATGATCAAGATTACGAGGTTCAAATTTTTCATAATGCGTTAAACTTTTCAAAAGTTAAGGCTCGAGATTGTATGATTCCACGAACAGAAATCATGGCCCTTGATATTGAAGCGAAAATTCAGGATTTGGTAGAGTCTTTTATTGATACTGGATATTCAAAAATCTTAATTTATAGAGATTCGATAGATAACATAATCGGTTATGTTCATTCTTTTGAAATGTTTAAAAAACCAAACTTCATAAAAGAAGTTCTTCGTCCAATCGGCATTGTTCCAGAAACTATGCCAGCTAACGTTTTATTAGAGAAATTTATCAATCAAAAACAAGGAATATCTGTTGTTGTAGATGAGTTTGGAGGTACATCTGGCTTAATTACAATGGAGGATGTGGTAGAAGAAATATTTGGTGAAATTCAAGATGAACATGATGTTGAAGAGCTAATTGAAGATAAAATAGGAGATCATGCTTATGTATTTTCTGCTCGTCACGAAATAGCCTACCTAAATGCGGAGTATGAGCTTAGCTTACCTGAATCGGATGAATATGAAACGCTAGGAGGGATGATCGTTAGTCGCTTTCAAGATATACCTGAAAAAGGTGATACTATTGAAGTTGATAGATATTCTTGTCAGGTATTGGAGTCTACTAACTCTAAAATCATCTCTGTTAAAGTTAGCTTAACGGAATAATAAGGCTTTACGCTTCATAACTTGATTAGCAAGGAAGCCAATTGATTTAACTTGGCATACTTTTTGGAAAAGCATACTCTAAAAGTGAGTATGCAAAAACATATTAAGTACAAGTACAAATGGAAATTATCTCCATGGAGAAAAATTTCTCTCGGTTCATGGAGACCAAAAGGGGGAGAGTTCATTAATGAGTTAGTAAGTTTTTCAAAAATCCTTTAAAAATTGAATCATGAGTAATTTAGCGATGCTGCCCAATCAAAACATTTTATGTTAACAAAGGCTTAGAGATAATTTACAAACTATAAATTAAGAGTATACTATTATAAAAGACCAACTTTTATTATTTTAACAGCTATAAATAAATTTATGACTACAGATCAAATATTAGATAGATTAAAAAAAGGAAATGAAAATTTTGTTTCTGACAGACTACAGGGGAAATTAAGTGATCAAGCAAGAAGGACAGATTTATCAAATGGACAAGCACCTCATACAATTGTATTAAGTTGTGCTGATAGTAGAGTAGTTCCTGAGTTAGCATTTGATACAGGCTTAGGAGAGCTTTTTGTTTTGAGAGTTGCTGGTAATGTTGCTAATACTTCTACAATAGCAAGTATAGAATATGCAGTAGCTCATTTAAATACGAAATTAATTGTAGTGTTAGGTCATCAGAGTTGTGGTGCAGTTACAGCTGCCATGACAGGAGGTGATAATGGATATAATTTAAATCATTTGTTGGCTCATGTGGCTCCAGCAATAAGTGCTTCTGCAGATGACGCATCCGTGAATGATGTGGTAAAGAAAAATGCAGAATTAACAGTTAATGAACTTATCAATAGATCAACCATTATTCGAGAGGGGGTGGAAAATAATGGGGTGAAAATTGTACCGGCTTATTATCATTTAGATACTGGAAAAGTAGATTTTTTATAGGGAGTGATACTTTGCGAGTATTTTATTCTAAGGCTTCGAATTTCGAAGCCTTTTTTTGTTACCTAAAGTAAGTTTAAATAACTTAATAGTATATAAATATAATTTTGAGATAAAATAGGATGTCAAAAATAGATCAATCAAAACCAGTTTTAGTTACTGGAGCTAATGGTTATGTAGCGAGCTGGTTAGTAAAAAAGCTTTTAGATGAAGGGATAACTGTTCATGCTGCTGTGCGTGACCCTCAAAATGACAAAAAAATAGGTCATCTCAAAGAGTTAGCAAAAAATGCAACTGGAGAAATTAAGTTTTTTACATCAGATTTACTCAAAGATGGTTCTTATAAAGAGGCTATGCAGGGCTGTGAATTAGTCTTTCATACGGCTTCACCATTTTTTACTGATGTGAAAAATCCTCAAAAGGAGTTGATTGACCCTGCAGTAAATGGAACAGCAAATGTACTTGAAACAGCAAATGAAGTAGAATCAGTTAAGAGAGTTGTTTTAACGAGTAGTTGTGCAGCTATTTATACTGATGCAATAGACTGTCAAGATGCTCCCAATGGAGTCTTAACTGAAGAAGTTTGGAACACTACAGCATCGTTGGACTATCAACCTTACTCTTATTCAAAAACACTGGCAGAGAAAAAAGCATGGGAAATAGAAGCTAAACAAGGTAGGTGGCAATTGGTAACAATAAATCCATCGTTTGTTATGGGCCCAGCACTAAATGCTGGAGCAAATACATCAGAAAGTTTATCAATACTTAAGCAACTAGGTAACGGAACAATGAAAATGGGAGCACCCAAATTAGGAATTGGAGTTGTTGATGTTAGGGATGTGGCAGAAGCTCATTTTAAAGCTGGATATACAGAAACTGCTTCAGGAAGACATATAACTTCTGCTCACAACACCAACTTTTTAGAAATGGGGCAGGTTTTATTACCTAAGTATGGGGAAGATTATCCTCTACCTAAAAAAGCGTTGCCTAAATGGTTGTTAATGATTGTTGGTCCGTTTGTAAATAAACTATTTTCTAGAAAGTACATTAAAAACAATGTAAATGTTCCATTTAAAGCTGATAATTCTAAAATAAAGAATGAATTAAACATGACTTTTAGACCGTTGAAAGAAACAATGGAAGATTCTTTTCAAGTATTAATTGACGAGAAGATCATTTAGACCTTCTCCTAACTAAGAGGCATATTTTAGCATGATGTTTTCATCAATATATTGATGCCATTTGATTTGGTTTGCAATAGACTCATGCAGTGAAACCATAGGAGACCAACCAAGTAATTTTTTTGCTTTTTCAATAGAAGCGTAAATAGCAGGTATGTCTCCGGGTCTTCTTTCGTTGATGACCATGGGTAAAGTTTTATTTAATGTTTGCTCTATAGTATGGATCATTTCTAGTACAGACACACCAGAGCCAGAGCCAACATTAATCACATCATATATTCCTTCATTTTGATTGATTAGGTATTGCAATGTCATTACATGAGCTTTGGCTAAATCTTGAACATCTACAAAGTCTCTAATACATGATCCATCTCTTGTATCGTAATCGTTTCCATAAACAGTTACAGGTTCACCTCTCAATGCTTTCGAAATAACATTAGGAAGTAGGTTTTTTGCTTCCATTTTTCCGTATTCCCCCAGTAATGAAGATGGGTGAGCACCTATGGGATTAAAATATCTCAGACTAATGGCTTTTAAATCTAGATTTTCTAACGCTGTTTGTTTAACGACTAATTCGCCAAGTTGTTTGGTATGGCTGTAAGGAGAAAGAGCTTCTTCTTGTTTTGTTTTTTCTGTAATAGGAAACTGGTTTTGTTCGCCATACACAGCGCAAGAAGAAGAGAAAATAAAATTTGGAACGTCATATAAGCTAGCGAGTTCAAGTACATTGAAGAGCGTATTCATGTTATTGTTATAATACTTAAAAGGATCAGTAATAGATTCATCAACCGATTTATGCGCAGCAAAGTGAATAATCCCTAAAATATTTTTCTCTCTTTTAAATACTTCTGCAAGTATTTTATGATTTGTACAATCTACTTTATAGATCTTGTTTTGCTTTTGTGTTACTCGATTTAGGTTAAGCTCGAGGTATTCGTATGAATTTGAAAAATTATCAATAATGATAGGAGTAAAACCATTTTTCCATAACTCTACAACAGTATGTGTGCCAATATACCCCATTCCGCCAGTAACCAATATTTTCTTTTCCATGATGCTTGATTTTGCAACATGGTAAGTCTAAAATTGTGCGAAAGAGGTTAGTTTATTGTTTTTTAGCTGTTTGTGTTTTGTGAAATGTGGTGTTTTGTTTCATTTTGAAACAAGATGTTGTATTACTGTTCGTCAAGTTGTTTGTAAACGGTGTCTAAAGTTGTTTCCAGTTTGTGTACTAAACTATCTACTTCTTCTGGCTTGATTGGTTCACTTTTTAATCGTTCGAGTTCTCTGATTGTCTGGTGTAAGCTTGAGATTCCCATTTGATCGATGGAAGGTTTCATGCTATGTGCTATTTTTCCAGCTTCTTCGGGTTCGTTATTGTGAATAGCTTCTTTTAATTGTTGAACACTTTTGGGAGTTATTTCTTTAAATAACTGAATCATTTTTTTAATAAAATCAGTATTTCCTCCAGATATTTTCTCAAGAGAAGAGAGGTTGTATAATCTATTTTCCATCGGGTGGAAACATTCGGGTTAACCATCATTGAAGCCATGGCTTACGGATTACCAACCATCGTTCCACCCATCGGAGGGCCTAAAGAAATCGTCAAACATGAAGTAAATGGTTTTCATCACAGAAGCGATAACATTAAATCAATAGCCAATACACTTCATATATTATTTTCGGATCAAAGTTATTACAATAAGATTTCTCAATCTGCCAAGGAAAAAGCGAAGGAGTTTAGTCAAGAAATGTTTGATTTGTCTATTCAAAGAGCCTTTAGATTTGTCTAATGTTTCAAAATGGGAATATGTGTTTTAGGTTAGTACTGTTGATTGTTTTTAGCCAATTGAAAATCAGTAGTTTTTGGTTTGGCTTAACTTTTTCATTACATGTGATAAATTAAAAGATGAAAAAGTTAGCAATCATAGGAACAGCAGGGATACCAGTACGTTATGGAGGTTTTGAAACTCTTGTGGAGTTTTTGGTTCCTCATTTGGTTCAAAAAATGAAAGTAACGGTTTACTGTAGCAACAAAATGTATAAAAAAGAAGAACGCCTATCATCTTTTAAAGGAGCTCGTTTAACATATATCCCATTATCAGCAAATGGGATGATGTCTATCATTTATGATGCACTATCAATGTTACTAGCGTTAAGAAAACATGATGTTTTACTCGTATTAGGGGTTTCTGGAGCTTTTATGTTTCCCTTTTTGCGATTATTTTCAAAAAAACGAATCATTGTAAATATCGATGGCATAGAGTGGAAGAGAGAAAAGTGGAGTAAGTGGGTGAAAATCTATTTAAAATGGTCTGAGAGAATAGCTGTTCGTTTCGCACATGAGGTGGTCTGTGATAACCAAGTGGTTTTAGATTATGTAAAATCAACGTATCATAAAAATGCACAGCTAATTGCTTATGGTGGAGATCATGTAAAATATACCCCCATTAAGAAAGAAACAATTCAAAAGTATCCTAGTTTGGCTTTACCATATGCGTTCAAAGTTGCAAGAGTCGAACCCGAAAATAATATTCATGTAATACTCAAAGCATTTTCAATATCTAAACAACAATTAATCATTGTAGGGAATTGGCAGAACAGTGAGTATGGGATTAAGCTAAAAAAACAATATAGTGAATATGACAATATTCTTTTACTCGACCCCATTTATGATTTAAATATTTTGGATCAATTTAGAAGTAATTGTAGTTATTATGTACATGGTCATTCTGCTGGTGGTACAAACCCATCACTAGTAGAAGCGATGAATTTAGGATTGCCTATTCTGGCCTATGGAGTAAATTTTAATGTAGAAACCACTCAGAATCAAGCAGTATATTTTAAAAACGAACAGGAATTAGAAAAGATACTCCAAAACATTCAAAATAAAGAACTTAAAAATATCGGTATCATGATGAAAGCTATTGCTGGTAAAAGATACACATGGAAAGTGATTGCACAGCTATATAGTGATTTGATTTTGAGTCATGCTACTGAAGAAGTCTATAGTTTAAACTAATTAAATACCAACGTTATGGAAGCAATAATTACTTTATCCGTTTTAAGTTTTACAATAAGCTTTTTTGCATTCAAGTTTTTCATTCAATACGCAAAGGCAAAACAACTATTGGATTTACCAAATGAGCGTAAATTACAGAAAATTCCGGTCCCAACATCAGGTGGTATTCCTTTGTATGTTAGTGTATCTCTTGT
>Ga0208830_1001095_pt1 | contig 12478 bp, 4 predicted proteins | sample DeeseametaMP2634_FD_184169 | JGI IMG/M metagenome (GOLD analysis project Ga0208830, IMG submission 184169) | Marine microbial communities from the Deep Atlantic Ocean - MP2634 (SPAdes) | ecosystem: Environmental > Aquatic > Marine > Oceanic | place: Northeast of Antigua and Barbuda, North... | reverse complement strand
CGATGACACCAGAATTCGGCGCTTCGACACCACCGGCATCCGTGGTTGGACCAGGCTTACCATTAATGGTGCTGGTCGCCCCCCAGAGTCGGTAGTTGTGGGCGGCGATGGTGGTCTGGTTGCCGGATTTATAAATCGCTGCATAGACCTTACTGCCTCCTGGACTGACGGCCAGAGCGCGGGGCGCCATACCAAACATACTGACAACTTTTTCGGGAGTATGACTGTCGGATGTCGCATCGAACACCCAGACGTCAGCACGGTCGGCTCCCGGCGTGGTTGCCTCCAGATCTGACGGTGAGTGCTGACCGCGATGCGCCGTAGTAATAAAGGCGCGTGATTTATTGGCACCGGCAAAAACGATGTCCTGAGGTTCGTCACCGACCTGAAGCGTGCGTACTACACGAGGTACGGAAGCAGCCAGATCAACCACACTGATGTTGTCTGACAGTGTATTGACCACCCAGGCTTCGCTGTCGTTGCGCAGTGCGATGGCTACCGGTTCAAGACCGACAGGTACTGAATGCAGTAACTCCGGCAACGCGCCGCTGACATCAAATATCTCAAGACGGCCATCGGGTGTATTCAGGGCGTAGAGGCGGGTCTGGTCTGAGTTCAGCGCCAATGGACGTACCTGCCCGCTTTCAAAGGCTGTGAATGACCCCTGAACTTTAATATCAATCGTGCCTTCGGTGCTGCCGTCGCTACCGTCATCCACGTTAAACACCACGCGGTCAAATCCGGTGTAGCCCGCATCCGGCGTGTAGGTCATATTCGGTGGTGTACCTTCCAGCGTGCCGTGCATCGGCAGGCTGACGACGGACCAGCTCAGATTGTTGTTCGGATTCCCGTCAGCATCGAGATGCTTAGCGCGGAAGTCGAACTCAATCGGCCGGTCACGGAAGGTGGTCAGCGCGTGTGATTTTGCCTGAGGGATAAGAAACGGGCGTATGTTGTTCTGTTCGTTGATCGCATTGGCGGCAAAGGAAAAACTGAGAAAAAACTCAGCCGTGGCCTGCCACAGATCACCGTTGGTTGTTCCGGGGCCGGTAACATCAGCCTGTGCGGGTGTGGCGGTTGCCAGACCTGCACTGATGACTGACGCCAGCAGTCCCTGCTTCCAGCGTGGGGATGGTTTCATGGTCGCACCTGTCTACGTGTTATTTTTATTGTTTTCGTCCGTCGCTGAACGATTTCCCGCTGCACAGCTCAGACATAAAGGGCTCAGAGTAAGCCGCATTTAAATGCGGTATAAAGCACATTTACAGAGGTTGGCGTGTGCAGTTACATAGACTGGTGTTGTATGGCCAGTGACAGGATAAAAGCGCCAGTTATGTCCATAATTAACCGATAATAATTTCGCATCAGGATCTACATGTATGACTCAACCGCTCCGAACGCTTTACCCGGCGACCGAACCCTACGCAACGGGCATGCTGGACACCGCCGAAGGACATTCCGTTTACTGGGAGCGTGTCGGCACGCCGGGTGCGAAACCTGCGGTATTTCTCCATGGTGGTCCGGGTGGCGGTTGTACGCCTGATCATCGTCGCCTGTTCGACCCTGAGCGATACGACGTTCTGCTGTTCGACCAGCGTGGCTGTGGGCGCTCGCTGCCGCATGCGTGCCTTGAGAACAACACGACGTGGGATCTGGTGGCAGACATTGAACGCCTGCGGGAGATGTGTGGTGTCGACAAATGGCAGGTATTTGGCGGTTCGTGGGGATCGACGCTGGCATTGGCATACAGTGAAACGCACCCTGAACGGGTCAGTGAACTGATTGTCCGTGGCGTCTATACACTGACCAAAGCGGAGCTGAACTGGTACTACCAATATGGCGTCTCAGAGATGTTTCCTGATCGCTGGGAGCTGTTTACTGCGCCGATCCCTGAGGGTGAGCGTGACAACCTGATGGCGGCGTACCACAAGCGCCTGACCGGACCCGATGAGGCTGAGAAGCTCGCCTGTGCCAAAGCCTGGAGTCAGTGGGAGGCCTCGACCATTACACTGGAGCATGATGCTGCCCTGGTGGATGATTTTGGTGGCGACCACTTTGCCCTGGCGTTCGCACGCATCGAAAACCATTTCTTTATGAATGCCGGCTGGCTCGAAGAAGGCCAGTTATTGCGTGATGCGCACAAACTCGCGGGTATTCCCGGTGCGATTGTTCATGGCCGCTACGATATGCCCTGTCCGCTGAAATACGCCTGGGAGCTATCGAAAGTATGGCCTGATGCAACACTGCATATCATTGAGCGGGCTGGTCATGCGGTTTCTGAGCCGGGTATTCTCGACCAGTTAATCCGTGCAACCGACCGGTTTGCCGGCAAACCTGACTGAAGCATTTAAGCAGGAGCCTTTATGAGTATCTGGTTTTCACCACCTGACATCCCCGCCGCCAATAAAGCGATGGAAAACACCGCCTGTTCGAATCTCGGTATTGAGATTACCGACGTGGGTGATGATTGGGTCAAAGGCACTATGCCTGCGGATTCCCGTACCTTTCAGCCGATCGGACTGGTACATGGCGGGGCAAACGTATTATTTGCTGAAACACTGGGCAGCATGGCCGCCAATATGTGCCTCGATAACTCGAAAGAATACGCGGTGGGGCAGGAGATCAATGCCAATCACCTGCGCGGTGTGCGTTCGGGCACTCTGACCGGTATCGCCAGCATCGTACATCGTGGCCGGACCTCCCAGGTCTGGGAAATCCGGATCTTTGACGAGCAGGAAAAACTCAGCTGTATTTCCCGCCTGACGATGGCCGTGATTCCGGCACAATAAAAAGTCAGAGAGAAAAAGTCAGGGGGTATTATCTGCCCTCTGATACTTTACAGCGCTTGCGCACTGAATATTGAGCTGAGGCCTTCTTTGGTTTTACCGCTTTTCTTCATTGAGTAGGTGGTTGCCCCATCGATGCTTTTCACTTCACCGTCGACGCCCCATGTGCAGTTTCCGTCTTCGCCACCATCTTCGCAGAACACAACGACTTTGATGGGGAAAGACGGTCGTCCACCGTCTTCATCAACAATGGCATTACTGTTGAAGTCTGTGTAGGCATAGCTTTTACCATTGGCAGGCGGATAAGCCAGGGTGATTTCATTGACGCCTTTATACAGGGCTTTGTCGTCTGCACCATACAAAGTAATCGACATGCTGTCGTCCTTGTCCGGACCCCGGTCCAGCAGGCGCACAACGGAAAACGTGGCTGGCTTCACTGGCAGAGACTGATTAAGCGTCACCCCGTTTGCCGGGTCATTGACCGGAATCAGCGACAGGGTATACGTCAGGTTCTGAAGATACAGCGGCGTCCGGAATGCAATTTCGCCGCTGTCACGATAACGGACATCGGTTATTTTCTGGGTATAGTCTGAGGTGGTTGATACCAGAAAAACCGCCAGAGTCTGATCTTTAAACACATCCAGGTCATGCCCAATGATAGAGTTGTAGGCGTCCGGAATCAGATATCCGCCTTCCAGCCCCTCTATGTGTGGCGCGCCTTTCCAGGTGAACGAACCTCCGGGGAGTGGCAGTTCATCGCTCGGGAAGCCTTCAAAAGCATCGGTGTCGTAGGGCAGTTTAATTCTGAGGTCGACGCTGACTTTACCGCTCTTTAACTGGCTGAGTACTGGCTTAAGATCTGATATCGGAACGATCAGATTGCTTTTACACAGGTCGGCTTCGTTCTGATAATACGCAGCCTTGCTCGCCATTCTGACGGTTTTTCCACTCGTGTCGGTAAACCGTATGTCGGGCCAGTAATTTCTGTCCGGATCAGGCGTTCCGTCTGCAAGTATTTTCTGGTTGGTGATGTGACATCCATAGAGTTTCAGTGAGCTGTCGGTCTGTGTGGCACTCAGATACGAATAATAAGGAGTGCTGACTGAAAGTAATTCTGCTCTTGGTTTTATATTGAACGTAATATATTTCGGCATCGTAAAAATTTCCCACTGATCAGTGGCTGTTTTTACTGCATCAGCAACTTTTACCGGTACGGCAAGTTTGCCCAGAAAAGCACCAGCACGTGACACGACGGCTTTGGCTTTATTCATAGCGGAGGTTTTCGCCTGAATATCTGAGAAGCACTGCGCGGTTTTTGCGGAAGGACTGCTGATTTCTGAAACAATAAACGCCGTCATTGATTCCAGCATGTATTTCACAACAGTCTCAAACAGAATATCCAGCTTTGCTTTGACATCTGTAGTTGCTTTCATTTTTTTATCTGCATCAAGAATTACATGTGCGAGTGCCGCCCGGTTTGTCTGATCTTTCAGAATGATTTTAACCATGCACATCGCCGGTGAATCTTTGGTATTCGCGGCGGTATCGAAGACTTTTCCGACCAGCTCTATAATGACTTTTTCAACCAGTGTGCGTATGACCAGATAGGTGTATTCATCCTTCAGATGATCCGGCAGGCGATCCGTGGCGGTGAGACCAAAACCACCTGTTATAAAGTCAACCTTGCAGCGTTTCATCCGGCAGACGGGCGCGCCACTGTCGGTTGCCATATAAGAAATCGACGATATGCCGAACAGCCCGAAGCCTTTGGGGCCGAGCATATCGGGATCAAAATAGTCGGAAATAGAGTGCTGTCTCAGCCTGCGACCATTGTTATCGATCACCCCCGCACTGGCGTAGGTCGGAGTGTCGTTATCAACACATAAATCGGAAGGCCAGGCATTGGCAGGCACCTGCGCCGCTTCCCAGGGTAATCGGGTACATTTGATATGGGTGTGTCTTGATACCGTCAGTCCGGCATAAGTTTTTCCGGCGACTTCAGATTCACCGGTTGCTGTGACCGACTGATCAAAGAGGGGCTCTGTTCCTGCAAACAGCCCCTGCAATCCATGCAGTGCGTCCGGCTGCTGCCATGCTATGCCGTTGCTGAGATAATTGTCGTACATGGCCCGCGCTACGCCGTAAGATGACACGCCATTAAATTCATCATTTAATTGCGCCAGAAGATCCGCAAAGTCCTGCGTGTCGGGGAGTAAGTCCCGGTTCTTTTTCCAGTCGCTGTATGCCAGTCCGTGACTGGCAAGTAGCTGCACCAACCAGCTTTCAAGCGTACTGCCTGCTCCGACCGTCACCTCTGCCTGATCTGGCCAGATCTGTGCGGCCAGTGACATATCGCGCTGGTCGTGCCCGAAATAAATCCGGAAGGCGATACCGGCCGGAATCTCAACGGTGCTCTGATCAGTCAGGTAATGCTGGCCGTCGCTTAAAAATGAATACCATCCTGTCGCACTCAGCTCAGGAGCGGCTTTCAGCGTCAATGACCGCATAATATCCAGTCGTTGGTGATGTTCGGACGAGGCGCTGCCCGACCAGCTGAGGATGTCGCTGTCAGGAAGGGCGGGCAGATCAGCAGAGATCACGCCGTCGCCGAGGGGGCGCCACTCAATGGTCTGGTCTCCCAGGCGCAGAGAGGCGAGCGAACTCAGGTTTTCACCGTAAATAGTTGTTGTGGTGCCCGCGTACAGTCTTGTTGTCACCGGATAGAGAAAGGGTTCTGTAGCGCCGAACCACGAGACAGAATATCCCCCAGTGATCAGGTTGCCTGCTATCAGTGCCACCTGATGGATCCGCAGCTCAGGGACGTCAAGAACATTGATGCCGGGTTCTACTGGCTCAGTGATGTAGCGGCCTTCGCCTCTCCACTGAATCCAGAGCGGGGTGCCGTCATCGGGTGCTGTGACTGCGATGCTGACGTTGTCACCGGCGACGAGAATATCGTCAAACGACTGGCCATTGTCACGGTGGCTGGAAACCTCCAGCGACAGTGCCGCGTCGGGTGAGAAGGTCGGAAACTCGTCTGGCCAGGGGTCGGAGTCATCAGGAATGCCGTCTTCGTCCTGATCCCCGGGAAGATCAACCGTCCGGAACACAATCTCTGTGACCGGGCTGTCTGGTGCCGGGGGCTGAGGCTCCGCAGCGACAGGCAGTGCACTGCGCGGACTGAGATCTGCGGTCTGCTGTTTCTCTGACTGACAGGCACTCAGCATCATGACGAGCGGAGTGGTGCATAACAGCGCGGTGAAGGCGGATAGTTTTCTCATGGCTGACCCCCTTCAACATCACTCTGAACCTCGATCTGAATTTCCATCACTATGCTGTTGCCTTTGCCGTCGTCCACGGGCACACCAAGCGAATACAGGCCGGGAGTGACACCTTGCCGGTAAATGCTGAAATAAGTGCCACCGACATCTTCGTCGTATTGACCGAACACAAACGCATCATCAAGGCTTTGAGTGGTGTAGCAATTCACGTCCTGCAGAAGAGCATCGGGGTTAAGGCCCGCATCGCTGGTGTACTCGTACCAGTGGCAGACGCCCTCGCCAGAACCATTGCTGACGCTGAGCATCAGCCGGTTGTTCCAGGGGCGGATATTTCCTGCAAAATTGCTGACGCTGACGTCGACGACATTGCCGGCGTTATCGCTGCTGAAGAGGTAGTAGTCCTGATAATTGCCTGTCACGCTGAAGACTATTTGTTCATTCAGTAACGCTGCTTCGGATAAGTACAGACCGCTGACGTCACTGAGGTAGCCTGCTAACAGGTCAGTAGAAATTTCTGTCAGTGCGGTATCACCACTTTGCCAGCGCCAGGCCATAAACTTATCGCTGTCGGAGTCCATGCCCTGTCCGATCACTACCAATCCGCTACCGGTCTGCAGAACACGGTAGTCGAAGCCAACGGGCATCAGGCCGAGGCTGCTTGCGCCGCCGGCGAGATCAAGAATACTGAGGTCGACATAGTACTTATAAAAGCCCTCTTCAATGACCTGCACATTCCGTGTGAGAAGTACGTTGTTCCCAACACTGAACAGGCGGCCAAGGCTGGTGGTGTAGTCGGGGTTTCCGGTAAACACCGGGGTCAGGTCACTGCTGCCATCGCCTGCGCTACAGGCGACGGTATCGATTGCTGCTAGACAGATACGGTTACTGAGTGTCACCGCGGAAGCTTCGTAGTTGGAACAGCCGATGCCCGAATCGGTGAAGGTATCCGTATCGCGATCGAGGATCTGCCAGTTCCCCCCGTAGCCGCAATAGTAGAGCCCGCCATCCGGAGCAATCGCGTTGCCGTAGACGCCATTGAATGTGGGAGCCATTACGGATATTAGTTGACCGTTTTCTATACGGTTAATCCACGGGCCCGAGCCACCAATGGTTGCATTGAAACTGTCGAAGTAGATGGCAGGGTTGTCGCTGATCGTGAGCAGGCCTCCAAAGCTGCCTCCGTCGGTCGCTTCGTAAATAAGTTCTGCGCCTTCTTCTGGCGTCCAGCTCCAGATGCCGAATGGCAGATTGTCGTTGCCGGCCATGCTGATCCAGGCGACGCCGTTCTGCCACGGGCGCAGGTCCCGGGATGAACGCTTCGGCAGCGCTTCGATGCCACCGGCTGCACTGACGCTCAGCACATAATGGCTACCGTCGCGGGCTGCGTTAATACTTACTGGCACATCCACCAGCTCACCGAAGCTCAGAGGGTCACCGTCCGGTTCGCGCAGGTAGGCGCTCAGTTGTTCAGGTGTCAGAATCAGATCACTGTCCTGAGTCAGCGCGAATACTGGCGTGGCTGTCTGCTCAGGGGCGTCTTCAACCGGCAGTACTCTGATACTGATATCCGCGCTGGCGCGATCGCCCAGAGAATCAGTGACCGTCAGGCGGAAGCCGAGTGCCGTTTCGCTAAGTACTTCCGGCAGGGTCAGGCTGCTGTCAGCCGCGGTGCTGTTGCCGAGCCGGGCATCAGGGCCAGCGGTCTGCTCCCAGAGATAGGTCAGACTGCCGCCCTCGCCCGCACTGCTGCCACTGCCAATCAGCTGCACGGTACTGCGCTCCCCAGCGGTGGGACTGCTGACACTGGCGATGGCGGTGGTCGGATCGAGGTCTGGCGCGGGTTCAAACGCCAGCTCCTGTGTCAGGTCTGCGCCCAGCGCGTAGTTACCTGTGTTACCGGGGTCGTTAATGTCGGTCAGGGCGACCAGCAGGGTCGCGGCCTCGTTGCTACCATCCTCAGGCAGAATCACACTGATCAGTGCCACGCTCTGACCGGTGCTGAAGCAGACTTCTCCGGTGGTATTGAGGGTGGGGGTGCCGGTGAGGGTCGAGACATCATACTGCACGCAGATATCGCTCAGCGCCGGACGTGTCAGCTGTACGGCGACCAGAGCTGAGCTGTCACCGTTGAGTCGCTGGAAGCTCTGTATCTCTGACGTTTCAAGCGCAATCTGGTTGACCCGGTTGTCACCATAACAGGTGTTGCTGGTGTCGGCAGGACAGAGATCGACGATATCGTCAGTACCGTCGCTGTCACTGTCTGCAAGCCAGGGTAACGCCATATTTACTGTGCCGAACAGGCGCAGCTCATCGCGGTTATTCAGGCCGTCATTGTCTGAGTCTTCACTGTGACTGGCGAGGCTGCTGTTGATCGACAACTGGCGCATCCCCTCAGGGAGCAGGGCCAGGCGAAGTCGATGCCGTATGTCCGCCTGGTTCCCGAGCGCCGCTGCCAGATCGATCTCTGTGTGATATTCAGGGCATTCGGCCTGAAATTCGGCGAAGCGTTCCGCGTCCTGCTGCAATTCTTCCAGATAGCTGGTGCGTACCTGGCATCCGGCTAAAGCGTCGACGTCTGCGTTATAAAGCTGGTAGCTCAGCCAGTCACTCAATGGTTCTTCGCCGGAGGGAAGATCGGTGATCCATTGCTGGAATTTCGCACTGTCTTCCGCCATCGGGCCTTCAAGACTGCTCTGCAGATTCAGTATCAGTTGTGCGAACGGTGAGACAGACACGTCACAGCCATCGGGGAAGAAGGAGTCGCCTCTGAAGAAGCAGTCGCCGGGAAAGTCTGCGGGTGTTGCAGTCGGGAAGCGCTGACGATGTTCATTCAGCCAGAGGCTCAGCCAGGAACCCTGACGGGCGCTGTTGCCCAGCTCCAGCAGACGACTTTCTTCGCGCTCAGTGGCTTCGTCACGCAGCGCCTGTTCGAGCATCAATAACGACAGGGTGGTGGTGTCATCAAAGCCCGGAGCACCACTGATCACCAGCTCTTTTTCCAGCCATTTCACCAGACTGTCGCGCCACTCAAGGGCGGATGACCAGTCACTGCTGGCCTCTGGATTGGATGAGAATCCGGCAAAAGTCGCATCCCCCATAGGCGGCAGATAGGTCATGGCAGCGCGGAGTACACCGGCGGAGTCGCCACGAAGAAATACCCCGGAGCCTGCAGGTGCGCGCAGAGAAGGAAGTCGACTGCCTTCCAGAGCCAGCGCTGCGGTTGCCGCCAGCAGGGAGGGCTGCACTTGTGCCTCCGTCAGATCTGCATCGGTCAGCATGTCAGCGGTCAGCAAGGCATTGCTGTGCCACAGCGGCGCTCCGGCAAAGGTGGTCGCCTGCAGGTTGAACAGCCTGTCGGATACGCGCGATTCAGGAATGAGGTATTCGCGCTCGTAGAGGCGTCGGGCCGCCGGAAACTCACGGTAACGCTGTTGCGCCTGATAGTAGGCTTCTGAGGTTATTTCGCCATAGGTGTCAGGCAGTACGGCGATTGGGTCATCAGAGCGGGTGCCGCGCAGGTCTTCATCAAAGTTGCTCCAGCCGTCCCTGTCATCGTCTTCCATTGCGTCACATTCAGCCGGAATGTCTTCGGCTTTGACGACGCCGCAGCGGATATAGGTATCGATATCGCTCCAGCCATCCCCATCACGGTCGTAACCGGCATCCGGAGTCAGGGCATTCAGACCGAGCGCGGCCTCGACCATATCCGGGATACCATCGTTGTCGGTGTCGCGGTGCTTGCCTCTGGGGTGGTCACTGGCAACGGTGTAAAGCATGTCAGCACTTGCCAACAGTTGTGCACCATCAAAGAGCTGTGCCTCAACAACATAACTGCCGTTTTCGATCAGCGTGGCGGCAGCATCCCGGCGTTCTGGCGTGATCGCCTGGCTTTGCCAGTCACCTGCGTTGATGCGCCATCTCAGGGTAGTTGCCGGGCTGCCAGCGAGTGCCTCCATCACAACGCGGACCGTGCCGTCGTAGACGCCATTGGCGGGCGAGATATTCAGGCCCGAATTACTGGCATCGCCGTTCACATCCTGCAGGCCAATCACCGACAGTACGGGCTGGGGAGATGACATAGGTGCAGAACTGGCCGGCAGTGAGTTAACCAGCACCTGCTCGTTTGCTGCCGGGATATACAGGCTCCGGTCGTACGCTGCTTCCCAGTACCCGGAGGCTCCGGGCGTAATTTCGCCAGTATCCGTGTTGATTACCCAGTAGCTGTTGAAGTCGCCATTGAACAGTGACGCAGACGCGGGGAATGCCAGCCCGGACATCAGACCGGCGACTAACAGTCTGCGGTATACCTTTGAACCCGTCATTGTGCACCTCCTGTGCTGTATGCCGTCCAGTCAGACATGCGCCATTCACGCATGACCTGACGGTCATCGAACCAGACGATCTGGTAGCGATATTCCCAGCCACTGACCAGACCCGCACGATCTACGAAGGCAATGACGGCAGCATCGTCGTCACTGCTGGTGTAGTCGTTACGCATCCAGATGTATGGGTCATTCAGCCAGCTGACATCGTCTCTGACCGGCGCTTCCGGATCGTCAGGGTTCGGCTGGGCGTCCGGATTCCAGAACGCATTCATCAGCAATGGCGATACCTGAATCAGGTCAGAGATCTGGCCGTCTGGTCGTCGGGCCTGACGGAATACCATCATGTTCAACGCCGGGTCGATGATGGCTTTTAAGCGACTGACGTTTCGTTCGTCACATTCGATATGGAGCCAGACGTGGCCACTGTTGAGCGCGTAACTTTCGGCACTGCCACTGCGTGTGAGTGATTTCAGGCAGCTTTTGACGTTGCCCTGAGACAGACCAACCAGGGGAATATGCAGACCATTACTGAGCGGGCTGCGTATGGGGCTGAGCGCTACCCGGTTATTGATAACGGTGAGATCTTCCCCTTGAGGCACGGGCTCTGCGACGGGCCAGGGTAGCCAGGCCGGTGGCACGCTGGTGGAGCGGGTCACACACACGGGAGCACTCCACGGGGATGACTGAGGTGAATGAATATCAGCGGACGGGCCATACGCACGGACGCGCGCGCACCATTCTTCGGTCGCTGACGTCTGCGCAGGCAGAGTGAAGTTTGCCTGCAGGTCTCCGCCGCTGAGAGCGGCAACCGTGGTACGCATGGGGGCGATACCGGCGGGTGCCGTACGTTCCAGTTCTATTTCGTTGACGGTTTGTGGCTGCACAGGCGAGCGCCAGTGCAACGTCGCCTCATCACTGCCCAGCAGCAGGTCGCTCAGGCGAGGTGTCACCGGCGCCGGTGCCGAGTTGTCTGAGCCGACGCTGCAGGGAATGCTCTCGATGGATGAGATGTTGTTGTTGCTGTCCTGGGCGACGGCGTAACCGCAGAACTCACCTTTATCATGTTCGAAGGTCAGTGTGTTCACGCCCTCTTCACAGCTGCTGGCGACCCGCGAGGACAGATCCCCAATGCGCTGATAAATACTGACACAGGTGCCAGCCTCTCCCTCGACATCGATGGTGACAGGTCTGCCACTGAAGCCCCCTGCGAACAACTCGGGCGTATCGCAATACTCGGGCTCAATCGTCATCTGTCCGCTGCGATAAAAGTTACCTGCGTATTCCGGTGTGACCTTGCAGCTCGTTCCGGGCAGGTACCCGGTGAGGCCGAACAATGGCATCTCGCCTTTGGCGCAGTGATCGCGGAACACATCGTAGGTGCTGTCGGCGTAAGCAGGATCAAGTAGTTCATCCTTATTGAGCCCAAGGTCTGCACCCTGACAGCTGGCAGTGATCGAGTTCGGGTTCATCGGGTCAGATACCGCTAACGACCAGGGAGAACCGTCATCCAGATAGGTGACGCTGCAGCCGCAGACCCGGTCACTGGGGCGGGTCAGGTTGACGCGCGGTGCGTCCGGAAGAGTCCGGTCCGGGAAGTTCACCCGCACCGGTTCCGTCAACAGACTGTAGTTGCCGCCTTTGCTTTTCGCGGCAATGCGGTACCAGTAAACATCGCCTTTGTTGATGGCCGCTTCGGGATCAGTGATGCGGATGCGCCCCTGAGGGTCGGTACCGGCATCGGCCGGGATATCCGCAGCTACAAGAGCAGGCCCGGTGCTGGAGGCGGGAACACACTGGCTGCCGGTGAGACGCTCATCCATATCGGCGTAGCCATCGCCATCGCTGTCTTTGAATCTGCTGGCAGCATCGAAGCTGTCGAAGCGATAAAGCATGTATTTATCGATGTGGGTGTGGACCCGGGTGGTCGGAGTCGTGAGACAGTTTTTGCCCTCCGGCACAAATTCGATGATGCCGTCAGCGGCGGCGTCGGTCAGACAGATCTCGCGGGTATCGCCAGCACGCTCAAGGTATGAGGTGACGTTAATGGCGGGGAAGTTCAGTTCTGCATGTTGCTGCGCTTCATCAA
>Ga0208830_1001087_pt1 | contig 12546 bp, 14 predicted proteins | sample DeeseametaMP2634_FD_184169 | JGI IMG/M metagenome (GOLD analysis project Ga0208830, IMG submission 184169) | Marine microbial communities from the Deep Atlantic Ocean - MP2634 (SPAdes) | ecosystem: Environmental > Aquatic > Marine > Oceanic | place: Northeast of Antigua and Barbuda, North... | reverse complement strand
AATTGGCAACCCAGCCGCCAATACCGACGGTTCCGCCCATTGCCGTCCCAACGCCCACGCCAACTCAAACCCCAGAACCGACAACAACGCCTGCACGCAGTCCGATGCCATCACCTACGCCCACGCCCACGCAGTCAGATGACGTCACCAGAAACAGGGCAACCACCGACTCATGGGTCAAAGTTGAGTACCAGGGAGTGGACCACGTTATTCCCGGCGAGGAACATGACAGATACAACTCGGCGCCCGCCACGTCCGGCTGGCACTTCGGAGCGCCCGTGGCTCCGGCCAGATGGGGCATCCACACAATCCCGTTGCCTGATGAGGTGCTGGTGCACAATCTTGAGCATGGCTACGTCAACGTCCATTACAACTGCCCTGATGGGTGCGACGCGCTTGTGGCCCAACTTTCCGAGGTCGTCGACATCGCGACAGACGTTGGTGCCAAAGTGTTGATGAGTCCATACCCAGACATGGCCACCAGAATCGCGCTAACGGCCTGGACGGTCATCGACAAATTCGACGACTTTGACGATGTGAGAATAATCGCATTCATAATGGCCCACGAAAGCTCGCCCCTCGCCCCCGAAGCCAACGTGCCGCGTTAGAGCCTGGATTGATGTTACATTTCGTAGCCTTTTGTTGCATGGAGGAACGAATGGCAAGCCAACAGCGGACTCACTTCTCAATCGAATTGGTGGAATGGTAAGCTGACCGCCAACCTGATTGAGCTGAGGTGAATCCCTTGAAATATAGCTACAACAACTACATAAAAACTATCAGTGTCCGATTCGAAAATCTTCTGAAAGAAATGGCAGCCGAATATAATTTTGATAATGGCCCTGAATTAGAAATTGCCATCTGTACTGTACTCCGTGCCATCCGTCCATAACGATATGGCGTGTCTCGAGGATTCATCGAGACGGCTGATGGAAACATGGCCCGTGACGACATCATCATCTACGAGCGAAGCCGGTTCCCATTACTGAGACTTATCAACGAATCAGACTTCTGCAGAAAACAGCAAGTTCCGGTGGAGTCAGTTTACGCATATATTGAGGCAAAGCACTCCTTGACCCTGGAAGGAGAAGGACCTCAAAGGCGTTCAAACAAGTCGCAGATGTGAAGTCACTGACTAGGGAAGACACAACGATTAGCACTGCTTTCCATCCATATATTACGTTTGTTAACCTTCGTGCCTCCAGACCGAACTGGCCATCTATTCTAAATCCGATATACGGAGCGATTCACGCGCGCCACGTAAGGACCAAATCGGGTTATCGTCCGTTCAAGACTGCTAGTACTGTCCAAAAACGGCTGTTCGCCCAGTCAGGGAAGCATGGTGTCGTCAGCCCAGACCTCATCGTTGCAGGGAGCGACATTGTCTGCCTCCCATGCATTGACGAGAACGACGAAACGACATTTCACTCGCCGTTCTATATCGAAGGCAAATCAAAGCTATGGCCACAAGAGACCCTTGGTCTGGCATTCGCCATCGGCGTCTGTTCGCTACTTTACGCTCTAGATACAACGATCTTGGCAAAAATGCCATGGCCCAAGATCATAGCCGATGGTACAGGGTTTTCTTTGGAACAATGACACGGCGTTTTCCATGGGGTGGCCAGTAAATCCATAACCTAGTTTTGATGAATCGGTGTTCGCTCAGCAACTAGAGTCATTGGATATCTCCAGCCATAGGAAGATGGCGTGGATCAACGCGAAAGGGTCGCTGCGGAGCAGTGAGACACAATACAGCGAAAGGTAGCATCAGCCTGTCCAACACCAGCGGAGCTAAGCGTAGCACATTCTGAGAAAATACGTTCGCGCCACGGCCAATGCGACGAGATGCACACAATTATGTTACGCCGAAAATAGCTGACCAAAAATCGGAGTTCGGGATTACAGTGTTACAAATGTTCAGCTACAGGTCACGTAGACATTTGATTAGTCAATCGGTTTGTCTCTGGTATTGATTTCGTATTAAACTACCCCTGCGATTGCTTCGACGTTCGACCCACTGCTATAGTGTTTACATAGAAAGACGAACGGATAAGCGGCAGGGACACCTGTCAGGTAGACCAATCATCGGGCTGAGAGTGCTGCTTAGCTCAATGGAGTCAAGGAGTACTCTAACTGAATTTCGAAGAACTTAAACTCAACCGTCGTGTGCTGGATGCTGTCAGGGACACAGGCTACACGACCCCCACCCCTATACAAGAACAGGCCATCCCTGTAGCGCTCGAAGGGCGCGACCTCATGGGCCTGGCTCAAACCGGCACCGGCAAGACTGCCGCATTCATGCTCCCCATTCTCGAACGACTGCTCACTGGCCCTCTGGGTCCCGTGCGCGCGCTCATCGTCGCTCCGACCCGCGAGCTTGCACAGCAGATTTACGAGACTGCTGTCGAGTTTGGAAAGTACACCAAGATCCGCAGTGTCGCCATTTATGGCGGCGTGAACAAGAACCCGCAGGTCAAGAAGCTGAATCACGGCGCTGAGATCGTCGTCGCCTGCCCCGGTCGCCTGTTGGACCACGTTAGAGACGGCACCATCGACATCTCAAAGGTCGAGGTTCTGGTGCTGGACGAAGCCGACACCATGTGCGACATGGGGTTCCTGCCCGACATCCGCCGCATACTGACATACGTGCGTAACCGAAAACAGACGATGTTCTTCGCGGCCACAATGTCCGACGACATTCGATACCTCTCACGGGACATGCTGGATGACCCGGTCGCGGTGCAGATAGGCATGATCGCGCCCGCCGAGACCGTCTCTCATGCCCTCTATCCGGTGACGGAAGGCCTGAAGAAACAAGCGCTCGTGAAAATCCTGGACACTGTGGCGACCGGACGAGTGATCGTTTTCACACGCACCAAGCACCGCGCCCGCAGGCTGGCCGGTGACCTGGAGAATTACAAGTATCGCGTGGCGATGTTGCAGGGCAATATGGCCCAGAACAAACGCCAGCAGTCCATCGACGGATTCCGCGAGGGCAAGTACGACGTGCTGGTCGCCACCGATGTGGCCTCGCGAGGCATCGACGTTACCGAGGTCTCCCACGTCATAAACTTCGATATGCCCAACACGGTTGACGCCTACATTCACCGCATCGGGCGCACCGGACGGGCGGAAAACACTGGCGAAGCGCTGACTCTCACTCTGCATGAAGACGCCGCGTTGGTCCGCAAGATCGAAGACGTCCTGGGCGGTCGGATCGAAAGGCGACGCATGGAGGATTTCGACTACGGCCACTTTACGCCAGAACTCGAAGCTCCGAGCGGTCGTTCAAGGTCTCGACGACCGGCTCAGCCACAGCCAGAACGCCAGCTACCGCGCAAAACTCCGGCGCCGCGCTCTCGCTACGGCAGGCACGCCCAGCAAGAGCCGGAATCGCCACGCAGTTCAAGACCTGGCGCGCGGCCAGCCGCGAAATCGGCTCAGCCACAACCGGACAACGGGAACAGTCCCAACGGCCCTCGTCGGCGACGTCCCCGACAGCGAAGGAGTCCTGCTCCAACGACGAACACCGCAGACTAACAGTCTGTTAATCGTCCTTCGGTGAATCTTCAGATGCCCGTGCCCTCGCCGCTCGTCGGTTGATGGGCACGGCCTCTTTTGAGGCAGGAGGCGGGTTGTTTTCCGCCGGGTGCAACGGTATCTGACGATCGCGAGGCGGCGGGCGTTTTCGCCTCAAGTCTCGCTGGTTGGTCTTCTTCGGCGTCACCACCTTGCCATCGCGGATTTCGTGATCCCACCACCACTTCCATAACGTCGCGCGCTTGCCGAATTCCAATGCGTCGTCCAGCCATATGAGCGCCTTCCTCAGGGGTGGCGCGTTGATGGCGAATCACAACGGAATCCGATGCTCGAACAACCCCTGTTTGTTGAATGGGCAGACTTTCAGGCACCGTCCACACCCAGAGACAGCAGGGTTGGTGACTCGATATCGAGTGCATGATTCGACGTCGGGCTTCCACATTTCGTAGCCATTGAACATCACCTTGTCGCCGAAGGATATTGCTCTGAGAGGGCACTCCCGGGCGCACTTTTTGCACTTGTTGCAAAAGTTCTGAAGGCCAAAGTCGATGGGTTTGTCTACAGCCATCGGCAGGCTGGTGGTTATCACAGCGGTCTTGAAACGCGGGCCGAGGTACGGGTTCAACACCACCTCGCCGATGCGGCTCAACTCTCCTAGACCGGCCAGCAGAGTCAGGGGCAGTTGCAACACCACTGTCGGCATTGGAGTGCGCGCGGGCCTCGTAGCCCCAACTCGCGGATGTATCCAGCGACGGTGCAAGCGATGGTCGAGCCTTTGAGGTACGCCCTGTAACTCTGGGCGCCGCTAATCCAGTCGTCGCCGCTTGACGCCTGGGATGTCTCATAACCCTAGTCTATCAGCATCCCGATGGCGTACTTGTGTCGCGGCTCGGTGGGGTTGCCGTCAAGATCGTGGGAGTACCAGGCGTATTCTGGGATTTCGCAGATGCCAACCATATCGGCATCCAAGAACTGAATTAAAGCTTTGATGTGGTTGGCTCGCTCCTGCAAGCTGTCGGGTATGGGCGCCTTGTCCGGGGTGACTTCCCCGTCATGAATCGGCAGTTCAGTCGCCTTGGCCTTCGCATGAGCCTTCGATAGCGGATACTTGGCTACGAAACGGGGGAATTCCTGCTTGGGTTTGGGGCCAAGGTCGCCGAATCGAGCGCGCATGAAGAAGTTGGCCCGCTGCGGGACTCTGGGCACGTCGCTGGTGATCTTCCTTATCGGTTCATCGACGCGCTTGATCTTCTCCATAGGGTACTTGCCGAGATGCATAGGCTGCTTACTACGCGAGAATATCCCCATCGTTTCACCTTAGCGATTTCAGATAGCTTGAGTTTCGAGCTTCGGCCAAAGTTATCAGCATGTGGCTTAAGTCGCAATTGGGTTGTTGACGGTATCCCACGATTGGCAGACAATCAGGACTCTGACCGCAATGTCGACAATAATGGTGTCTGTTGTATGGATAACCGAACAACGGAGGTTGGCCCAATGAACGATCAAACATCGCGAGTCCCCGAAGGCAGTCATGGACGATACGCCCACCGACCGATCATATGGGGAACGCAGGGGATGGTCGGCGCTGGCACCCAGTTGACGGCGCAAACGGGGATGCGGGTTCTGTGGCAAGGCGGGAATGCTGTAGACGCCGCCGTGGCCTCCGCTCTGGCCGCCGGAGTTCTGGAACCCAGCGCTCACTACACCCTGGGCGGCGAAGTGGCGATGCTGTTCTACGACGCGGATAACAAGGCCGTGCGCTCGGTTGTCGGGCAGGGTTGGGCTCCTCAAGCCGCGACCATCGACCTGTACATGGACCGCTGGGGCGAGATTCCGTCGGGAGTCCAATCCACAACTGTGCCAGGCGTGATTTCGGCTCTGCTCACGATGCTGACCAACTACGGGACCATGAGCTTTGGGCAGGTCGTTGAGAGCGCGTTGTCTCTGGCGTCTGACGGCTTCCCCGCTTACCAGCTATTCTCTCGGACCATCGGCACGCCAGAGCGCATGGCGAACCTGAATAAATATCCTGACTCCGCTCGAATCTTCCTGCCCAACGGCAAGCCGCCTGAGCTTGGTGCGATATTCCAACAGCAAGACCTGGGGCGCACCCTATCCCTCATGAATCAGGCGGAGACACAAGCGTTAGGCCAGGGCAAATCTCGCGAGGTCGGAATCCAAGCCGCTCGGGACGTGTTCTACAAGGGCGACGTGGCCCACCGGATGGTTGGCGCTCTCAAAGACATTGGCGGATTATACGACATGGACGACTTCGCAGATTACGAGTCCCCGTTAGAGGAGCCAATTTCGGTCAACTACCGGGGCTACGAAATATACACTAACCAGTCCTGGACTCAGGGCATCACACTGTTGCAAACTCTGAAGATTCTCGAAGGCTACGATCTGGGTTCGATGGGGCATAACAGCGCGAAGGCTGTGCATCTGCAAGTCGAGGCTTTGAAGCTAGCGATGGCCGACAGAGAGCGATACGTCGGAGACCCAGCCCACGTTGACGTACCCTTCGACGGACTGCTCTCCAGCGAATACGCAGCCCTGCGGCGAGGCCTTCTGGACACCGAATCGGCTCAGGCCGAGTATCCGCCGGGCGACCCTCGAAACATGCGGGCTGTGGATCCAGTTTATCGCACTTCTGAGCCATCGCGTGTCGAGGAGTTTGTTGCCGATAACGACGGCACGACCCATCTGGCGACCGTGGACTCTCAGGGCAACATGGTCGCGGCGACTCCCAGCAGTTTCGCGGCGCTGGCACAGGGAATGGTTCTGGGAGACACAGGCATTCTCATCAACTGCCGAGGGTGCTACTTCTGGCTAGACTCGGAGAATCCCAACGCCCTCGCTCCTCGAAAACGACCTCGAACAACACCCTGCACCTTCCTGGTTCTAAAGGATGGCCGTCCGTTCATGACGCTGGGGACGCCGGGAGGCGACAGCCAGACCCAGGCCTGTCTACAGGTGTTCACCAACATCGTGGACTTCGGGTTGAACGTCCAGGAGGCTGTTTCGGCACCTCGGTTCTGCGGTTACAGCTTCCCTCAGTCGCCGTGGCCTCATCGTGTCGCGCCCAACCGTCTGGCTGTCGAGGGACGGTTCAGCCACAGCATAACCGACGACCTAAGCAACCTGGGCCATGCCGTTGAGGAGGTCGGGCCGTGGGGCATCATCAACGGTTTCACTCCGATCATCGTGGACATGGAATCAGGCGTGTATCATGGCGCCGCCGACCCACGACGCGAGTCTGTAATGCTGGGTTGGTAAGCCCTAAATCTGTAAATCAAAATTCACAAAGGCGAGGTACATAATGGCTGAAGTCAGCACAGAACCCCTGCACATCAAGACAAGCGAGATCATAGCCGAGAAGGGCGAAGGCCCCTGGTACGAGCCGCTATTCTCCGACGGTCGCAACAACACAGGCTTAATATGCGATCTGCCCGGAACGGCCAGTGACCATCACTGGCACCCGGACTTTGACGAGTTCTGGGTGGTCATGAAAGGCAACATCGATTTCGATATCGGAGACTACCCGACCATCCATGCTAGCAAGGGCGACATCATGAGCGCTCCCGCCGGAAAGCGTCACCAGATGATGACCGTAGGCGACGAATCATCGGTGAGGCTGCATATCAGCAAAATCGGCTCCAATCACGACAACAAGAACGACCGAAGCTCCACCATCGAGCCGTTCCCCGATCAGACAGAGCCGCCCAACATGCTGCATAACACTCTGCCCGGGTTGATTGAGCAGATGGGGGAGCCACAGTGGGTATCCAGCGTCATACAAAACCCGCTGAACACCGCGAACCTGATATACAGCGCGCCGGGAACGCCTCATAACGCCCACTGGCATCCAGATTTCGACGAGTGGTGGACGATCCTTCAGGGCGAGCTTACTTGGGACCTGGGCGAGAAACGGCCCATCTATAACGTCAAGCAAGGCGACATCATGTTCGTGCCCAGAGGCCTGAAGCACTACATCCTGACCCACGGCGACGAAAACTCCTTCCGCTTCGCCATCACCGACTCCGAAGGCCTCCACGTGTACCAGGAAGGCGACGAGGACGCGCCACCTCCCAGGGAGTAGTCGGACTAAATAAGACCTTGCTCTAGATTTCTTTCCGTCGCACCGCACGGCCCCTGACTTGAGCGGCATCTACATCTCGCAATACATTGATTCGTAGTTTGCTGAGCAGGCGGTCACAGGCAGGTAGATTCTCGGCCCAAGAACACGGCTATGGCACTCCAACTGCCCTTGAGGTAGGATTGGGACGATCTGATTACGACCCGAAGGAGGGCATCCAAATGCATTTGTTAGAGGTTCTGAATCCGGTTGCCACGCAGAGAGGCGTGCTGACCGCCATGACTACGACGCCCAGGCCAACCAGCCTGGACAACAAGACGGTCGGGCTTCTGTGGAGCGGCACCCACGGCGGTGACGTCGCTCTGAAGCGCGCCGGCGAGATGATTCAAGAGAGATTCCAGAACGTTTCCGTCAACTTCTACACTGGCGGCAACTATCCTGCTCCCCCTCCCATCGTCAAGCAGGCCGGAGAGGAGTGTGACGTCGTAATCGGCGCCACAGCCGATTGAGGGACGTGCGCGTCGTGGATGGTCCACGACATGATCGAGATCGAGAAGATGGGCAAGCCCGCTGTCCCGATCGTTTCCGGACGTTTTGAACTGGACGCCATAGCCAGCGCCCGCGCTTTCGCTATGCCAGACCTGCAATTCGTCCTCGTCCCGCGCATCTATCGTAATCTGGCTATCGACGAGTGCATCAGCCAGACTGAGGCGGCTATCGACGACCTGATAGGCATCCTGACCGCTGAAATCGACGAGGCCCGCGAAGCCCCACAGATCACGACGACCGAGCGGTTCGAGGGCGATGACCGTTACGATGCCGTCCAACGCATGAACGATGACTTCATTCTGCGCGACTGGGGCGATGCAATGCCGTTGTATCCCCCAACGCAAGAAGCTGTCGACGCGCTGATTGAGGGGACCAACCTGCCGGCAGACCATCTCGTGTGTGACATGCCCCCAGGGTTTGGACTCGCGACGGTGGGGAAGATCGCTATCAACTCGGCGATGGCCGGGGCCAAGCCCGAGCAGATGCCGGTTATCATAGCCGGAGTGAAAGCTCTATCCGAAATCGGCGACCAGGGCGGAAAGTCTTTGCTGATGTCCACCAGTCCCCACGCGCCCATGCTGGTGGTCAACGGCCCGATTGCCAAGGAGATTGGCATTAATCCCAAGTCCGCTCTTGGCCCCGGTCGGGACAATCAGGTGAACATCACCATTGGCCGCGCCTTCTCGCTATGCTTGCGGAACATCGGCTACTGGTATCCGGGGCATATGGATATGGACACCATCGGCACCACTCGAAAATTCGTCCATTGCGTGGCCGAGAACGAAGAAATGAGTCCCTGGGAACCTTTCCACGTGAACCAGGGGTTCAAAGCTGAGGAGAGCGCGATCAGCGTGTTTATCACCGACGGCGAACTGGACGTTCAGGACCAGGGCAACGTCACGGCTGAGGGACTGCTAAAGACTATCGCATACGGCTCAACCTTCGGAACCCGTAGCCTGGGCGAGCGTCACACCTCCGAACGCCTGATCTTCATGCCTCCCGATGTGGCCCGCCCCGTCGGAGCGCAGGGATTCACCAAGCGCGGAGCCAGGGAATTTCTGCATCACAACGCCAACCACAGCCTGGGCAAGATGATCCAATACATGCCTCTGGAGGGCGAAGCCCGTGTCGCCGCCAACTGGAAGTGGCTGGAGAGCCACACCGAGCAGGAGCGTCTGAATATGACCGTGCCGCTGCTTGAGAGCGCGGACAGGTTCTACGTTCTGGTTATCGGCGCGGACAGGGCCAAGACTCTGGTGATGCCATCCGGCCCCAGCCCGGCCACCGTGGGCATCGACCAGTACATAGGTTAGTGATTATCCAGACGGTCTATTCCTAAGGCTCTGTAGGTCGAAACGAAGATGACTCCCGATTGGAGCGGGGAGTCATTTTCGTTTGTGTACGGCCATGTCTTCTAGCGCTTTCATCAGGCACGGGAAATCAGGTGCATTATGTTCGTAAGCGAAAACGTGCCGACGCCACATAGTTTTGTGGTGTTTCGAAGGCGTGATTTCCCTCGCCATATGAGATATCTGAGCAATTCGCAAATATTAAGGGATTAACATCCTTGCGCTCCGACGGTTTTACGCCTGAAACTTCCCTAGTATATGACGACATGCCAGAAACACGATTTGACATGGGTGTTTTCATTTGTGTCGACCCCCCGAAATGAAAACCGTAACGGCGCGCAATGATAAATCGCAACAATCTGGAACGCCCAAACCGTCAGTGAACAAAATGACCATGTATAACCTGAATAGCTTAAAAAGGCTCCGACCGACGCAAGATATGACGAGCGTCGTCGAACAAGCATTGCCCTCAATATCCGCACATCAGCGTATAAACGCCGAGACATTTGGAGGGTGCGCCAGCAGATAGGTATCAGGCAAAATATAGCCGATTTTAAGGGCCCTGGGCTTGCTCAGCACCAGGGCTCTTTTGTTTACACGGCGCATGCCGGACGCGGTAGCGCCAACAAAACGACACAGCAGATCGAACTTTAACAACTGAATAGGCGGCATCGAGAAACCGATGCTGTCAGAAAACATAGCAAGGCAGCAGTGAGGAAGAGGCTTACTTCGCCTGTTAAGCGAGACGTCGCCGGTTCGAATCCGGCTGCGACACTGCATAACTCAGTGGTAGAGCATCTAACAGTCTCTCCGAATTTCTCTGACTTGCTGCGATGAAAAATCTAAATGCTTGCAACCCGACCGTGCAGTAAGTCGAGAGCTACTTCGGTTTTCGGCAGTTCGACTCCGTCTAATGGACCCGATCAGTTCGCTCTGACGGATCAATAACAACAACCTCTCGGCAGCAGCATCACGGTCAGATTCACGAACAATTAACAAAACCCCAAAGCTGACGGCTGAAAGCTGATGACTGACAGCTTTGACGTACCTCGGCAACTCAGCAGCAAAGAGCCGCGGGCCGTTCCTTCAGCTTCGATGTTCAGGCTGAGCCACACGCTATCCATCGGTGGCTAGCGGCATGACCTCCGTTAGGAATCGATGCACATGGTCGTTGAACACGTCGGGCTGCTCGTAGTAAACCGAGTGTCCCGCCTCCGGCATTGTGATGAGCCTCGACTGCGGGACCAGCGACGCCGCGATCTCGATAGTCTTCGGAGCAATCAGTGCATCTTCCTCTCCCACAATGTACAGGATCGGAACGCCTGACTCTGTGAGACGTTCATGGGTCGATCCTTGATATCCAGGCGGCACCGTCAGGAAATCGGGATCATGCTTTGGGTTGAGACGCATAAATTGCCTGTAGAGGAAAGCCATCTCCGGTTTGGACGCGGCGAAGCCCAGCGAAAGCGCTCTCAGAGCGCCCGGCGGCCGGTCCGGTTTGCGGTTCTGATGTCCGTCTCGGACGAGCCTCGCCTCGTCGTTGACCGAGCCGCCGTTCGATCCTGACAGGACCAGGCCCCAGACTCGTCCGGGGTTACGTAGCGTGAAGCCCACTCCGGCGCGGCCTCCCATCGAATGCGCGACAATGGCCGTTCGTTCCACGCCCAGATGGTCGAGCAGGCCCTTGAGGTCGTCCGCGAAGGCGGCTCGACCCTTGGGCTCGGATTCGTCTTTTGTCAGCCCGAAGCTTCGATGGTCGAAGATTATGCACATGTAATGCTTCGAGAAGAACGGCATCTGCTGCCACCACGCCAAGTGGTTTCCACCAGACCCATGAGCGAACACGACGGCTGGCCCGCTGCCGTGGGTCTCGTAGTAGATATCCGTTCCGTTTACGCTTGCGAAGGGCATATTCGTCCTCGCGACCTTGAGAGAGATTACGGCTTGGGCGACTGGCATTCCAACGCCTCGACGCCTGTCTGCGCCAAACCCATACTATCACCAGATCAAACGCGAGACATTGCCTGTTCATCATCGCCGGCGAATGACGAACCGATCCACATAATGAAGGAGGTCAATTGGAGGCATTCGCAGAATTCGGACTAGACAGAACTATCTCGGGCATCATGTTCTCTACCATGTAATGTTTTGCGGCATTACGTCTCACGCCGTCTTCAAGGTTTGGCGGATAAGTCACTAGGACGATTGGGGAGAGCGTTGCCCTTGGTCTCTTACCCAGCCGATATATAGGTTTGTTTCGTTGAATCTTGACCGCAGCGTACGGCGCCTGGGAATACGCACAATTGAATCAACTTCAACTTTCGCCCCAAAGAGCGCGACGAACTGTTCGAAATCATCAAACCCCTCATCCGTCTGGCTGAACAAATGAATCATCGTCAGTGCGTGTGACGCGTTAATTTTTTCTGCTTCGATCAAGGCCGACGCGGTTCGGTGGAGGAGTTGATAGCGAAAGTTATCGACATCCGAAAGGTTAAGTCCAAGACAATCACAGAGGTATTGTAATCGTTCACCTTTTCTTGAAGGCGGGGCGCTTTCCATCTAGGCACTATCTTGTCGAAAGGTTCCGATACCTTGCCCTCCACCGTAATGGACACAAGATTTCCGGCTGACTTGGCGAGCACGAAGATGTCACTCCGAGAGACACCACTGCCATATGGCAGTGGTGTCTCATACTCAGGAATCGCGAGCAACATCTCAATCGTTCGGAACATCTCCAACCCAGAACTCTCAAACACAGACATAACTTTGCGGGGAAATTCGTTCGGATATTCCATCCATGCGTACGCTAACTCTTTGGCGGAGTAGCCAGTGCGCCAATGTTTGACTGGATCGGCAAGAAGTCTTTGCCTGTCATCAGGAGAGTCAGCCGGCACATATATTTTGGTCAACGCAGTTCCTCTTCATCCGACTCCAAGTGCAGATGTGACAGGCCTGAACCTAATAACCCCATGGTAACAGGCAATCCCATCGTTTATGCTCGCTCGCCATTCA
>Ga0208830_1001082_pt1 | contig 12593 bp, 16 predicted proteins | sample DeeseametaMP2634_FD_184169 | JGI IMG/M metagenome (GOLD analysis project Ga0208830, IMG submission 184169) | Marine microbial communities from the Deep Atlantic Ocean - MP2634 (SPAdes) | ecosystem: Environmental > Aquatic > Marine > Oceanic | place: Northeast of Antigua and Barbuda, North... | reverse complement strand
AAATAGTTGGTTAACCAAAAGAATTCGGGCTTGGTATTATACATGGTAAACATAGGCACACGAATAGGTACAGATACACCTTCGGGAAGGGCTTTAAACACCATAGGAATATATCCTAAATCGTGTAATGCTTCGATATGAGCGGTTCCTACCGCATTTGTACCTAGGTAATTATTAATTCTACGTGCATATTTTGATACAACTTCTTGCTTTGGTTGATGAAAGAAACTTGTGTTAAAATCCTCGATGACATACTTTTTTAAAAAGTACTGCAAGCCAAAGAAAACAACTTCTTCTATGCCAGCTATTCTGCTTTTACGAGGTGTCCAGTTAGAATAAACCAAAGTAGTTTGGTTAGGATATTGTCTGCGATGGTCTACTTTGTAGCCATCTGTGTAAAGTAATGGGTTCATGGGTTATTGTTTTAATAGTTTTTGATATATCAAATAATTCTCTTTGTCATAACAAGCGAAAATTATTTCTTTAAAATCAGTTTGTTTTTTAATAATAGAAAGTGCTATTTCGGCAGCTAATTGTTTCGGAAACTTATAGATACCAGTGCTAATATTTGGAAAGGCTAAAACCTCACAATTATATTTTTTGGCAATATTCAAGCTATTACCATAGCACTGTGATAACAATTCTTTTTCTTTTTTACTTCCTCCATTCCAAACGGGACCTACTGTATGTATAACATATTTAGCGGGTAATTTACCCGCTGTTGTTATAACTGCTTGTCCGGTATCACAACCTCCTTGCTTATTTCTAATTTTGATACAGTCATCTAGTATTTCTTTTCCTCCTGCACGGTGAATAGCCCCATCTACTCCGCCTCCCCCAAGTAAAGATGAATTAGCTGCATTTATAATGGCATCTGCAGGAATTTTTGTTATGTCTATATTTGTTAAAGTGATTTTCATTTTAAAGGTTGTTTGATTAAATCATCCCTCACTTCCATAAGTGCAAAACCAAGTAAGTTTAGTCCTTTCCAGTTTTTTGGATTTAAGATATTAGAGTTATTCTTATCCATGCCAACTCCCCATATCCTATCTACTGGACTTGCTTCAACCAGCACTCTGTTTTTTGTGTTTGTTAAAAACTCTTTTAGTAAAGGATTTTGATTGAACTTATAGTAGTTAGCTTGCCTTACTATAGAAAATCTGTTTTTCTCCCAAAGATCTTGGTTAAAGTTCGATACTTCTCTCCCCAGTTTTTTGGCTTCACCTGGAGTTTTGCAGGCAATAATTTTATTGTAAGCATTATCATCTTTAAAAAGCTTCGCTTTTTGTGCCATCATATAATGCTCTGCTGTTTTGTAGTTAACGTTGTCAACTAAAAAATTAGCCTCCCACCACTGACTTAAGCAGCTTTTAGTTATAATCCCATCTCTGCTAGGTTGATGTCCCCAAAAAAATAAATATTTTACATTCTTTGATTCGATAATATGTTCGATAGAGTACTTCACTTTTAAATTTTAATTTCAACAATCTTTTGTCCAACATCTACTCCAAATGAATTGGTGCTAAATACTTCTTCGAAGTGTTCTTTTAAGTCAGCAATGCCTCTACTAAAAATACCATGGCTTATGGCTAGGTATAATTTTCCAGCATTTTTTGCTTTTAACTCTTTGGCTAGGCCAATGAACGTTCCTCCTCCATCACAGATATCATCTACAAGTAAGCATGCTTTTCCTTTTAGATCGTCTGCATAAACTTTAAACCCACTTAATTTTCGTGTTTTAACATCCCTTTGTTTAGAGCATTCGATTACTTCATAATCTTGCAAAGCAGATGCTAGTTTATAAATCTTTTTTAAAGCTCCCCCATCAGGTGAAACTAAATAAACATCTTCATTGATTGTTTGAATCACTTCTTTTATGAAATTAAGATTAGTGATTACCTCACAAGTGTTTAATAGAGCAGGAGTAACTTCCGAATGTGGGTCGTAAACAGTGATTTTGTTTAAGTTTTGAGCATTTAAAATATCAGCATACACTTTAACGGATAAAGACTCTCCGGGTGTCATTACACGATCCTGTCGAGCAGCTGGGAAATAAGGAATAAACGTATTTATTTTTTCTACTCCCATTCTTTTTAGGGCGTCTATTGCGAGCAATAACAAACCAAAATCATTAAAGGATTTTAACCGATGGGTTATGGTTACTTCTTCCTCTTGATTAAGCGTTGAAGTAATTCGAATATGAGGCTCCCCGCCAGAAAAAAAGAAAGACTCAAAGTTGACCTCTGCACCTTTAACTGGCTTAAAATATGGATCAAGATTTAAAATCATTTTGTGTTATTTATACACAATTATAGTAATAAGAAATCCATAAAACAACTATTTGCGTAAAAAAAACGCTATTTAATTTCAAAAAGGAATCCTTCCTTCACTAATTTATTGTATTTAGATTGATTGAATTTAAACAGTTTTGCTGGTCTGCCAGCACCCTTTTGGCTCATTTTATCCGTTTCGTTTAGTAATCCAAAACTTAGGATTTTTTTTCTGAAGTTTCTTCTATCGATCTCCTTGTTAAGGATGGTTTGATACAGATTTTCAAGATCAGAAAAGGGAAATTCTTTGTTTAATAGCTCAAAACCGATGGGTTGGTAAGCTAGTTTTGATTGAATCCGCTTAATAGATGTATGAATAATTTTATTATGATCAAAAGGAAGTTGAGGTATTTCGTCTAAGGGGAACCATTCGGCATCTTTGGCATCGGTACCAGATTTTAACTTCATTTTAGTTGGATTAACCAAGGCGAAATAAGAAACAGATATCACACGGTTTCTTGGGTCGCGATTAATATCATCACCAAAGGTGAAGAGCTGTTCGAGGTAGTTTACTTTTATTCCTGCCTCTTCAAATAATTCTCTTTCAACGGCTTCTTTTAGTGGTTCGTCATCTTTTACTAGTCCGCCCGGAAGCACCCACTGATCTTTATTTACTCCAAACTTTTGTTTTACTAGCAATACTGAAAGTGTTTTTTCTTTGTAGGCAAATACAACAGCATCAACTGCTACTTTTATATTTTGAATGTTTCTTTGTGTCATATCGACACAAATTTAAATAAATCCATTTATTTATGACCTTCGGCATAATTTAATTCCATATTCTTTTATTTATTTGTACTTCATTTAAAACAAACAATGATGTTCAATAAACTATCTTATATATTTATTTCATTAGTTATTATTAGCTGTTCAGAAGCTCAACAAAAAACAGAGCCAACGGTTCAGAAAAAAGAAGTAACCACAACGGATACGCTTCGATACGAGAATGAAAAGCATTTAAAAAATATTAAGCAGCTAACTTTTGGTGGTGATAATGCTGAAGCTTACTGGAGTTTTGATGATAGTAAAATTGTTTTTCAAGCGAAATACGATAAATGGGATGCTCCTTGTGATCAAATATTTGTTGCTAACGTAGGTGAGGAACTAAGAGAAAAACCACAATTAGTTAGTACTGGTAAGGGTAGAACAACCTGCAGTTATTTTTTACCTGGTGATTCATTGATTGTTTACGCTTCTACGCATGAAGGGGGAGATGCTTGTCCGCCAGAGCCATCAAGAGACCAAGGGTATGTATGGCCTATTTATGAAACGTTTGATATTTATGTAGCCGATTTAAAAGGAAATATAAAGCAAAAGCTTACAGATCATAAAGGGTATGATGCTGAAGCTACTGTATCTCCTAAAGGAGATAAAATAGTATTTACTTCAACACGTTCTGGTGATTTGGAGTTGTATACCATGAACATTGATGGATCAGATATTAAACAAGTAACTGATGGTTTGGGGTATGATGGTGGAGCATTTTTCTCTCCAGATGGAACGAAGCTCATTTTTAGATCTTCTCGTCCAAAAACGGATGAGGAAGTTACTGAATATAAAAACCTGTTAGCGCAAGGCTTGGTTAAACCATCAAAAATGGAGCTTTATATTTGTAACATAGATGGATCTGATTTGAAAAAAATAACAGATCTGGGTGGTGCAAACTGGGCTCCTTTTTTCCACCCATCAGGTGAGAAAGTATTGTTTTCAAGTAATCATAAATCAGCTAAAGGAGGCAGACCACAATTTAATTTATTTATGGTAAATATTGATGGAACAGGATTGGAGCAAATTACCTATGATGATGTTTTTGATGCTTTCCCTATGTTTTCTTACAGTGGAGATAAATTGATTTTTTCGAGTAACCGAAACAATGGTGGTACAAGAGAAACGAACTTATTTGTTGCTGATTGGGTAGATTAGTCGTAACTATAATAGTTATTTGCGTTGCTATATTTATCGTATAATTTATCAATGATAGAATCTAACATCATGCCTTTTTTGTAAAATGTTGCGTAATTTTCATGAGCTAAGCTATCGTAAAATGTTAGTCCATCATCGTTAGAGTACCATTTATGTATATTGTCTTTAAATAATTTAAGTGTTTTAATATTGTTTTTTTGACTTTGAATACTTGTAGTATACATTGCATTTAAATAGGTGGATTGGTTTTCATATTCCGTATAAAGAGCATTTAAATACTCTTTTTTTAATCGGTTATAGCTTGGTACTTTTTTGAGTTTCCTTTTGGCTATGCTCGGATATTCGTTGTAAAACGCCTTGTAATTAGCAGTAGCTTGCATGGTTTTTTTGCAGATATTGATGCCTCTACTAATAGATTGTTTGTTGTTTAAAGAATCATCTGCGAATAGCGACCAATTGCCCCATCGATCATTAACTTTTGTCCATTCATTATCTACAGAGTCCATCATAATGTTAAGCTCATACATTGCTTCAAAGAATAGTTTGTCTTTTCCAGTGGCTACTTCTTTTAACTCACTGATATCCTCATTGGATCTATACTCAAAATCTCTATAATTTGTATTTTGCTCAAAGTTTTGACTGCAAGAAGTAATTATGATTACTATGAAGCCAAGATATATGTAGTTAATTCTAGCTATGATTTAGTGTTTTATATTTTTTTAATAGGACTGCACTAATAATAAAAATTAATACGCCTCTTATACCATCAACTAATAGTGAGTCTAACATATTAAGCTTCACATAAGCTAATATAGCTGCAAAGATTAACCATCCACCTATTAGTAAACCAATAACTGCTCCTTCAGCCTTTTTTTTATAAACCCAAGCAAAGGCAATTACTGTCAAAATTGTAAAAGCAAAAATGGCACCTGTTAATGGAACACCAAATACAGCAGCAGAAGGTGTGTATGATGCATTAAAAACCTCACTTACGGCCTCTATGTCTGCTAACATCCATATACCAAAAGCAAGCTCTATTACTCCATATAATATAATAAGTATTAAAAATGTTATGCGCATGTTATTGGGTTTAATTGAATAAAGTTACTCAATTTTTAATTTAAACTCTTGAGCGTAAATACCTACTTAAAAGAGTAATAAACTATTTAAATACTTTATTGTTTTTTATTTCTTCATATGCTTCTTGAACCAATAGGAATTGTTTTTTGAGACCTTTTTTCTTGTCGGGATGATAAAGTTTAACTAATCTTCTGTAGGATTCTTTAATATCCTCAATAGAGGCATTTAAAGGGAGTTCTAATATTTTATAATATCTTTCTAATGCGTTAGATTGGTATTTTTTAAGTTTTTCTTGTTCTGCTTTTTGATTGAGTTCTTCTTCTGATTGGTAATTATACATTGCTAGAATAGAATCAAGGGTGTTGTAGTGAAACCTCAAAGATTTACAGACTTTTCTTAAAAAACTTAATTCTTTTATAGATAAAAACCTATCTATGGTGTAAATGTTAATTAAATAATCAAGAATTTGAAGTTTTGTTCTAGTTCCACCTATTCTTGAAAATGTATCTAAATAATCATCAAGTTCGGCAAATGTGATTTTTTCATTAGAAAAATTTCTTTCGTAAAAGCTAAAGTTTTTTGAACCAAACGCATTTGTTATGATTTGTTTAACAACTGCTTTTTCTTTTTTTGTTTCTGAAACAAATTGACCTATTAAATAAAGCCTTTTCCCGTGAATATAATTTCTACTAATTGATGAAAAAGGACTTTGGGAATAATCAACAACATTTTCATGAGGTCTGAGAAGGGTTACAATAAAAAAACCAACTACAACGATTGAAAATATAAATCTTCCAAAACTATTACCTTCTTGAGTAATAAAGCCAATCGCTATAGCAAATAATACTAAGCCAATTATAATAGAAATACTTATTAAAACTCTTCTATACCTAAAAAGAAACTCCTTCATATTTATTAATGGTTCAAATTTAATTTAGTAACCACTTATTACTTGAAGTTTTTATATTCTTTTAAGGAATCGTAAGCTTCCTGAACCTTTTGGAACTTTTCTTTAGCTCCTTTTTGGTATTCTGGACCTAATTGAGCAACCTTATCTGGGTGGTATTTAACGGCAAGCTTTCGGTACGCTTTTTTTATTTCTTCAGGAGTTGCTGTGTTTTCTAATCCTAGTATTTGATACGAAATATCAATGTTTTTGTATGATGGTTGATACGTTTGTCTTTGCTGATTGTAGTTTTGATACCCTTGGTTGTAATTCCCTGACTGATAATAGTACATAGCTAAAACAGAATCTAATGTGCGTGAAGGAATATTCATTGCTTCGCAAATCCGTTTAATAACATTTAGTTCGCTAGAAGAAATTTCACCATCGGCATTAGCAATACCAATAAGATAGTGGATAAGATGAACTTTTGAAGATCCACTTAAGCTTCCCGATATTTCAGCTGCAAGCTTATCAATGGATAAATTTGTTTCTAAGTACTTTTTTAAATCCTTAACGTGTTTTTTAGCCTGCTCTTCACCAAATTGTTTAACGAAATATTTTTTTACAAAGTTTAATTCGGATTTCATGGTGGCTCCATCAGCCTTAATAACCAAGGAGGAAAGCATCATTAGATACCTTCCGAAATCGTATTGATTGGCAGCACTTCCTCGAAATTTTTTTCGTTTTTCGTCCACTCCCCAAACGGAATCAATCATGTAGCCAACATACCCGCCAACAAAAGCTCCAAAGAAACTTCCTTTAGTTAAAAAGTATCCAACTATAGTACAACCGAACGTCCAAACACTCAAAACAATTAGTTATAATAAGGTGAAATCATAAGATAAACAACTACACCAGATATTGCAACATATAACCACAAAGGGTAGGTAAAACGAGTAAGCTTTTTATGTGCTTTAACATCCCCTAACCATCCCTTTAAGTATGTAAAACAAACAAGTGGAGTAATTATTACTGATAAAAAGATGTGCGATATTAGTACAAAATAGTACACATATTTTATTGCCCCTTCTCCACCATAGGGAGTAGAATCACTCGTCATATGATAGGCTACGTACATTAATAAAAATACAAGTGAACATAATATGGCCGCATTAATGAGTGTTTTATGAAGCTTAATATTTTTATTTTTTATAGCAATTAATGCTGCAATTAAAAGAACAGCTGTAAAAGCATTAATACCAGCATAAATAGCAGGTAAAAAACTAAGGTCTATACCAGGAATTTTAACCATAAAAAGAACAGCTACAGCAAAGGGTAAAACGATTGATAACGCAATCGCAATCGTTCGCATTTTAGGCTCCTTTTCCCTAGGTAAATAGTTAATTTTTGTACTCATTTATAAGTTTTGGAATGTCCTTAATTAATTTATCAACTTCTTCTTTCTTAGTCCCATCATAAAATCCTCTTATGCGTAAATCTTTATCTACTAAAACAAAGTTTTCTGAATGTAAAAAACCACCTAAAGCATTAACATCTTCTTGAGTTGCTACCATATAATCATTAACCCCTACATCGTAAAGATGGTCTTGATCTCCCGTTAAAAAATCCCAATTTTTGGTGTCAATATTCTTTCTCTCAATATAGGCTTTTAGTTTTTCAGTTGTGTCAGTTTCTGGGTCTACAGTATGCGCAAGGATTTGAATGTCGTATTTATCGGTTTTTTCTTGAAGATATTTCATGTTATCTGTCATGATAGGACAAATAGAAGGGCAAGTAGTAAAGAAGAAATAAGCAACCGTAATATTTCCTTTTAAATACTCTTGGGTAATAGCATCTTCATTCTGATTAATAAAATAAAAGCTTCCTATAGTATGCTCAACAGAGTCTTTAGTATCTGGATCATACTCTTTTCTACCATAAATCGCTAATTTATCACTATTGCCACAACTAACTATAGTTAGAGTAATAATTGTAGAAAAAAAATAAGCTATTGGTTTAATCATATATTAACTTCTTTATTCTTTTCTAGTTCTTCTTTATATTCTCTTTCGAGTACTTTAATTTCTTGTTGAAGTCTTTTTAATTCAGGTGTCTTATCTCCTTGATAAATACCTCTTAGGTAGTGGTTTTTATCAATTAATAGTATCATTTTATAGTAAGTTTTACCACCAATTACATTGTCTTTAGGGCTGTCTTGATTCAACTTAGCATTAGGTAGATCAAAATCGTAAAGAGGATTTTCTTGTGGGCCAGTTACTATTTTCCACTTTTCAGCATTAACAGGTTGCTCCTTAATAAATGAGGCTAAATCTACTTGATTTCCATTTGTATCAATCAGTTGGGAAACAATTATAAAATCTTTTAACCTTGTTTCGTGTAAAATAGGGTTATATATATATTCTCCAAGCTGCTTAGATAGTATTGGACAAGCAGCAGGACATGAAGGAATTAACGTGGTAATAATAATCGATTTTCCCTCTAAGCTTTCTTTTGTAATAGCATTACTATCAACGTCATAAAATAAAAAGTCATTTACTTTTATTCTGCCAGAATCGGTAATGTTTTTAGCGTAAAATTTTAGTCCGTTGTACTCGGTATCTCCTCTAGAGAGTACCATTAAAAAAATAAGGGGAACTCCAAAGAGTAGTAAAAAAAGTCCTATTCTTTTAGAAGTTGCCCCTCCCATATTGTATGTATTTTAAATTAGTATGTAAATACGTTAAACCCTTCTATTAGGTATAAGAAAATCATGTAACCTATAAAAATTAAATAAGGTATAATGATGTAAAACCTAAAGGATCTTTTTTCATCTCCTAAGTGCATAAATATAAGCACAATGTATGCTGCTTTAACTACTGTCATGATAATAAATGACCATTTAACAACTGGCCAAAGGTCAGCAGAGCGATCACTCAAAAATATACCCATTGCAATTTCAACTGCAGTTAAAATTGAAAGAATAGCAGTTACTTTCCATATTTTTTTTCTAATAGCTTTACCTGCCTCTTCTGAGTGGTTAGCCATTGGTGCATAACTGTCGTTTACAATTAAATCATCTCTTTCCATATCTCAAGAATATAATAACAGGTTTAATTAAACTAAGTAGAAGAATGTAAATACAAATACCCAAACTAAGTCTACAAAGTGCCAGTATAAACCAACTTTTTCAACCATTTCATAATGCCCTCTTTCGTGCATAATTCCTTTCTTCACTTGAAGCCAAACAACAGCATTTATTATTACTCCAGTAAATACATGGAATCCATGGAATCCAGTTACAAAGAAGAAGAAGTTTGTATATCTAATTTCTCCAGGATTTTCGGGTAAGTATGGGTTCCATGTTAATGTAGCCATACCGTGCTCATTACCATTAATAAATGTATACCACTCCCAAGCTTGAGAGCCTAAAAATATTGCTCCTCCAACAATTGTCCATCCTAACCACTTTTGTACACCAGCTTTATCCATTCGATGTCCAGCTTCTACCGCAAGTACCATTGTTACAGAACTTACAATAAGTATAAAAGTCATTAAAGCGACATATATTAGCGGTAGCTCTGCATGTGTAAATGGAAAGTGAAAAAATACTTTTTCTGCAATAGGCCAAGAATCGGCAGAAGCCTTCGCAAAACCTAATGAGATTAAAAACCCTCCAAATGTTAATGCATCTGATACAAGGAAAAACCACATCATCATTTTTCCATACGTGACATTAAAAGGAGAACGACCACCTCCCCAAGCGGTTGCTGCATCAACTTTTTCTACGTGTCCTGCCATAGTTTTAAGGTTAATTTAGTTTTAGTAGTGCAAGTTTAATGAATAAAATATAAAAACAAGAATAAATACAGCCACAAAAGCCCTAAAAAGTGCCAAAAAACACCTCCTAGTTTTATTCCTAAGTAATAATCTTTTCCGTATTTACCTCTTGCTAAAGCAATTATTAAATATAAGAGATAAAATAGTGCAATAAGTATATGAGCTAAGTGAGCACCTGTTAAAACATGGAAGTATGAGGCACTAACGATACTTTGATCTGCTAATTTAGCTTGTTGATTTTCGGTAAGATTATACCTAAACTTTACAACGGCAAGGTATTTATTCTGCGAATTTTCTTCGTTGTTTTCTTGAAGTTCGATTAACTCGCTACCAAAAACCATTTTTGGTTTAGTTTTAGAAAATTCTTGATACTCTTCACTATCAATGGGAATCATTTTTTTACCCCAATAGTAAAACCCTCCTTCATCTTTAAATAAAAGATTTCCTCCAAAATACAATTCGTAGTCTTTACCAAATTCACCAGAAACAGAGAATTCTTCATTATCGTTTGCACTTAAAATTTTTGTTCCTGTAAAGGCATATCCTTTTTGATATATTTCTCCCCAGCCTTTAAACTGGAAATAGCCAAAACCTAATCCAAAAATTAGTGTTAGAAATAAAAACAGCATGGAAAGCTTTTTATTTCCTTTTTTAACCACAACTAAAGCTAGAACCATGGTGATGGAGCTAATAGCTATTGTTACAGTGCTATATATTAATGATGTAGGTAGCTGAAGAGATACCCAAAAACCGGCTCCTCTAGAAACTAAAAAGGCGCTTGTAAACCCTCCAAAAAGCATTACAACAGCAAACAAACTAATATAAACTAAGTTTGTTTTTGCTTTTACTTGAGCTTTTTTATAAAATTCAGACTCTTTATTTAATTCTGTTTCACTCATAAAAGTGATTATATAATTTTAAAACATTCGTGTAATCCACACGTCTAGAAAATAAAACAAAAAAGCAAGAGGCAAATATGTAAAAGAAGCAAACATGAGCTTTAATGCATCTTCATCTTTTAGTGTTTTATATAATTTAAACGCTGGTATGACAAAGTAAATACCTAAGCCAGTAACTAGTATCATAGAAGTTATTCCAGATATTCCTAATGCCCATGGCAACATACCCGCAGGTATAATAAACAGGGTATAAAAAAGAATAATAAAAGCTGTTTTTTTGTCTTTTTTTGGACCATATGGAAGCATTTTATATCCTCCTTTTCTATAATCATCAGCACCTTTCCATGCAATTGCCCAAAAGTGAGGAAACTGCCAAACAAATTGAACAAAAAATAGGATACCAGGAACTAAACCAAAATGACCTGTAGCTGCAACGTATCCAATCATAGGAGGAATGCTCCCAGGAAAAGCCCCTACAAAAACAGAAATTGGTGTTATCTTTTTTAGTGGGGTATAAACAAACGCATAGGAAATAAGTGCTATTAAGCCTAATACAAAACAAGTAATGTTTATAGCGTACAGGAAGTACAAGCCTAAAATACCTATGGTTAAAGAAAAAATAAGCGCTTCGGTAACATTCATTCTTCCTGCTGGAAGTGGACGATTTTTTGTGCGCTCCATCAACGCATCAGAATCTTTTTCTATAATTTGATTAATACCATTTGATGCTCCTGTTACTAAAAAACCACCAAGTATTAAATAGATGAAATCTAACAAATTAAAGCCATTTGGAGCTATACCATAACCTAAACCAGCTGAATAAACAACGAGTGAAGCTAGCCTTAGTTTTGATAACGCAGCATAGTCGGCTATTTTTTGACTAACCAATGTTTTTTCTTTAGAAATTGCGACCTGTGACATATTGTTTCCAAAATTACCCTTAAAGAAAATGAGGTTCAAATGTAGTATAAATTATTTGATAATGTTTTTCTAATTTAGAATGTGTTTAAATAAAGGAGTAATGAAAGAACTTTTTTTAATGTTAATATTAACTCTACCCAACGCATTTATTTTTTCTCAAGCTAATAAAACAGCTGTAATAGAAAGAAAAATTCCTGCGATTAAAGATTTGGAAGGAGAACGAATAGTTTATCGCTATGGTTATGATACATCCTATTCTAACACACCATTAATGTTAGATAGTATTACAGAGGTTGACATTTCAATAGATTACAACCAAGCAGTGTTTGGTGGCTATCGAAGTGAAAAGGTAGATTTGATAAAACTAGACTCCTTAAAAATGATCCATCTTTTCGAAAAGGGGCTAAATTCTTTTAGAACTAATTATACAGAAAACTCATTATATCAAATAATAATTAAACCTAAAATTATATATAGAAAAGAGGAGTCATTTTTGTTTATGAAAGCAGCTATGTCAATAGGTAATTTTGATATTTTTTTAGTCAACAAGAATGATACTCTGTTTAAAGCATTTTTTGAACCTATTGTAGCTAATGGGTCTATGTTCTCTATCAATGAGCAGAAAGAATTTGAAAAATTAATTAACCAGTGTGGTACATGGCTAAGAGTAATAAATAATAAATTAAGAAGAGAGCAGAAAAAAAGGAATAAAAGATA
>Ga0208830_1001076_pt1 | contig 12649 bp, 7 predicted proteins | sample DeeseametaMP2634_FD_184169 | JGI IMG/M metagenome (GOLD analysis project Ga0208830, IMG submission 184169) | Marine microbial communities from the Deep Atlantic Ocean - MP2634 (SPAdes) | ecosystem: Environmental > Aquatic > Marine > Oceanic | place: Northeast of Antigua and Barbuda, North... | reverse complement strand
AAGTGGGATTCTGATGTCAAGGTGCTGCCTCGGTGATCTCACCTGCTCTGTCCCCGGAAAAACTCGAGAGTTTTCCGGGGAATCACAGCAAGAGTAACTACTCCTTAAAGCTGTGGCTCTGCATTGCCTGGGTGGGATTTCTCATCCTGCCCTGGTATGCCGCTTACGACGGCTTCTGGAGTTTTATCTGGATCACTGATGGCTACCCGACGTTTGACGAGTACTCTCCAGGAATCCTGCAAATTACAATGCATCAGCGCTGGTGGCTTTGGCCGATAGCGCTGTCACTGCTGGTACCGCTTCCCGCCCTTATTTTACCTCGTACAGATCCCCGACATGCGACCGCTTTGTTATTAGGCGGAGGTTTCGGCTTTGCCTACACGCTTGCGCAGGGCTTCATCCTCGGTCTGCATGGCTGGGGCTGGGTTTTCCTCGGAGACCTCTTCGGTCCCACCGGTCAGACACAAATCGGCATGGGCTACGGTGCTTTGCTCGTTTGTGGCGGGTTCCTGTTCCTGTTCACACAGGGCCTGGCAGCAAGAGGGGCGATCAAGGGAGATGTCTTTGTCAGCGGAACCATTGGGCTTACTATTGCCTTGGTCACCACCTTTGTCTTCTTCCCCGTCGGACGCATCCTCATCAACGCTCTGCAAGATGACGAAGGCAACTACGTTTTCTCCCTGTTTCTGGAGAAAATCACTTCCCATAACATCTGGAGTCTTGCCTGTCTGAACAGCGATTTCAGCTGCGGAGTAGCCTGGAATTCTCTATGGATGGGAGTGTTGGTAGGGACGGCCACTACTGTATTGGGCTTGGCCTTCGCGCTTTTGGTGACGCGCACCGGGATAAAAGCCAAGGGCTTAGTGCGTACCGTCTCCCTGCTGCCCATTATCACCCCGCCCTTTGTGATTGGACTTGCTCTTATCCTGTTGTTCGGGCGAGCTGGAGTCGTGAATGTCTTTCTGGAGTGGGCCTTCGGGATTCCGCCAACCCGCTGGCTTTACGGACTTACGGGCATTCTGATAGCACAGATTTTGGCCTTCACACCGATTGCTTTCCTTGTGTTGATCGGAGTAGTGGAGGGAGTAAGCCCGTCTATGGAGGAGGCGGCGCAAACCCTGCGGGCTTCACACTGGCAAACCTTTTGGACCGTCTCCCTGCCGCTGATGCGTCCCGGACTGGCCAACGCCTTTCTGCTCGGCTTTATCGAGAGTTTGGCAGATTTCGGCAATCCGCTTGTGCTGGGAGGCCAATATGAGGTGCTTTCAACTCAAATTTTCTTTGCCATTGTCGGGGCACAGGGGGATCCGGGGATGGCAGCAGTATTGGCGATCGTTCTGCTGATGTTCACGCTTTCAGCGTTCTACGCCCAGCGCCGCTGGCTCGGCAAGAAATCCTACGCGACGGTCACCGGAAAGGGTGACGCCGGAGTGCATGTGCGGCTACCCAAGCGAGTGGCGTGGGGGGCGTACCTGACGGCCTTGCCGTTTGTTGTTATGAGCTTGGTCGTGTACGGAATGATCCTCTTTGGGGGTTTTGTGGAAACCTGGGGGTACAAGCACAACTTCACGCTCAAGCACTACATTGCCGAGTTCTCCCTTTATTGGTCTGAGGAATACGGCCTCATGTGGGAAGGCGCGGCGTGGAACTCGTTCTGGACGACGCTGCAAATCTCGGTGATCTCGGCTCCACTCACAGCGGGTTTGGGTTTGTTGACAGCGTACATCCTAGTCCGGCAAAAGTTCTGGGGCAAAGACATCTTTGAGTTCCTGACCATGCTCAGTTTCGCCGTTCCCGGAACTGTAATAGGTGTCGGCTACATCCTCGCCTTCAACATCCCCCCCATCGAAATCACCGGTACAGGAGTGATCTTGGTTGTATGCTTCATCTTCCGGAACATGCCCACAGGCATACGCGCAGGAATAGCCGCGATGAGTCAGTTGGATCCCAGCCTGGACGAAGCCTCCCTGACGCTGGGAGCGCGATCATTTACAACGTTCAGGCGTATTCTTTTGCCACTGTTACGTCCTGCGTTGATTGCTGCGCTTGTCTTTGGCTTTGTACGGGCGATGACGGCCATCAGCGCGGTCATCTTCCTCGTCAGTGCCGACTACGATATGGCGACTTCCTACATTCTTGGGCGGGTTGAGTTCGGTGATTACGGACTGGCTATCGCCTACTCGTCCGTGCTGATTCTAGTGATGCTCGGGGCAATTGGGCTGATCCAATTCGCCGTCGGTAAACGGGAACTCGGCAGACGGGATTCCGAAGTTTTAACAATCTAAATACGGAATAAAAAATGGAAAAAGCCGTTGAATTTCAGCATGTGACTAAAACCTACGGTAAGGTGCGTGCCGTCATTGATCTGAACTTCACCATCGAGCCCGGCAAGCTAGTGACACTTTTGGGGCCTTCCGGATGTGGTAAAACCACCACACTGCGGCTGATTGCCGGTCTGGAAATGGCTACGGAAGGAAGCATCTTTATTGGCGGCAAGGATGTCACACTGCTTTCGGCCTCTGATCGGGATGTGAGCATGGTGTTCCAGTCATACGCACTCTTTCCGCATATGACTGTGATGCAAAACGTCTCGTATGGTCTGACGATGAGTCGGCTCTCGAAAGCGGAAGTGAGTGAAAAAGCACTGGAGGGTTTAGAATTGGTCAGCCTGTCAGGTTTTGGTGAAAGATTGCCCAGTGAGCTATCCGGGGGACAACAACAACGGGTGGCTGTGGCAAGGGCGCTTGTGCTGGAACCGGAAGTTCTACTCTTTGATGAACCTCTCTCTAACCTCGACGCAAAACTACGCCGCAGGGTACGGGAAGAAATCCGGGAGTTGCAGCAGAAACTGGAATTGACCACAGTTTATGTTACCCACGATCAGGAAGAAGCTCTTGCGGTTTCGGACAGAATCTTTGTCATGAACGAAGCGGTGATAGATCAAGAAGGAACTCCCCGGCAACTTTATGAAGAGCCGGTCAATCTCTTTGTTGCCGACTTTATTGGTGACGCAAATATCGTGAAAGCACAAATTCTGAAAATTGATGGTATTAATGCTGATGTTGATATTGGCGGAATCCGGGCAAACCTGCCTCACCGGGGATTGGTGTCCGGTGAAGTGAGTGTGGCAATTCGTCCTCAGTCTATCTGCCTGAGTCAATCAGGAAATGAAAGTAGTATCCAGGGAACGATTCTCAAAGCCATCTATTTAGGAGATCATATAGAGTATACAGTGGATTCTACTATTGGGGAGTTATTTGTGATTGACTATCAGATGGAGAGTAAACCGAGTTCTGGCGCAGCGGTCTCCATCACTTTGCGTAATCAGGGGGTGAGTCTGATTCCGGAGTCATGAGTTCCCTCTTGTGAGAATTGTTTCTCTTTACCTGTCAAAAGCAAAGGTCTGCTTTACCATCTCGTTGCTGATGTAATTCAGCCAATTTGAAAATGAAAAATTGGAAGATCCAGTGTTGTTATTGATTATGTCTGGTTAAGCAGAATTTTCTTCCGGAGTCGTGTCTTCTTCCAATCGGTCACCGAAAATTTGAAGGATGTGCTCTTCACACTCTTTCAAATCAGTATGTTCGTTCATACCCTGCTGAATGAATTCCTGAATTAGCGGTTTTTTTGTGATTGCATAGTCTATTTCAGGATTGCTCCCCTGGACATAAGCTCCGATATTTATCAGGTCTTCAGCCTCCCTGTAGGTAGCCAGGGTGCGACGCATGATTTGATTGAGTTTAAGGTGTTTTTCACCGACGACATCCACCATAACCCGGCTTGTGGAAGATAGTAAGTCAACCGCGGGATACGTACCCTTTTCCGCAATTTCCCGGCTTAAATAGATATGCCCATCAACTATTGCACGAATTGCATCGGCAATGGGATCATTTGCATCGTCGCCTTCAACGAGAACAGTGTAAAATCCTGTAATCGAACCAGGTCCGTCATGAGTTCCCGTGCGTTCAAGCAGTCCAGCTAACAAAGCAAATACAGAGGGGGGATAACCTTTTGTGGTAGGAGGTTCGCCTGCAGCCAACCCAATTTCACGCTGCGCCATAGCAAAACGTGTGAGAGAATCCATAGAAAGTAGTACATCCTGGCCTTCGTTGCGGAAGTGTTCGGCAATTGAGGTGGCAATGTATGCTCCACGCATTCTTAGTAGCGGCGGTTGATCTGATGTAGCCACAATCACAACCGAACGGCGCATTCCTTCTTCGCCCAAATTATCTTCAATAAATTCCCTGACCTCCTTGCCCCGCTCTCCTACAAGTGAAATGACGTTTATGTCCGCATCTGTGTAACGTGCCATCATTCCAAGCAAAACTGATTTGCCGACACCGGATCCAGCCATTATACCGATACGCTGTCCTCTGCCACAGGTCAGGCATGCATTTATAGATCTTACTCCAACATCCAAAGGTTTTTTGATACGTTGGCGATTCATTGGATTTACAACTTCCGGATATAAAGGTACCTCAGTTGAAGTTGGCAGTTCACCCAGCCCGTCCATCGGACGCATCAAAGGATCTATCACTCTTCCCAGCAATCCGTCACCTACTGGTACCATAGCCGGTCTATCTTCCGGGATAATCCGGCACTTTGGGCCGATCCCGTGTGTGTTATGCAGGGGCATAATGAGCATCCGGTCTTTCCGGAATCCGACGACCTCTGCAGTAACGGAGCTTTTTGTTGCCGGATTATAAATTTTACACATACCTCCTACAGAACAACCTGGATTTGTAGCTTCTACCATGTGCCCAATTACCTGCATTACGCGTCCTTCCTTTCGCACAGCAGGGAATTTCTCTATTTCACTGATGTATGTCCCAAGGTTGGAATAAACCGGTAATTCGGATGCAGGAGTTTCTGAAAGCATGAAAATTAAAAAAGTTCAGGTTTTGGAATTTTGTGTTCATGTATTAGGGGCTGCAAAAAATAATTTGGGAATCTTGATATTTTTTGTTTCTGAAATAATCTTGTCATTTGGGTGGATCTAGCTCTGCAGACTCATCAGTCTCTGTTTCCGGTACTGACTCCTCAGTTTTGGCGGCTTCAGTTTCCAGTTCCGGCTCCTTATTTTCTACAGGTTTTGTTTGCTGTTCTTGTTCTTCTATTTCAATTGATTCTGTTTCCAAAGCTGGATCTGCAGCCTCTTCGGAAAGGTCTGTTTCATCCATTTTACTTAAATCAACTGATCCAGACTGCGTCACTGGTTTCTCATTTTCGTCAACTTTACTTGAGTCAACGGGCATAGTTTTCTGAGCAATTTCCTCTGTATCTTTTACTGTACTTTTTTCAGGATCCGCTTTTTTAAGTTCTGCCTTCTCATCTGTTTCTGCCGGAGAATCCACTTCTCCCACGTCCTGTAAATGAACAGCAGCAGAATCTGCATTTGCAGCATCGTCCGAGGAAGTCCGTATTGAAAAATCGTGTGCATCGAGATCGACTTCTGATAATTGAGCATGGCGATTTTCTATTTGTTCTGTCAAAGTTTCTTCCAGTTTATCAAACTGATCCTCTATTGAACGACTGATTATTTCTTCATCAGATTCCACATAAATAGAACCGGGTTTCAATTCCGGATTCTGTCGAAGAACAAGTGTTTGCTCTTCATTTAAATAACGTTCTAAATCTGCCTTGCTCTTTAGCAGGAATTCGTAGTCATCCGGATGCAAGTACAGATAGATTTTACCTTGCACTTCTGTTTCATGAAGTGCAGCCTTTACGATATTTTTTATAACATCATTTGGCAGCTTAATTTCTTCGGCAACTACTTTTTTTGCTATTTGCAACGCCAATTCCACTAATTCCTTTTCCGCCTGAAACCGTACTTCTTGCCGTAAGGAATTCAATTGTTCCATTACTGAATTTACCTGCAAAACCAAGGGCCCCGCCTCATCATAGCGCTTCTGCATTCCCTTAAGACGCCCTGCCTCAAAACCTTCATTGAAGGCTTCATTTTTTATTTCATCGACTTTTTCTTCTGTAGCAGACAACAGCTTTTTTCTCTCCTCTTCTGCCTCCTGATTTTCAGCAACAGTTTTTGTGTGAATTAGTTTGGTATCAGTTGCCTGTTCTTCGATTTTTGTTAGCAACTGTGTTTTGTAAAGCTTTGCTCCATCTCTAATTGTTTCAGCAAAATTTTCTGCATTTGTCAGGAGACTGTTTTCCTGAAAAAAATCAGCTGTTCTAAAATCCTGAGACAAATGAATTTTTTCTGCATCAGTCCTTCTGTCTGCCAAATCGGTTGAACCCTCTGCATCAAATTCCTCAGAGCCTCCTTGTTCATCAATAATTAAGGGTTTGAAAGAAGCGAGACGAACTGAAATTTCTGACTCTTCAACTTCGGCTCCATCTTGACCATCTTCCTGAGTTGCAGATAAACTTTCAGAATCTTCAGGCAGAGTTTCAGCAACCGTGAAATCGGTCAAGTTAAAAGGTTTGAACTCACTATCTTCTAACATGGTTAGAACAATGTTAAATTATTTAGGATTAAGGATCTGGTATTCAGGATTTAGTGAAAAGTGGAAGAAAGTTTTTTTAACTGCACCACAAAATCTGAATACTGAATTAACTTTATCATCGTTCGCGTAGCCAGGTATGGATGAGTGCGGATGTCTTGAGCGGATCCTGCTTGGCAATTTCGAGAATTTTTTCCCTCGGAGGAATTCCAGATTCTCGCTCAGTTGGGACTTCTAACTCCTCTTCTTCAAGCTCACCAATCGTTGCCGGCATTCCCATGAGGAGATCAAGGTCTTCCGGTTTGGAACTGAGCCGCTGAACCATCGGACGGATTACAAACAAAATGAGAGACAAAATGGCCAAACCAAGAGCCACATAACGCACAATATCCAGTATAAACTTGTTCCTGACTCTAGTGGCCTCAATTTCATTAACCTTATCGTCTTCAACTGCAGCTTCAAAAGGCATGTTTCCAACAAAAACACTGTCACCGCGCTTTTCGTTGAAGCCCATTGCTGCTTTTACCAGACCAATAATAGTTTCTTTTTCTGCTTCAGTCCAAGGTGTGTTAGTACGGCCTAATGAAATTCCGCTTTCGTCCAGTATTTGCGAACGCCTGTTGTCAAGAAGCACAGAAACGCTCAGGCGTACTACTTCTCCCACCGCAGATTCCAGAACTATTTCCCGGCGGCTGCTTTCGAAATTACGCGTGGAATTTTTCTTGCTGAATTCTGAGACAGTTGCCGCTTCCCTGCCTGTTGCTTCTGGCAAATTGGTTGTTACTCCGGCAGGTCCGACAGGAACCGATCGTGTACCGGTTGAAGATTCATCGACGACCTGCTCACTGACGACACTCGTTTGATCAGGATCCACCAGTTCTTCCTTGATTGTTCGCCTATCAAAACGCAGGGTAGCTGAAACATTTACTCTTACACGGTCTTTACCAACAACCTCCTCAATTTGCCTGACGATTTTTGCTTCAAGCTCATTTTCAAAACGACTTTTATATGAGTAATTATCGTTCATCTTTCCACTAGCAGAAGTATCAGAAAATCCTCGACTGAGCAAGGTTCCGCTTTGATCTGTTATTTTTACATTACGTGGGGAAAGACCTTCAACAGCACTGGCAACCAAGTGAACAATAGTCTCAATTTGTTTTCTGCCTGCTCCACTGCTGGTGAGATTTAGTGCGATTGCAGCAGTTGTTTCTTCCTGATTATCTGAAAATAAAGTTTTTTGTGGAATAGCTAATGAAACTTTTGCTGATTTTACTACATTAATAGTAGAAATCAGCCGCGCCAGCTCACCTTCCTGAGCTACACGGAATTTAACACCTTGCTGGAATTCGGTTTCACCTAAACTTGGTGTAGAAAACAGATCAAGAAATCCGACTCCACTTCCCGGCGTAACCTTTTCTTTGGCCAAAGTTAAGCGGGCTTGATCTACCTTGTGCGGCTCAACCATTATGGTTCTTCCACCTGGAGCAAGCAAATAAGGAATCTGGTTTTCCTGGAGTTTTTCAACTATAGCGGCAGCATCGCCTGGTTCCATGTTAGAATAAAGCGGGGCCCAAGATGGTTGGTTTGCTACAAAAATCATACTCACCATTCCGATGAGAACTATTCCAAGGGCCACCAAAATTGTGATTCGCTTAGCAAGACTTAATGAACCGAAAAAATCCTGAAACTGTAACCTGACATCTGAAAGAGCGCCGGTTAGTTCTGCCATAGTATTCCTGTTTAATGGTATTCTGGTGATATTGGGAAAATTTAATGCCTGTATTCTAAAATTGTGAATCAAATATAAAATATTTTTAAGAATTTTGAATCATGTTTCCTGCAATTAGGATTCCAAACATTGAGTAAATGCTGTTTTGTCTTTTGATAAAATAAAAAAGATTATATTAATCAGATTTCATTTGCAAAATCCTATCTTCTTCATGTAAATTTTCGTGAAGAAGGAAGGATTAAAAGGCGGTTGGTCAAAATCCGAAATCGCCAACTATGAAAAACAGCAGCAGTACTCAAGCCGGTAATCAAGCCAACCCACATGCCTGCAGGACCAACATTAAAATGGATTCCCACCAGGTAGGCTAAAGGCAAGCCTAAGCCCCAGTATGCTGCTACATTTGCAACTAACGGTATCTTTGTATCTTTAAGTCCACGCAGTGCGCCCAATGCACCTACTTGCATTCCGTCTGACAACTGAAATATCGCTGCCATATAAAGTAATTGAATTGCCAGCGTCTGGACTTGCAGATCCTCCGTATATAATCCTACGATCATTTCCGGAACTATAACAAATATAGATGCTGATACTGCCATGACAATAATACAGAGTAAAATTCCAGCATACCCTATATATCGAGCCTCGATACAATTGTCCCTGCCCTTCGCCTGGCCCACTCTTATAGTTATGGCTATTGAAAGTCCCATTGGTATCATAAATGTTAACGAAGCAACATTGATTGCTATCTGATGTCCTGCAATTGCCGAAACCCCAAAAGTTCCCATCAGCAAGGAAACCATTGCGAACATTCCAACTTCAGCTGCGAAGCTGAAACCGTTTGGTAAGCCGATTCGCAAAATTTCACGCAGATGAAACCAGACGGGGCCACTAAAATACAAAAATTTTCTGTAGCTTTTAAACAGTGAGCCTTTTAAACAAAATGCTAGCATAACACTGAACATAACCCAGTGCACCATGCTTGTTGTCCATCCTGCACCAACTGCTCCAAGGGCAGGAAAACCGAAGTGACCAAACATGAGTGTATAGTTTCCTACGATATTGATTGCCAGTCCAATTAGCGAAAAATACATATTTGGACGAGTGATCGACAAGCCTTCATTAAACATCCGTAAAACGATATATGCATAAACGGCTGGCATCCCCCAGCACAAAGCCCTTAAATAATCTCCGGCAACCTGAATCACCTTTGCTTCATATCCCATAAAATGCAAAACTGGCTCGGGATTAGCTAAAATTACAATGCTCACCAGCGCTAAAACCTGGCTTAACCAGAGGCCCTGAATTACATTTGTAACAATTTCTGCAGGTTTTACTGCCCCAAATAGCTGAGCTATAATCGAACCTAAAGCAATCAAAATACCCAACATCAGTAAAAAAACTGGATGGTAGAGTGCCGTTGCAATAGCCAGTCCCGCCAAATCTTTGGAACTGACGTGTCCGGCCATCACTGTGTCCACAAACTGCATCAAAGTCTGTAACAATTGTGCTATGATTACCGGCAGACCTAACTTTAATGTGCGTGAAGATTCATGTAAAAATCGTTTTAATTGTGAAAAAAGAATAAAATGATTCATGAAATAACGTTTGAAATGATTTTGAGTATAAAATAATTTACTTAACTGTAAGACCAGTTGTATGCTATAATGTACTACTAAACATTGTTTTTTATAAAATAAATATTAATTTTTTGTGGTTTTAGGTGTATCTGTTATTTACGATCATCCAAAACTTCAGTCTTTTTTTGCAAAAGGATTTTTAGTATGAAAAGAGAGAATATTCTGATTATCCTCAGTTTTGTGGTGTTGGCATTTTTTTTGGTAAGAATGTTCAACAGCGGGGATATTACATCCGGACCTCAACGTTCTCAGGAATTGATTTACAGCGATTTCAAAGCACTTGTTGCTGCGGGTGATGTGGTTAATGCACAGATTGTAGGAGATTCCTTAATTGAGGGATTCACTCAGGGAGGACTGGGTTACCGCACCTATATTCCGGCTGAAGACCCAAGTGTAATCGACTTCCTTCGACTTTATCAAATCCCCATTAACTATGTACCGGAAAAAAGTCTTCCATGGTATTTGAGCATTTTAATTAATTGGGGACCGTTCATTTTAATTTTTGGGATTTGGATGGTACTGATGCGGAGAATGCAGGGTGGAGGAGCTGGAGGAGGCTTGTTTTCCATTGGACGCAGTCGTGCCAAAAAGATGGAACCTGATGAAATGAAAGTGACTTTTGATGACGTTGCTGGAATCGAAGAAGCAAAAGACGATCTGAGAGAAACGGTTGAATTCCTGAAAGACCCAGCCAGATTCCGAAAACTCGGAGGAAGAATCCCAAAAGGTATGTTGATGTCCGGATCACCCGGTACAGGAAAAACCTTGCTGGCAAAGGCTGTTGCCGGTGAGGCAGAAGTCCCTTTTTTCAGTATGAGCGGTTCTGATTTTGTGGAAATGTTTGTAGGTGTTGGTGCCAGCAGGGTCCGTGATATGTTTGAGCAAGGTCGACAAAACGCGCCCTGTATAATTTTCATTGACGAAATAGATGCTGTTGGCGGGAGCCGGGGTTCGGGAATGGGCGGTGGAAATGATGAGCGAGAACAGACCCTCAACCAATTGCTGGTTGAAATGGATGGTTTCGATGGAATGGAAGGAATAATCGTAATTGCCGCAACAAACCGTCCGGATGTACTGGATCCTGCACTGCTGCGTCCGGGACGTTTTGACCGGCAAGTGACCATTCCTCTACCTGATGTAAAAGGTAGAGAGGAAATTCTGAAAATCCATGCTAAAAAAGTGCAAATGGCAGATGGAGTTGATATGAGTATTATTGCTCGTGGTACTCCAGGATTTTCAGGTGCAGATTTAAAAAACCTGATTAATGAAGCCGCACTAGGAGGTGCACGCAACAACAAGACAGAGTTGAATTTGGCGGATTTTGAGTGGGCACGTGACAAGGTTATGATGGGTACGGAACGTCGATCGATGGTCATGTCAGAAAAAGAGAAGCGCAACACTGCCTACCATGAGGCTGGACATGCACTCGTTTCGGCCCTCCTCCCGAAATCTGATCCAATACACAAAGTAACAATTGTGCCTCGCGGAAGAGCCCTGGGAATGACTGCATATTTACCGGAAAAGGATAATCACTCATATGATCTTGAATTTCTGAGCAACCGCATAACCATTGCGATGGGTGGACGTGCAGCAGAGGAAATTATTTTTGATGAAGTTACTACCGGAGCAAGCAATGACATCCAGCAGGCAACGGATACAATTAGAAATATGATTTGCCGCTGGGGGATGAATAAATCATTTGGCCCGATTGTTTTTGGGAGTGACAACCAACAATACGTCCTTGGTCGCAATATCGGCAAAGGTCGTGAGTACAGTGAAAAGACGGCTTCAGAGATCGACAAGGAAATGCGCAAAACTATTAAATATCACGATGAAAAAGCCAAGAAACTTCTCAGGGATAATATCGATGTTTTACACAAAATAGTTGAAGTTTTGATTAAAGAGGAGACAGTCGAGGGTTCGTATATCATGGATCTTTTGGGACAAAATAAGTCTAAAGTTGAGCCAGTCGGGGGCTGATGGCAATACCGGGATTTGGTCACCCTCCGGCATATTATTTTATGTGGATTTTGCCCCGCAATCTTTTTAGCAGACTTTGCGGGATTGTGGCGGATGCTCGAATTCCACGTCCTTTGTTAACTCCATTAATCAAATTATTTTCATGGAAATTTGGAGTTGACCTGACTGAGGCAGCACAGCCGATTTCAGAGTTCCGTACCTTTAATGAATTTTTTACCCGGCACCTGCTTCCGGACGCAAGGACAGTTGATCCGGATCCGGATGTCATAGTAAGTCCGGTAGATGGATTTATTGGTGAATTCGGGACTATTAAAAAAGGTCGACTGATTCAAGCAAAAGGACTCGACTATCGATTAGCAGACTTATTGGAAGATCCGGAGCGAACCGAACAATATGATGGTGGAGTATTCATAACCATTTATTTAGCCCCGCACAATTACCACCGCGTTCACAGCATGGTGGAAGGTGAGGTACAGGGATTCTCTTACATTACTGGTGATTTGTGGACAGTTAGCCCAATGGGAGTACACCACGTCCCCGGACTTTTTGCCAGGAACGAACGATTAACCACATTTTTACGTACAGTCAAGGGTGAATGTGTTCTCGTAAAAGTTGGTGCGACTGTGGTAGGACGCATTCGAGTTTGTTACCATGATCTTGTTTCAAACAGGTCTGGTGCAAAAAATCAACAGATAGTTCTGAAGACCCCTTTTCAAGTCAATCGAGGCGAAGAGCTTGGTTTGTTTGAATTGGGATCTACGGTAATTTGCCTGTTTCCTAAAGGTCAGATAGAACTGGGGGAGTTAGAGGCAGAACAAAAGGTTTATTTAGGTCAGGCT
>Ga0208830_1001075_pt1 | contig 12668 bp, 8 predicted proteins | sample DeeseametaMP2634_FD_184169 | JGI IMG/M metagenome (GOLD analysis project Ga0208830, IMG submission 184169) | Marine microbial communities from the Deep Atlantic Ocean - MP2634 (SPAdes) | ecosystem: Environmental > Aquatic > Marine > Oceanic | place: Northeast of Antigua and Barbuda, North... | reverse complement strand
CCCACTAGGTATAAAAACATTGCCAGCTTCGATTTGCGGCGTCATCGCCATTGCCCTTGTTGCTTTGTCTGTTTTGGGGATGTTAGGTTTAACGGGGATGCATGTATCTTGTCGAAGCTGCTGAATGAGGTGAACACCTGAGTTTTTATCTTCAATAACCACAATACTGGGTTTGTGCCGCTCGTACTGCTGCCTTACAGCCCCGTAAAGCTGGGGGAATTCCAGCTTCTCTCTGTACATATCGACAAGATAATAAGCATTTTCATACTGGTACCACGTTGTGCAGACGGAGAAATCATTATGATCATCCACCTTACTTGCAGTATCCCAGCTTTGCAGAATACGCATTGGTTTCTCAACTGGTAGCTCTTTGTATTGCTTAAACCAATTAAATTTTATAATGCCTCCACCTGGCGGTGCCGGCATTTGCTGGTACTGGGACGAATACTCATATTCTCCGAGTGTCTTACGAAGATTCTCAAGGATATGCTTTGGCTCACGCTCTGGATGCAGCAGGTCCCCCGCCTTTCGTTTGAAGATGTACAGCTTCCTGTTTGGATGCCTCAAGACGTGATGTTCGTTTTTGATAGCTGTGGCCGGTAAGTTAATATGCCGCCATTCTTCCTTCTCTAGGACGTGCCCCACTAGATCCTCCACATGAATACGCTGCATTACGATAATAATGCAGCCCTCTTTTTTATTATCTAGACGCGTGTAGGCGGTGTTGCTGTACCAGTTATTAACGGACTTCCTTTTAGTTTCTGATAAACCATCAGCTGGTTTAATAGGGTCATCAATAACAATCATATCGCCCCCACGGCCAGTTAGGGTGCCCTCAGGCGAGGTTGCAAGCCTAAAGCCACCATGGTTGGTATGGAACTCCGTTTGCGTATTCTTTGAGGGTGATATAACTGAGGCTGGAAAGAGCGACCTATAAAACCCAGATGCCATCAGCCTCCGACAGTCATTTGACAAGCTGGCTGAAAGCTCACCCGAGTAACTAGCGCACACAAGCCGCTTAGCAGGGTTTTTACCCAAGACCCACGCTGGGAATGCCACCGATGTAATAACCGACTTTAGCGACCTAGGTGGCAACGTAATAATTAACCGCTTCTCTCTGCCGTAGTAACAGTCCTCAAGTGCTTGGCAGATAAGCCTATGGTGCCAGTTTAGTTGCAGGTCATCCTTGCCCGTAATTTCCCTGTAGGCACGTTCTAAAAAGGCTTCGAAGCTTTGGCGGTATAGGGCATCTCTGATTTTTTTTGGATCCACCGTCATTTATCCCCCTCCTCTTCTAGCAGTTCAGGCATGTACTTGCTGAGAATTTCAATATCAGACTCATCAATGTCCCGTCCGCTTTTGGCCAAGTCATGAGCTTGTTGCTCATACTCAATGGCATCTAAGCGCTTAAGAAGCATGTCTGCCGCACGTATATTGCCCTTGGTCGCTTGGTTGAAGAGAGACTTTAAAAGCAAATCGTCTTTAGCAACCTGTTTCCGTTCACCGTTTTCAATAACAATAACCTTCTCAGCCATCATCTCTTCAAAGCGCCTATTGAGGCTTTTACGACCCTTAGGGCGGCCAGCAGGATTACCCGACTGGCCCTTTTTGAAGCGTGTGTGTTTTGGGGGCTTTTTGTAGCCAGTTTTATCATTACTCATCGCCGACCTCCTTTGCACTTGCATGACGCTCCCCTGCAACATCGGCAAAGGTTTGGTTGCTGGCCGCTAAAGTGGCTGATTTGCCTGTTTTCTTTTCCCAGCGGCGGATGGTGGTATCAACATACAGTGGGTCAAGTTCAATAAGGTAGGCTTTGCGCCCTACCCGTTCGGCTGCCATCAGCGTACTACCGCTGCCTCCAAAGGCATCAAGGACGATGTCCCCACGGTTTGAGCAGTCCAGAATGGCATCAGCACACAAGGCTATAGGCTTTACAGTTGGGTGCATGGCTAACTCATCCATCCGGCCCTTACGCATGGTGTTGATGCCAGCATAATCCCACACATTGGTGCGGTAGCGACCATGCTTACCCAGCTCAACATTGTTGATGTGTGGGGCGGTGCCATTCTTGAAAACAAAAATAAGCTCGTGCTTTGAGCGATAAAGTGAGCCCATTCCGCCATTGTCTTTATTCCAAACGCATAGGTTCTTAAACTCGCTATACACCTCGTTGCCAGCATTAATAAGCTCACCCACATGACGCCAGTCCATGCAGATAAAGTGAATTGAACCGTCCGTGGTGTATTGGGCTAGTTGTTGAAAGATTTGCTTCAAGAAGGCCTGAAACTCGGCAGCATTCATCTCTCCGCTGGCCATCGCAAACTCACGGTGTTTGATTTTGCCAGACCCGCAAACATGGCCGTCTACCTTCACGTTATACGGTGGATCAGTAAAGACCATGGAGGCCTTCTGCCCAGCAAGCAGCGCTTTGTAGCTACTTCCCTCTAAAGAGTTACCACAATAGAGGCGATGTTCGCCCAAGTGCCAAAGGTCCCCGAGCTGTGAGACAGCCTTTTCAGCAGGCTCAGGGACAGTGTCCTCAGCCGCCGTATCCTCACCTTCTTGCTCAAGCACAATAAGGTCGATTTCAGCCATTTCAAAGCCTGTAAGCCCTAGGTCAATAACCTCCTCATGCTCAAGCAGGTACTGAAACTCAATGGCCAGTATCTCCTTATCCCAGCCCGCGTTTAGGGCCAGTTTGTTATCGGCGATGATATAAGCACGCTTTTGGGCTTCCGAAAGGTGGCTTATTAGCAGCGTGGGCACCTCTTTCACCCCCAACTGCTGAGCAGCCTTTACCCGGCCATGGCCGGCGATAATGATGTTTTTCTCATCGACAAGCACAGGGTTCGTAAACCCAAAAGCCTTGATGCTTAGAGCAATTTGGCTAATTTGCTTATCTGAGTGGGTTCGAGCGTTTGTTTTGTAAGGTGCCAAGCTTTCAATTGGCACATATTTAATTTGGGAATGCTTCATTGGCATACACCCCTCCATACATACGTTTATAACTTTAGCCACCACTCCAGATGGTTGTGCCACAACGGCACCCGTTATTCGTTGTAAGAGTGTGTATCCTTTCCTTGATGGCACCTTAGGGACAAGGCAGAGACTTCAAGGTTTGAGCGAGTTGATACCTCTCGATGAAACAAGCGTAGCAGTATAAAAACTCACTTGGCAAGAAATTTTGCGGTCAATTTAATGCTAATTACATTTGGCGAGCCAAAATGTCCCAGCCATCCTCGTATGCAGCCAATTTCTCTTGAATATGCTTGGGTGTTCTAGTCCAAGTGTATAGCTTGTTATTTTGCCAAGAATGACCGTCAAGGTCAGGTACAAACTGAAGAGACTCTTCATACGGCAACACAAAGAAGCGAGGTTCATCAAGCACGTTCCAAATGTGTACCATCACAAGGTTGTTAAATTTCTCATATTTGCGGTAAACACCAAAGGACTCACCCGACGAAACCTTCATTTGAATAGGGATGGCAGCAAAGGGCTTATCAGGGTCGTCTGAATAGGCGATAAGATCAATACCACGGTCACGTGTAGGCTGTGCAACCTCAAAGCCATTTCGAATAAGTTCGGCCTCAAGGGCCGCACGGCCGACAAGTTCAATTTGTTGGGAATCAAGTTTGATGGTCATGTTGTCTCTCCTTTGTTGAAACAAGTCACCAAAGGTTTGAGTCTCTGGTGACTGGGAGCTTCAAAGTTGTAACGAGACAACCGCGACGATCTTTAACCGCGAGGTCTGGACATACATCGCCGCCTCCCAGTCATAAGACTGAAAGGCGACATCGATAACGGAGATATCTTCCGCTCGTTACAGGGTTTGAAGGCCCTCACATTGCCAATAGCAATGTTGGGTAGACTTTAGCTTGGGATGGGGGAGATAATCAAGTTAAATAGTCGTAGGGCTAAATCACACCAACCTTTGACCTAAGACATGCTAATTCAGGACTTTTCAAAAGACAGGGGTACTCTTGCATCATCTTCTCTATAAAGTTATCTAGCCCATAGGGCAAAGACTTGATTGTATCGGGCAAGACTTTATTTATGATTCTCAAAAAAAGTTCGGGATCAGTTTTAATAACACACCAAAGCTGATCACCATTGTTATCTAATAAAGGTCCCAAGTGTATATACTCGCTATCACATTTTCCGACAAGCCTAAGAATAGAGCCACCAATTTTATTGAAAACTCGTTCATTAAAAAAAGCTAGCCTCAGTAAAGCTTCAGTACTGCGGTGAGATTTGATATGTTTTTGTTTCGGCCATACTTTATCAATAAAAACAATAAGTTTTCTTTGCATCTTAGGGCGTAACTTCTGCCTTTTACTCATTACCAATTTGACTTGATGTAAAACATGGAGTCGAAAATCCTCATCCATATTAAGCATTAATGAACGAAATTCTTGATTTGAAATGTATAGCCTTTGGTTACTTAACCAGCCGCACAAGACAATACCTGCCAGCACTTCGGAGTAACTGCTATCTGTAACCCCATAAGACAATAGTGCTTCTTTAATTTCAATAAAAAGCTCTCTTTGAGGTACACTTGCTCCCCAGAAAAAGCCTGCCCAAGATGCAGGGTTATTATTCTGTAAACTACGAACAATTGTTGATTGTGCCCACCTCTGTGCATGGGAATAAAAATATCCTAAGAATCTTCCATAAAAAACTAGGCAGATATTTCTAGAGGTTTCAGATAAAGACAACAACTCCTTAGCCATTTCTTGCCATCTAGCTTTGGTAACAATTTTCTTCTCAAAAATTTTAACGTGAATATGCGCCAGATTACCAACCGAAGAATTTAGCGCCTTTGTGATCCAATCAGTTTCGCCAGGTATGCCTTGTTTTGGTTCATTTTTGATTGAGATTAGCAAAGCATTCCAAGCCAAGAAAAAGGTCTCAGGGTTTTGAGTCAATGCTATAGAATTTTTGTTGAACCATTGTGCAAAATCATATTGAAGTAATGTAAAGTCTTCTACTTCAAGCCTACAGAGGCGTTGCACTATAGAGACCTTAAGCCGATATGATAAATTATTGGGCAGCTTTTCAAGATCTGCCTCTCTCAAAAAGTCTTTCCAAAGATCTAGTTCAAAGTTGCCCTTGCGATATTCCTGGGTAAGGGCTGTAAATGCTTTTAAAGGATAGCTTTTAACCAAGCCCACGAACGGCATGTATTCAATAAAATTATCATAATCCCGCCTCGCAAAATCCTTTGCAAATGGAATAACATCACGAGGCGGCAGCCGCTCCAACCCCATCGGGTCAGTTTCTCTTTTGATAACTCCACCTCTAGAATCAGTGCTACGAGCGGCACTCTTGGAGGATTGCTCTGACCATTCAGGGCACCTCGTCTTAAGGTCAGATGCGATTTCCTCTAATGCAATACCAAGTTCACAGCCATTATTCTTGAGCCAGAACAGTCTATCTAAAACGTTTACAGCTTTGAAAGGAATATATTCTTTTTGGCTCATGCCGCTCGGCTGGGGCGGGCCCTTAAGAAGTTTCTTCGTAAGCGCTTGGCGAGATTTATGTGGAATATGTTCCCACCTTTTTTGAAGTGCCAGCAAAATATCTCGGGACTCTCTAAATCCCCAAAAAAAGTCCGAGCTGCTATTTATTAGATCATCTGTAAAAGCTGCCTCTGCAACGAACTGTGGCTGAGCAGATGCCCATAATCGGAGCCTATTGAATAAATATGAGTCCTTTTTCCATGACATTGCCTCACGCCTAGCGGCATCAGGATTGAGTTTTAGGAGGCGTTTAAAAAAACCTATATAAAAATTAATATACCCAGATGACCCGTATGTTCTCGAAAATTCATAGCCCTCACCATCTGGTTCAAAAAGCGAGCAGACCCTCAAAGGGTATGAATAATATTCAAGACAAAGTTTTTCGAATTGAGAAATGTTCTCTTGCAGCCCCTGAACAACTTCTAGTAATGAGGCTTCTTTAATTGTTACCCCATACATCTGCTCTGGATACTGAAAATCTATAGGCACCATCTGAGATGGCGCGATTTTATGTCGCCCATCTTGAGACGGAGGCTCGCCTTTGATGTCTCGTATAGAGAGAGTAGGCTTTGTATATTTGAGGAATAGGCGAACTTGATTTTGATTCCACTCAATATTTGATCTCAAAAAAAACATTGAAGAGCTATGAATCTGCTCTGATTTTTGCTCATCAATATGTAGAACTCTCTGCCAAGCCTTCCATATGGCTGGCTTCATATTGGCTGGGGCAGTAACCCCTAAGTGACGCCACAGCATATTAACAAACACTCTTGGTAGAGTGGGCTGTTGAGCTGCCCACCAAGGCGCCATAGGCTGATTTAGTATTTTGTATAGCCAAGCGTACATGTACTCTATGCGCCCAGAAATCTGTTGAGCATCAAAAGCCAGTTCTTCTCTTGTTTTTTCAAAAGCGTTCCACCCAGATTTCGTGGAGTAAAATTCGTTGCCCGGTATATCAACTGGGTCAGAATCTAGTAGATATGGATAGGTCTTATCACCACCTTTTGTACTTAATCTGATTTTATCATCGAAAACACATAGCCATTCAGCCGATGGAGGGGGAGTCATCTCAGAAAAAAATTTAGCACCTGAAGCAGTTTTTAAGATGTGGGCAACAATGCCCCTCTCATGCCTTGCTAAATCCTTAGGCTTCCCAGCTGCCTTCCGCAGTATTTTTTCTTTCCATTTATTTGGGTTTTTAGTGCGTTCGGACCATTTTTCTAGAGTTTTCCAGAGTTCCTTATGGTTTTCTTTTTTGTCATAGGTAATCGGAACGACCCCTTTTTCTCGCCACTGTAGAATAGCTTCATCATCCCCTGCAGATTGAAATGCATATATTCTCTTTTGCCAGCCTTTTTTTTCAAGTCCTTCCAAAAGGTATTTAATAGGAGGGTCATCAGCAGAGTAACCGATAAAAACAGGTGTGTAGTTTTCAAATATGTTTTTGACAAACTCATTCGCCCAACCTGATGCTAAGTAAGCCTCACCAAACTCAGCACTCGACAAAACAAATCCATCCGTAGAAGCTCCTGTATAATCAGCATTAACTCGACCGTGCAAGTGTACAATGCCCCAATTCGAGGTATTAGTTGAAAATTGAGATTTAGTAATGGCCTGGATTTTATGGTCACATTCTTCAAATAGAAGATCAAAGTTTGTAGTAACTAGCCTAACATCGCCATTAGGCTGTGTGCTCAGTCTTAGCAGTACCTTATGAGCCTTCAGGCTTTCTTTATCGACTGGTTTTGGCAATTTTAAAGATTGGGCGACATAATACTCAATATCCTCATCTGCAAAACTTCTTCGCAATCCCCCAAAGACATGATCAGCAGAAACTAAGCCCCTAGTTTCAGACTTAGAATTAACATTTCTAAATGCTTCATACCTTTTATAAACACGACCATCTTCATGTTCCCCCAACTCTTTTAATACCTGCTCGGTTAGCCCTCCAAAGTCAGGCAAGCCAGCAAACGCTCTGGAAACTCCGGCACCGCAAAAAAAGATAACACCGCCCTTGTCTTGTGCAACTAAGAGTTCATCGGGAATATTAGGCCCTTTTTCAGTAAACCTCACCTTATCACCTCCAATTTGGCGTTCATCACATCATATTCATAGTCAGAGATAGTGCCGTCTTTGATTTTCTCAACAAGCTCATCAATTACGAAAAGCGGTACCAGGAACCACTCGCGAGGAATGACGGGCTGGCCAAAGCGATCCTTGATCTGAATGTCTAGCTGGGCACGTTCAAAGAAGCGGTGGATAAGCTTTTCAAGCTTGGTTCGGTTGATATTGTAAAGCTCGTAAGTGGCAACAATTTCAACATCTGCCATCAAAAACGTCGGGTCTTTTGACGCATTGGCGATACGCTTCTCAACGCTTCCGCCTGTAACGCCAATTTTATGAAGAACATCGCGGTGTTCTTTTACCTGCGGATGCCCTGACTTACTTCTGAGCACATAAATCGTACCGCTGGCCAGGTCGTCTTCGGCCTGAGTATCGGAAAATAGCGGTCCCATTGAAGGGTCGGTGATAAGGCGGCTAGTCTCATCTTTATACATTGCACGAATAAGCGAACGCAGAAGAAGGTCGCTCTCGGTGCCGTTTGAGTAGATTACTCGTAACCTAGCATCTTCTTCACCATTTGGGGCTTTTATAGGTTTACCCATTTCCGCAAGATATGCAGTTTGCCCGCCAATGATGACGAATTGGCCTTTATGGAAGTCAGATTTTAAAAAACCAGCATCTTTTCTGAATTTTCGTGTTTCCCTAGTGCCCGCCTCAATATCCTTCTGCACAGCATCAAAAAGGAGTTTGAATTTGTCAAAGTCCTCACATTTTGTGCGATTGGCAATTTCCTCGGCGGCACGAATTTCGGCACGTGTTTTCACATGGCGCAGGTTTCGCACGTCATTCTCGGCTGAAACTTCAACGCCCAGCTCAGCAAGAAGCTCATCATCACTCAGGCTATCAGCCGCGCTCTCCACCTCTGGTGAAACTGCGCCAAGCAGACCTTGATGATCCATATCTGAGACCAGCTCATAGCATTCTTTCTGGCGGCGGATTTGATCCAGCCGCGTTGCGTAAATACGCTCAAATATGTCTTTATCCTCGCCGTGGACTGGGATACAGCCATGCTCTTCTACAAAGCGCTGGATTTCTTCAAAGCCCGCGATAATGCGTTCCTCACGCGGGGTGCGAGGAGCAATTTTCTTGGCTTCAACCTCTACGCCCAATTCGGCAAGAAGCGCATCATCTTCATGTGTAAACTGTGACTTAGCCATTGGCAGCCTCGGCTTTCATTCTTGCCAAATAGGCCACGCCTTCGGCCATGCGTTTTTCCCACGCATCCGCAGAATCGAGCGCAGGCAAACGCCCCCGTTCCTGCTTGAATTTCAAGGCGCGTTTGGCAAGGTCACGCGCTTCTTCTGGGGTCAGGTTAACGCGCTTGGCTGCAATCACTGCTGCAACCTGTTTCAGGCTTTCTTCTGACATAGCCTTGGCAAGGATAGCATAGGCTTCACCAAACGGGTTGATACGGTCAATCAGATCAATATCCAGCTCCCGCACGTCCATCGCAAACTTGCGTACACCATCAATCAGCGCCGTGTTGCCGCCCAGCTCACCTTCATCACCTGAGTTTGCAAATTCTTTGGCTTTCTGGGTCAGGTTCAAGGCTGCAATGGCATGTTGGCGGATGGCTTCCTGATCTTCTTCATCCAACTCTGGATAACGGTCTTTGACGATCTTACCCATCCGCACCTGGGTCAGCTCTTCAGGCACCATTTCTTCATCAAACAAGCCGCGCTCAAGGGCTGTTTTGTCCTGCACAAAGGCGGTAATAACCTCGTTCAGGTCTTCCTGCACAATGCGCTGAGCATCATTGCTTTTGGGCTCTGCCAAGCCTTTAATTTCAATCTGGAACTGGCCCGTCTCTTCATTAAAGCCGACATTTTCCTTGTTCGGGTCATATCCCCCTTCGCCATAGTCAAACCCTTCCACAGGGCCACTTGCGGCATTCTTGGGTGTGAAGTTAAATTTGGGTGCCAATACTTGTTCCATCAGCAGGCTGGCTGCAATGGCCTTCAAGGTGTCATTCACCGCATCTGTCACTGCTTCTTCTGAGGCATCAGGCTCAGCAATCAGGTTCGTAAAGCGGGCATGGATTTTACCCTCCGCATCACGGGTTGCACGGCCAATAATCTGGATGATTTCTGTCAGGCTGGCACGGTAACCGATGGTCAGGGCATGTTCACACCAAATCCAGTCAAAGCCTTCTTTAGCCATACCAAGGGCAATAATAATATCCACATGGTCACGGTTATTCTTTTCTTCTGGCCGTTTCAGTGCCGCTGAAACCTTATCGCGCTTGGCGGGGTCATCATCCACCAAGTCAGCAATCCGCAATATCTTACCATCAGCGCGGGCAACCAGGTGGAAACCTGTATCTGGATCAATGCCTTTCCATTCGCCCAGCTCTTCAATGATATGCTCAACTTCCTTGTGCTTATCCTTGGTGCTTTCACGGCTGTTTACATTGGGAATATGAATGATGGTTTTCTCATTCGGGTCCAGCACTTCCAGAATGCTGTCAGCGTATGAGCCTGAATAAAAATAATAGCCAATATCAAGGCGCTTCAGGTGCTCATACCCATTAAGCTGCTCATAGTAGGTATAAGTCACTGTATCAAAATTGGCTTCGTCCTCTGGGTTCAGCACTGCAACGGCATCGCCACGAAAGTATGAGCCGGTCATGGCCACAATATGCACCTTGTCACGGGCGATAAACTGGCCCAGATGCGCACCCAGCTTGTTATCAGGGTTGGCTGATACATGGTGGAATTCATCCACCGCAATCAAGCAATTATCGAACGCCTCAACGCCGTATCGGTCCACCGCAAAGCGGAAGGTAGAATGGGTGCAAACCAGAACCTGATCGTCACTTTCCAGAAATGCCTTTACTGAGTTGACCTTGCCGCCATCTTCCCCTGGGGCATTACACAGGTTCCATTTTGGCTCCACCTTCCAGTCATAGTAAAAACCGAAATTAGTCAGCGGCTCATCATTAAAGCTCGAACCAATTGATTTTTCGGGCACAACAACAATGGCTTTATCCACTCCCTGGTTATTCAGCTTATCAAGTGCAACGAACATCAAGGCGCGGCTTTTGCCTGAAGCCGGTGGTGATTTAATGAGCAAATATTGCTCACCACGTTTTTCATAGGCGCGTTCCTGCATGACACGCATACCCAGCTCGTTAGACTTTTTGGCGCTGCCATTGGTGGCGTAATTCACCGATACGGATGGGACCGATTTATACTGGGTCATGCTGATACCTCTATTTTATTATAGTTTTCATAAGCCGTTTTCATTCTGAACTTCCCTCTTCCATGAACCCATTGAAAAAGACCCGAAAAAGAAGGAACATGAACATGATATTCACAGCGGCCAGACCGAGTGAAACTGATGTAAAGAGTTGTTCTCGGCACAAAGAAAAAGCTTCAAAAAACTTAGTTTCGCAAGGCGTGGCTTGCTTATCTAGTCCTAGCAGGCTGGTTATAAGTAACAATACTATAGAGCCCAAAGAAGTAACTGAGCTATAGTTGAAATAGGATTTAAGGGTGTGCAGTTTTGTTTGTGTTTTAAGGCGAGGATCCTCTTCGTTACGCAATCTTTTGCTATAGCTTGAACCAAATAAAATTGATAACCCGGTTAGATAAAAACCGAATACAATTGAAAAAAACGTTATCAGATGTCCGATAATTTCATTTGTCAGCCTCACATCGGAAGCAAACGAAACCGCAAATATGAGTAAAAATATTAATGAAGCGATTATTTTATGATGTTTATACATTAAACATCTCCTTTAGCTTCATAATGACTTGCGCCTGCACCTCGTCAGGTGGAAAAAGTGATTGATTGTCCTTCTGAAGTGGCACGCTGATTTTATTAATAAAACTGTTCGTATTAAAAACAGTTTCAAATCCTCGCTCGTCTTTACCAATACAAACCATTGTGCGGATATCCCCAGATCGCTGAAAACCCGCAAGTCTCCGTATTTCTGTTTTAAGGGCCTCTTTCATCGACGTTTTGTATTTTGCCTCGATTGAAAATTCTTCCGGCTCCCCGTACCCAAAAATGTCCCTTAAACTAGAGAAAAGGTCTCCTTCCCTATTAAACAAATCACGGGAACCAGTAAACTTAATGACCTCAAGTGTATTAATGACCTCAATAAAGTCATTTATATCCTTATAGATGTTTTTAATAATTATCTCTTTGTCAGTGAACTGAGATAAAAATTCTTTGAGGAACCCCTTTTTTTTAAGATTTGAAATATAAAACAAAGACGAAGAAGTGTCGTATACTGCAAATAATTGGTCGTTTGGTTCCACTTGCTGCGTAGTTCTCGGGTTTTCAAGTTCAGTACCAGATGGCAGATCAATAACTATGTCACGGTGTGGCATCGCTTTGCCAAAATTAGAATAGAACCAAAAAAATCTATCCTCGACTTTGTCTCGCACAATCTGGTGGGAGTAACCTTCATGATTCATATGCATTTTTTCAGCCGCAAATGCTGCTTGCAAAAAAGAATCCTGCGGTAGTGCACCGCCAACAGTCAGCTCAAATGATGAAAATGAGACGGCATCTACCACTATAGCCCCCCTCTCTTGTTTGTCATTTTGGTGTAAAGCTCAAACAGTTTTTCCAGCCGCTCGGTGTCATTCTTGAACCGGCGGCCAATATAGATGCGTTCCAGCACTTCATCATTGCGTTCATGGGCATGGCGCAAATCGTCAGGCATTTTTTCAGGATCATACAGGTCTGCAATCGTTGTTGGAAAGTGGGCTTCCCGCGCTAACAGAATGTCTTCCGCACAGCGGGTAAGGTCTTCTTTATTTTTTGCTGTGAGCTTGGGCAGCGGAAAAGTATTATAACACGTTGAAGATGTATATCTTATGTCGGTTTTCAGGCGGCCAGCAACTGCCTTAACCCAGCACATATGTACCGCTGAAGAGATTACTGAAAACACATAAAGCTCAGCTTCATGTATAATGCTAGCAGCGTTATTGATAATCACACCTTCATCGAAATATCCGGCTGTAATAAAGTCTCTGTGTTCGGAAAAAACCGTTGGGACTATAATTTGATTAC
>Ga0208830_1001072_pt1 | contig 12685 bp, 11 predicted proteins | sample DeeseametaMP2634_FD_184169 | JGI IMG/M metagenome (GOLD analysis project Ga0208830, IMG submission 184169) | Marine microbial communities from the Deep Atlantic Ocean - MP2634 (SPAdes) | ecosystem: Environmental > Aquatic > Marine > Oceanic | place: Northeast of Antigua and Barbuda, North... | reverse complement strand
TGACAAGAAAAAGGAGGTGCCTATCATGGTTAACTTTTTTGCTGAAAAAGTCCTTCGAAAAGTTTATCGGTTTTTTCCTAAATATTATGCCAAGGTTGGCGGAAAATGGATTTCAACAGTGATGCGTGTCCGCACAACACAGGGAAACGAGAAAAAATTCATTTTTGAAACCCTGACTCATATTCAAAAAAAGAATGGAAAACTGAAACTGTATCTCGATTTATCTGCCGATCCTGATCTCAAAAATGTGCCTCCTGAATCACTGTTCAGCACAGACTGAATTTCCCCAAACTGGTTCTCCGGATGCAGTTTTTCCTGTCCACTTGACCAGAAAACTTGTCTTGTCTGGGATTTTGTTATCTTTTCTACTTTCCTTCTTCTTCCTCTTTTCAGTTCCATCTGCATTTTCACAGGAAACCAGCGATCCAGATTTTCAGGAGAGTTTGGAAGAAGATCCACTTGCCGAAACAGTTCCAGATCTTGGTTTGGAAGAAGATCCACTTGCCGGAACAAGCCCGGATCTTGGCATGGACGAAGACCCACTTGCCGAAGAATCATCCCAGCTAGGACAGGAAGAAACTCTAAATTTTGGTGAATCTGAAATACAGGAGAGCGAAACTATAGTAGTTGAAGAGGAAGAATATCAGCCAAAAGTAACTTTCAGTCACAAAGTAAAAACATTGATAGGTGGCAGTGAAACTAGGGGGTTGTCAATGTTGGATCCGTTGCTGAGCGAAATTAAAGAACTCCGTTTTGTCTCTACTTATGATCAGTCTGTGAAGGTGCAAACTTCTCCCCGGATGTACAATTCTTTCCGCCTTTCCATCAGCTTTTCGCAAAACTATGAGTTGAATAAACAGAGTATTTTTGACGGCTTTGCCAGTTTACGGGAAATATATTCAAATTACCGAACAGGTCCTCATCAGATTCGTTATGGAACTCAGATTTTTGATCTGGGTAAAGTTGATTTAGATAAAGTTATTGATGTGCTTCATATGAACAACATCATGGGGCTATACACTTTTGATCCGGACGATACAAAAGATTCCATTCCCTCTATCAGATACAACTGGTTTCGTGGTGCACACACGGCAACGATGTACTTCTCTCCAATTCGGCAGCAAACATTTGGCATGAAATTTACAGAGTTTCGTGAAGAAGTAGAAAAGAAAGAACAAGATGATGAGGCAGGCAAAGTGTCATTTCTACGCGATTATTATGGTCTGCAATATCAATGGACCGGGGATATTATTGATGCAAGGATCGGCATGTTTCACTGGTTTGATTCAAATCCGCATATCAAGTTTGAATATCAGCGAACAGCAGACAATGAGACAACTTCTCTGCAGGGTTCTTTTGAGAAAATGCTGAGTAACTACCAAGAGAAAGAAACTCGTTCTGATTTCCTTACTTTTGAACTGGATGCAGTTTGGAGTGATTTGGTATGGAAATTGGAATCAGGTTTATTTAAGAAAAGAAACTTGTATTCTTATGAGATTCCGGAGGGAAAACATATTCGCCTTTCTACATTCAGGACTCCCCATTTTGCCTGGGCTACTTCGTTTGAGAGGACTTTTCCTTATTTTTACTGGCTGATGATATATTCACATCGCAAGTCGTTTGATGTTCCGGAAAACTCGCATGTTTTTTTGTATGAAAATGAGTCAGCTCTTGTTCCCCAAAAAAGGGACGTCATTCGAAATCAGGTGTCTGGTGTTGCAGTCCTGAAAACACCGGACAACTCACTGCGAATTACACTGCTGAATTATCAGACATGGCCCTTTATACAAAGAGGTTTTGCCTCACTTTTCACCTGGGAGGAATACAAACAAAACATGGAACTTGAACTTAGGTTTTTCCGACTGGAAACAGAAAGGCAAAAAATGTTGAAAAATAAAATTACAACAAATCAGGTTTTTTTGACATACACCCAAAAATTTACTGCAAACTGATTCCTCCATGTTTGTCCGCATTTTCACCACTGTAAATCAATTCCCAAAAACAATCCTGTTGGTCGTTCTTGCCCTGAGTGCCTTCTTTTTTGTTCAGGCAAGGGACGGCTTGTTTGATCCCCAAACAGGAAGATTACGCATCAACAGCACGGTTGAACCTTTCATTGAGCGGGATTCAGGAGCCTACCAGCAGTTTCTTGATGCAAGAAAAGCATTTGGCAGTGAAGAAGTGGTAGTGATTGCTCTGCACAATACAGAAAAAAAGCCGATAGGGCTTGAATTCCTTCTGACGCTGGCTCACTTGAAATCAGACATTGAAACTACCGTTCCCGGCATTACAAAAGTCTTGAGTATGCTGGATATTCCACAAGCTTCAGGTGAATGTGCAGGAAAATCGTATTTTCATCAAATGGGTATTGGCTCTGTTTGTTTTTCTGTTTTGGAAAAATATGAACAAGACATTTCCTGCCTGAATAGTACGGCTTCATCTTCAACACAGGATACAGAGGGTAATCTCGAGGAAAGTCTGGAAGGAGGATTAGAGGAGAGCCTGGAAAGCAACTTGGAGGAAGGCCTGGAAAGCAACTTGGAGGAAAGCCTGGAAGAAAACCTGGAGGCAAGTCTGGAAGAAAATACAGGTGATACAACTGTGTTACAGTCTGAAACAGAAACGCCTGAGGACACGGCTCCGGACTGTTCGCTTGTTAACTCCGGTGAAAGTTCTGAGAAACTGCGGGTTGAAGCAGAGACTGAAATCAACAAAATTGTCAGCAGCCTGAAAAATCACCCCCTCTTTGAAGGAGATGTGCTTTCCAAAAATTTGAGCACAGCCGCACTGATAATTACCTTCAGTCCCGGATCAAAACCTGAATCCGACAACACTCAAACAATTCTGAAAGGGTTGCTGTCAAAGTACCAGAAAGATTCTGAAATAGCTGAAACTCTTAGAATAGCTTATGCGGGACAACCAAGGCAAATTAACAAGGCCAGCCGTTTGATTCGCCAGGATATGGCACTTATTCTTCCTTTAAGTTTGATGCTGATTGTTGTTGTGCTTTTAATTGCATTTCGGAGTATCAAGGCTGTAATTGTGCCACTGTCAGTTGTCTTATTCGGAATTCTCTGGACGGCCGGAATCATCGGTTTGATTGGAGACGAACTTAATTTGGTAACCATGGCCTGTGCGCCGATAATTGTTTGTGTCGGCAGTGCTTACGTGATCAAGTTTCTCAACCAATACCAGATAGAATCTCTGCAGATCCGAGAAGCAAAGAAATCCGGGGTGCCTCAACCGACAATTCCGGAAGTAGTGTATGCAACTCTTTCCTCCGTAACCGTCCCTGTTACAGTGACAGCCATCACCACAGTCGCAGGTTTTATTGCACTTGTAGTGAGTCCAATACCGGCTGTTCAGCAACTGGGACTGTATTCAAGTGTAGGTATAATTTTCATCAATTTATTTACTCTCACATTAGCACCTGCTTTACTGCACTTCATCCGTCTGCCGGATTTAGCACCAACGGAAAATCAGAGCGGACTGCTCGATCGCTTTTTTCAAGTAATTGTAGAATGGCTTCGGCTGTATTCCAAACGTTTGATTTGGATTTGGCTGACAGTTGCAGCTTTTGCGGCTCTCGGCATACTGGACCTGAGTATCAACAGTTCTACAAAGACTTTTCCGGAAGACAGTCAACTGGTTAAGGACTTACGGTTGATTGAAGATGAATTGTCTGGCACAGATACGCTACGTTTATTATTCAGGGCAGGAAATGAAAGTGAAAATCAACAAGATTTTTCATACAATCCTTTAAAAACCGCAAAAACCATTTTTGGACTCAAGGAGCTTCAGGATTGGCTTTTTCAGGTAAAAGACGTTACTGAAATTGGCAATATTGAAGGACTTAGAATCGATAAAATGCATTCTCCTGTTGATGTCCTCGAACATTACAGGATGGGCCTGGATAAATTATCTGACAAAGAAGTGGTTCAGTTTTTTGATAAAACCGCTGAAAATGGTCCAAAATTCTTAAGTGATGCAGAAGATGTGATGCAGGTTACTTTGAGAATGCGTAGCAGTGGTTCCACTGCTTTTCTGGCACTGAGGGATTTGCTGTTACAAAAGGTTCCTCAACTGTTGCCTCATTTACAGTTCAGCTATACAGGCGGAGGTGTGCTCTCCAGTGAATCTGCAAACAACATTGCTCAGGGGCAAATAAACAGCGTTTTTCTTGCCTTGGTTATAGTATTTGTCATTTTGTCAATGCTTTTCCTTTCCTGGAAGATGGGTGTTATCGCCTTGTTTCCGAATGTAATAACAATTTTGATATTTTTCGGTTCACTTGGTTGGCTGAATATTCCAATTGGAGTGACGATTTCAGTTATTGCCGCAATAGCACTGGGAATTGGAGTTGACGACACAATCCATTTTCTTAGTCACTACAACGAAAATGCCAATAAACTACGTAACAAACGAAAGGCATCATTGAAGACGTTACCGATTGTTGCACGTCCAATGCTATTTTCTACTATTGCTCTTTCAGCAGGATTCATTTTGTTTGCACTATCAGAAATGGAATCTCAAGTTTTGTTTGGTACTTTTACGGCATTCACATTACTCGTTTGTCTGGCAATTGATATGACATATTTGCCTTCAGTTGTGATGGAAACAGGGCTGATAACAGTTTGGGATTATGTTGGGCTTAAATTTGATGAACAATTTATAAAGGGAATTGACCTGTTTCAGAACATGACTGTCAGGGAAGCTAAAATTGCCAGTCTGATGGCCTACACGGAAGACTTGGAAAAAGGAACTTTGCTCTTCACTCAGGGTGAAATTGGTGACGAAATGTATGTGGTTTTGAGTGGTTCAATATCTATCTTCCTGGAAAAAAATGGAAAGCGTACTGACCTTGTTCGTTTAGAAAAGGGGAATACTTTTGGTGAAATGGGATTGTTCAGGAAGGCAGAAAGAAGTGCAAGTGCAGAAGCCGCAGAAAAAACAAGACTACTGGTAGTTAATCGTGACTGCCTGGAACCTCTTAAAAAGCGTAATCCAAAAATTGCAGCCAAACTGTTTTTGAACCTGGCTAATCGTCTTCAATCGTCCTTGAAGGAGACAGATGAGCGGTTGCTTACACAAAAAGAATTTGACCTTACAAGCCTTGAGGCCAAGTTAAACGCAAATGAGAATTTAGAACAAACAGAGATATCGATTGAACCAGCAGAATTCTGGGAGAAACTTGGTAAAAAATGGCGCAGAATAATAATGTCTTATTGTGAATCGCACTCTATTATGAGTGGCAAAAAAATAACAAAAATTAAAGCCAAAAAAGGTGACTATATTTTTATTACTTCAGGAGAAGTGGAGATTGAATCAACAGTTTCAGCAAAAAGCGAAACATTTTCTGTGGGCTATTGCTGGACTCGAAAAGATTTTGATTTAATTGGAGAATTTTCACTATGTACAGGAAATGCCGACTCTGCTGCACGGGCAATTGCAAGAAAAGATTCAACTCTTCTGCAGTTTACTGAGACCGAGCTTTTATCTCTTGCTCAACATGAACCTCGAATTGCCGTTCAATTCCTTGAAGACTTAGTCTGCATCCTTTCAGACCAGCTTGCAATTGCAGATAAACGTTTACAGGATCACTAAACAACTATTAATTCTATTGCACCCATTAAAGCTGCTGAGATTTTATTTTCTGTCATGCAGCATCACTTGAAAAACTGAAAAGCTGTTGATATGTTAAGTTTGATACATTTAGAGTCGTTGTAAAGGAGTATGCCGGCTGAAAGAGATATGAAAATTCTTGTTGTTGATGATTTTGCAGCAACGCGAAAAATTTTAATTAATACTCTTGCACAGCTGGGTTACAACAACACGGATGAGGCAGATGACGGTTACTCGGCCCTGGTTAAACTTAAATCAGCTATTTTTGATTTTGTAGTCCTGGAATGGAATATGTCAAAAATGAGTGGAATGGAGTTGCTGGAGCAAATACGCGCTGTTCCAAACCTCAAACAAATTCCTGTGTTAATGGTCACCGAAGATGTATTACAGGAAAACATTGTTGCGGCAGTAAAAGCCGGTTTGAATGCTTATGTAATCAAACCTGTTGAAGTAAACAATTTTGCAAAAAAAATTGAAAAAATATTTGAGTAAGAGTCGATTATTTTACTTGTTTCTCAAATCCCCATGCAGAATCACGAAGTGTTTGGAGAGGTTAGTTAGTAGAGAATGCTGAACTCACTGAAGTCTTCGATAGATCCAGGAGTCTTTTCTATACCTCTAACGAATGCAGCCGGAGGTCCCTTATAGCACCATTTCACAAAATTTTCTACTGCAGTAGTCTCTCCTTGCGCTGTCACAAAAACCGACCCGTCAAGTTGGTTCCTGACGTAGCCTCTGATTGCCAGAGATTCAGCTTTGAGCTTCACGGAATAACGGTATCCGACACCTTGCACTTTCCCAGTAATGACCAAACTGATGCGCTTTTGAACGGACATTATTTACACTGCGTCCTAATTATTTTTGCCTTTTTTCAAAAAGATTTTTTGCATTAAACTGCAGCAGGTTAGCACTATTTCTAATTGGTTGTTCCCACAGGCGGGTTACTCGGTCGGCAAGCAGGTTAATGTCTTCAAGAATGTCAGAATTGGGGGCCGCGACATTCAACGTCTTACTTTCCTTAAAGGTTTTTGAAACTGCAGGATCGGTAAAAAGACAACCAAAAAAATCACTTCTAAGCATTAAAATTTTATTGAAAGTATTTTCCAATGATCCAAGTAAATCCAATTCGTTTGGCAAATTACATTTGTTGATTATAATCCTAGGTCTGTAACGAATCCAACTCTGTTCGGCTTTTTGTGCTACATTCCTGTCAATTGTAGAAATTTCATCCAACAGACCCCGTACGGTCAGGACTTCATCCATCACAGTGCGGTTGTAAGAGTCCCTCAACTTTTCGTCAAGGAAAGTGTTTTTTGGCATAGAACGCTCAATTACTCTAAAAGCAAAAAGTTTGAGGAAAGTAAGCATGTTTACTGTTGAAGCATGCTCTGCAGTAGTGATAATCATCCCCAATTGTGTCATTCCAAAATAATCCAAGGTATTGTAAGTACTTCCGCTTCCAAGGTCCAATATAAGATATTCACATTCCAATTGTCTCAGATTGTTAATGAGTCGCATTTTTTGTGAGTGATGCATGTTTGCCAGAAACGGACTTCTAACATCACCAGCAAGAAACTTGAGATTCTCATTTTCTGTTTCTACGAGCAAATCTTCCAGTTTGCTGTATCGTGCGCGTAAAAAATCTCCGATGCCAGGATTAGTATTGTGTATTCCCAGACAGGTATGAAGATTTGATCCTCCGAAATCAAGGTCTGCAACAATAACCTGTTTGCCAAGTTTCGCCAATGCAATTGCCAAGTTAGCTGCTATAAAGCTTTTACCAACTCCACCTTTTCCACTTGCAATTGGTATAATAGTTCTATTCATAGCTGATCCAAGTTTAGTTATTAAAAGTATAAATCAAATACGTCAGTTCCATTGGAGACAGGATAACCAAGAAAAAACATAAAAGCAAATAAAAGAATTTTCTGCAATATTAAGCTACTGTCAATTAATCCAGAGTAAGCTCAAAAAACACTACTTCCGGATGTGGATTGTTGTAATACTGATCTGTCTCAACAAACCCAAGAGACTTATAGAGTCCAACTGCGGACTGCATGCTGTTTAAGGTGTCCAACTGCATTCTGGTATATTTTTTATCAATACCGAGTTGCACAATTTTTTCAGCCAGCAATCGCCCTAAACCAGTACCACGGTATAATGGTTTAACGTAAAGACGTTTCATCTCGCATACATCATCACTTAAAGGCCGCAAACCTGCGCAACCTACACAATCCAACTCATCCCATGCAAGGAGGATACAGCCTTCAGGTGCAGCGTATTTTCCGGGAAGATGTTCCAGTTCATCCTCAAAGCCTTGAAAAGACAGACTGAATCCCAATGATTCAGCATAATCTATGAACAGCTTTCGAGCATTGTCAAAATCAGCTGGACTATGAGCAAAGTCGATCCGAACAGACATTTTATAAATTATACATGAAGACTAGTTCAAAATGAGTTGTCATTTCAGTACATGCAGCAATACGGGATTTGTAAGAATATGAAAAATTTGTCCTCAGCCTGCATCAAACACTGTCATGAGTTCCCAAATTTAAAATGAATTAAAATAATAGTCAAAATTTTTGTTTGTCTGAACTCAATATAGTCTATTTTACGTAATCCAAATATGATTCTTAAACCCACCAAATAAAAAAACGAACACAATCAACAAATAGGGATGCCATCCAAAGTAATGGTAAATTCGGTTGCGGTGAGTAAAGAGTACTGAAGGCTGACACAGTTATCAGCAAAAGAATATTTAAAGAACTGTTATTAATGAAAAAATAAAGCTAACTGTGTGTTGAATATTATTAAATGACTTTTCATTTTGCAAGTTTTTAAGTAGCATTGAAGGTGAATAAAATAATTACAGCAACATTTGTCATCAAGGAAAAACTTTATGAGTAAAAAAGCAAAGCCAAAACCAGAAGTCCATGAATATCAGGCTGAGATGCAGAAGCTTCTCGAAATTCTGGTACATTCATTATACACGGAACGAGAAATCTTTCTCCGTGAACTTGTCTCAAATGCATCTGACGCACTGAGCAAGGTTCAATTGACTACATTGACAGAAGAAAAAGTTCTGGACAAAGACACAGAACTCCAGATCACAATTTCCTTGGATGAAGAGCAGCGAAAGATTGTTATAGAAGACTCCGGTTGTGGAATGACAAAGGAAGAATTGGTTGAAAATTTGGGAACAATTGCAAATTCCGGAACGCTAAAATATTTAGAGCAGTTACAAACTGAGAACAAATCTGCAGAAAATCTGATTGGACAGTTTGGAGTTGGTTTCTATTCAGTTTTCATGGTAGCAGATCGTGTGGAATTAACCACCCGTTCCTGGCAAGAAGATGCTAAAGCCTGGCAATGGTCTTCCGAAGGAGGAGGTCAATATGAAATTATTCCTGTTGATTTTAAGCAGCGCGGCACGCGTGTTACTGTGTTTCTAAAGGAAGATGCCAAGGAATTTTGCAGTGAGTGGCGTCTTGAATCAATTATAAAAAAATACTCTAACTATCTTCCTTTTCCGGTAAAAGTTAAGGATAAAACGATCAACCAGGTAAAAGCGATTTGGACGCAGTCAAAATCTGAAGTGAAAGATGATGAATATAAAGAGTTTTACAAGCAGATTTCTCATGGTCAGCAGGATCCGTTTCATCATTTGCATTTTAATATTGACGCCCCAATTCAGTATTATGCCCTGTTGTATTTCCCTGAATCAGTAGGAAATGAAGTGCTTTATGCACGAGAGAGCAAAGATATTGCGCTTTATGCGCAGAAAGTTTTGATTCAGACCGGCAACACAGACCTCCTTCCATCATATTTACGTTTTGTGAATGGGGTTGTGGATTCAGAGGATTTGCCGCTGAATGTGTCCCGGGAAAACGTACAAAAAAATGTGCTGATTGAAAAAATTAAAAATAGTTTAACTTTGCGTGTGTTGAAAGAGTTGCAGACACTGGCAGAACAAAATGTTGAAAAGTACGGAAAATTTTGGCAAACATACGGAACTTTGCTTAAAGAAGGAGTTTCTTCTGACTTTAAGAACAAAGACAGATTGAAGGACCTGTTGCGCTTTAACTCTTCCATATCAGAAGATTCTTCAACGGACGTGACTCTTAAAGATTATGTCAGCAGGATGCGTGAAGGACAAAAAGACATTTTCTATGTTACCGGAGGTTCGCGTGAGGCAATATTACACAATCCCAATCTGGAATATTTTCGCAGACAGGGCTTGGAAGTTTTGTTTCTAACAGATCAAATTGATGATTTTATGGTTGTTGATCTAAGGGATTATGATGGGAAAACTTTAAAAAATATATCCCAGGGAGATATAGAAGGAATTAATGACAGTGACATGTCTGGAGCAGAATCTTCACTTTCCAAGGAAGAAAAAAGTGATATTCTTGCATTTTTCAAAAAACAGCTTAAGGACCGTGTCAGTGAGGTCTCTGACTCAAAACGCCTGGTGGACAGCCCCTGTTCTCTGGTGACTCCAAAGGATGGAATGACTGCACAAATGGAAAAGATGATGAAAATGATGGACCAGAAATTTCAGGGGGAAAAGCGTAACCTGGAAGTCAATATGGGACACCCGATAATTCAAAATCTTTCTGAGATTCTACAGAAAAATAAAAAACACCCTTTTCTCAAAGAAACTGTGGAGCAACTCTACGAAAATTCATTGTTGGTTGAAGGTTTACTCGAAAATCCAGTGCAGATTTTGTCCCGTTATCAGATGTTTATGGAGTCGGCAAGTGCGTATGAATTGGAGAAACTCAACAGAGTAGAGTGAGAAAGGATTTTTGGGGAGATCCGATAAACTGTTGGAAGAAAAATGATGGTGGGCAGTCGTTTGTACTGTGAGAATTATTTTAGTTGCACAATGTATTATTTGAGATTTCTTCCTCTATTTTCATTATGTTTTCTTCATACTCATGTAGAGCTGTTTCAATCTGTTCGGAATACTGGCGCAGTTCATTAAGCTTGTTTATATTTTGTTCAATAGCATCATTGTGCAGTTGAATTTCTGATGGATGCAGTTCACCTTTTTCCAGTAACTCTTCACAATCATCTGTAAGGTTTTCCAAATCTTCCTTGATAGATATCAGAAAAAAAGAATCAGTATCATGGTAGGAGAAGATCAAGTCTGAATTATATGGCATATCTTCCTGCTGTTTACAATGATCTTTCATGTATTCTGAAATTTTTTTCAGTAAAATGTTGTAACGTCCAACCAGGTCTTCACAGTCATTTTGGTATATTTGAAGATCACTGGGCAGTTTAGAGGGGAATGAATCAAAAAACACTCTGTAATAGTGGCGCAGGATATGATTAAGCGTGTTTATCAAAGTCATCAGTCTTTTGGCAAGTAATTAAATTTTAACCTGTAATATAACTTGAATAGAGCGATTTGTCAATTAGAGAAGTAGTATAATGCTTAAATCAATTATCAGTTTATAAGGAATAAATGGCAATTTCAATGACAGGATTTGGTGCAGCAGATGCGCAGTGGGAAACATGGATTTGCCAGGTGGAAATACGCTCTGTTAATCAGCGCTTTCTGGATATTCGTTGTCGGCTGCCTTTCGGTTTTCAAACTATGGAACCTGAAATTAAAAAACAGATCAAAGCTGTTAGTTCACGCGGAAAAATTGACTGTTCAATCAAATTGGAAAAAGGTGCCTCAGAAGAGAAACTGAAACTTAATCTGGAACGTGCACAACGTTACTATGAGTTATTGACAGAATTTGAAGCTTTGTCTGGAAGAAAAGTTGGTGTTGACGCACGAGACTTATCCAGTTTAAATATAATTGAAGAAAACAAATCCGGGGAACCGCCTGAAAAGTGTGAAAAAGTGGTCCGGGAATGTCTTTCAAGGGCATTGGAAGGACTGCAGGAAATGAAGGAACGTGAGGGACAGGCCATGCAAAGTGACATTCAGCAACGACTTTCCTCGTGTGGAAACATCGTAAATTCAATTGAAAAACTCTCGCAAGCAGAACCGGAGCGATTCAGGGATCGCTTACAGGAACGTTTTTCTCAACTGACAGAGGGTATTGAAATAAATCCTGAGCGCCTGGAACAGGAAATTGCTCTGCTTGCGGATCGTCTTGATATTAGCGAAGAAGTTGTACGTTTCCGGACTCATCTGGAACACATGGATGAAATTATGTCTCAACGTGAAGTTGGAAAAAAGGCAGAATTTCTGATGCAGGAACTAAATCGTGAGGTCAACACGATGGCTTCCAAAAGCAATCATGCCGGGATTAGTCAAGCTTCGGTTGAAATCAAAAGTGAGTTGGAAAAAGTCAGGGAACAACTGCAGAATATCGAATAGAGTCTTGATGAAAATAACTTTGGCCGGAAGCCCGGGTTCAGGAAAATCAACCCTGCGTCGCATGCTGGCGGAGCATTATGGTTTAAAAACTAAAGGGACCGGTGATTTTATGCGTGAATTGTCCAGGAAACATGGCTACAGCGACATCACGCAATTTCTCGTTGAGTATGTGTCAGAGCATCCTGAAGTGGATCATCAGGTTGATGAGGAGCAGAGGCTCTATGGAGAGCAAAATGAGGATTTTGTTTTGGATGCGCATTTGGGATTTTACTTTGTTCCGGACTCGATCCGAATTTGTCTAATTTGTGACCTGGAAGAAGCGGCAAGGCGGATACTGGAGGACACTGAACGTACTACTGAAGAAGCTAAAACTATCAGAGAAAGTATTGATACCAGCCAAAAACGCAGGGATACAATGCGAAGAAATTTTTTAAGTCTTTATAAAGTTGATATTGATGACAGATCAAACTTTGATTTATTGCTGAATACGTCCAGTCTTTCGTCGGCAGAAGTTTTTGAGAGGGTTTCAACTTTTATTGATGAACAGACTTCCAATATATAATTCGTTTTTCGAAAGCATGACATAATTTATGGTTTGTCTCTGATCATTTTTATTGTGATACTTCACAGAACTCCCCTTACGCACCAGTAGCTCAACTGGATAGAGCAACTGACTTCTAATCAGTAGGTTACAGGTTCAAGTCCTGTCTGGTGCGCCAC
>Ga0208830_1001061_pt1 | contig 12731 bp, 13 predicted proteins | sample DeeseametaMP2634_FD_184169 | JGI IMG/M metagenome (GOLD analysis project Ga0208830, IMG submission 184169) | Marine microbial communities from the Deep Atlantic Ocean - MP2634 (SPAdes) | ecosystem: Environmental > Aquatic > Marine > Oceanic | place: Northeast of Antigua and Barbuda, North... | reverse complement strand
CCATTTCCAATAATTTACAGACTCCCCTGGCTTAATGAATACAATATTTTGATCTAAAATTACTCTAGGTAAAACCCGAGCTACCTCTTCCGAAGCAACTGAAAAGAATGAAAAGTCAATAAATGGGACTGTAATTGACAAGAGCATTCCTCCTAAAAGAAAAAATCGGTTAACTACTGGAGCTTTTTGATTTCTTAGTAGAAAATAATAACAGATGTAGCTTAATGCTAGTAAAACATTAGCCAATAAAAATGATGTAAGATTAAAATTCATAGTTCTGGTTTTTAGTTCTTAACGAAGCTTTCTTTTATATTTCCATGGTCGTATACAAACGTGTAGCTACCCTTTGGATATTTAGTCATGTTAACAACAGATGCATTTCCTTTTTCTAAAAGCTTTCCTTTATCATTAAACAGCTTATAATTTCTCGTTTTGCCTAATGAATGAAAAATTGTTTTGTGTTTTTTGTTACCTGTTTTCTTTCTCTTAAAATCTTTTTCGGTTAATTGGTAAGCCATGAAATGTTCACCTTTTCTAATGGTTGTCTTGACATAATAAATATTACCACTATTGATATAATCAATCATAGATTGTAGTTTGCCAGTAGTTAAGCTATCAATCCATCGGTCTTCTTGTTTTATTGTATCATTCGTTTGTAAGTTGATTAAATAGATAGATGAAATATCTTTTCTTTTTAATTGACTGTAAAAAGAACCAAGCATCATTATCAATAATATACTAAGAATCATTCTCATTCTTCTTCCATACTTTTAATTATACCATTTAAATCATCCAAGCTAATATTCTCTTCCTTGACAAAGAAAGAAACCAGTTTTTCTATTGACCCTCCAAAATATGTCTTTTTCATTTTAGAAAACACCTGTTTGCGGTAATCCTCCTTAGATATCAATGGGTAATATTGGTGGCTTTTTCCAAAAGACTCATGAGAAATAAAACCTTTTGTTTCTAATATCCTAACAATAGTAGATATCGTATTATAAGCTGGCTTTTTTCCATCTATTTGCTCAATGATATCTTTTACAAATCCTCTTTCAATTTCCCATAGGATTTGCATTACATCCTCCTCCGCTTTTGTTAATGATTTCATATAACTAAATCTTTAGTTAAAAATATAACTAAAAAATTAGTTTACCAACTAAAAACATAGTTTTATATTTGAGAAACTGAAATACAGCACCTAAACCATGAAACTAAGAATACTTCTAAAATCATTAGCAACCGAGTTACTTTCAATTTCAGGAATGAACCCTGTATAAATATTCTCAATACTCAACTTTAATTCTTGAGGTAATTTTTTGATATTAAATTGATACGGGCGCTCAAGTATATTAATGTAGAAATCTTGTGGTTTAATCAGCTCATTTTTAACCAAAAAAGTATAAAAATGAGGAATTTGCTCAACATTTAAGGTAGAAATCGTTGGGGAAACTTTAAAATGAATGTTAGGATAAGCTCTAATTTTTTCACGGTTTACTAAAAACTGTTCCCAATCAAAACCTTCTCTGATATCCTCGCCATTTTCACCTAAATCATCCACACTAGCCATGAGTTCAATTCGTTCAAAATTCTTCCATAATTTAAGAACATCCCATTTTTTAAATTTTAGTTTAGAAAAATTGGTATTATACCTCAACCTGATATCAGTTTTGTTATTCCTAATTAAAAATTCTAATAAATAATAATGTTCTTCGGTAACTAACGGTTCTCCTCCTGCTAAATAAATTTCTTTAGCTCCTAATATAGCCTCTCCGTAGTTTTTGATAAATAAATCAAAATCGGCTATGTTTTTGATAATGGCCTGAGGTGCTGCTGTAGTTCCTAAACGCTTGGCTTCCTCGAACCATTTGGAACTAGCACCATGCCAACAGGTTTTACATTTAAAATTACAAACATTAGAAAATCTAAGATCAAAATAGATAGGTGATTCTACCCTAGTGATATCAATATGTCCAAATTTTTCAAATGTTTCTTGACGAATACTTTTTGCTCCACCCTTTTCCCTATTAATACAAACGAAACATCTTTTATCTGGTATTTCCTTAAGAAATTGACTCCTCGTTTTATTGATTGCATCACCATTCCATATTTCATCGAGTGACTGTGTGTTTACATCTCCAAAAGGTATATTACCCACACAGCAGGCTTTAGCAGTACCTTTATCTCCAACATGGAGATGTATCCATGGCATCAAGCAATATGGTTTTTGCTGATCTATCTTCTTTTGCCTTTGCGTTTACTTATTTTTTCTTCTATTTCAGCAATTTGATTCATCATTTCTCGTGTGCTTAAATTAACATCTTCCGAAAAATCTATCGTTTCTTGGTAATCTTCTTTCGTTATACGTAAACGTTTAATTTGATTCCCAGTGAATTCTTCAATGGCTTTTAATAACGGTTTCTCTTGCTTGCTACAAAAAGAAACTGCATCTCCTTTATTCTTTCCTCTACCAGTTCGACCTACTCGGTGAACATAATTTTCTGGCTCTTCTGGTAAATCGTAATTTACTACGTAGTCTACATTTGGTATGTCGATTCCTCGAGCAGTAACATCTGTGGCAATAAGTACCTGTGATATTCCTTTTTTAAAGTCTGTTAATACTTTTAAACGATCCTTCTGCTCTTTATCTCCATGAATAGTAAAAGACTCAACATTTAATCGCGTAAGTGCTTTTTTCACACGTTCAGCTCTAACCTTGGTTCTTACAAAAACAAGTATTTTACTTTCTGGGTTTTCTTTAATTATTCGCTCTAAAAAGAAACGTTTATCATCCATATCAATAAAGCATACTGAGTGCTTAACATTTTGTGAAACCGGATCTTTTGGAGAAATCTGAATACGAATGGCATTTTTCTTTACTAATGAATAGGCTAATCGTTTAATCTTTTTAGTAATTGTGGCAGAGAAAAACAGTGTTTGTCTGTTTTTAGGTAAAAGGCGTATTAAATCTTGAATATCTTTTATGAAACCTAAATCCAGCATATGGTCGGCCTCATCCAGTACAAGTGTATCAATCCTTTTTAAATCTACAAATCCTTGATGAACTAAATCAAATGTTCTACCTGGAGTTGCAATTAAAATATCAGCTCCTTTAATGAGGCGTTTTATTTGTGGTTCTTGCTCAACACCTCCATAAATACACACGGTTTTAACTTTGGTTTTTCTTGCCAATTGATCAAAAACCTCTGTTAATTGAATGGCTAATTCTCTTGTAGGAACCATTATCACTGTCCTCAAAAAGCGTTCTGTTTTCTTTTTATGACTATCGTGAATTCTGCTAATAATTGGAATACCAAAAGCTGCTGTTTTCCCTGTACCTGTTTGTGCAATGGCCAATAAATCTTCTCCTCTAAGGATAGGGTAGATAGATTTATACTGAATATCTGTGGGTTTATTAAACCCCATTTGATGGATGTTTTTTTGAACTTCTTCTGCTAAAGGATAATCAGTAAATTTCATAAGTTGTATGAGAAGTGCCCAGAGAGGGAGTCGAACCCTCACGTCCATACGGACACATGGCCCTCAACCATGCCTGTCTACCAATTTCAGCATCTGGGCTAATGAATTTGGTTTGCAAATATAAGATTAAATCTTCTGATCTCTAATTTTACGTAGCTTTTCCTTACCAACACCACTTTTCCAATATTTTTCTCTTGTTCGTGCGGATATTCGGTCTTCACACTCTTCAGTATAAATTAATTTTAACGGTCGATAAGCTTTTGTTGATTTGTTGTAGCCTTTGCTATGTTCTTCCAACCTTCTTTCTAAATTAGCGGTCATTCCAACGTAGATGTAATTTCTTACTTCACTTGATATTGCATAAACAATCATACTAATTCCCCTAAACCATGCCTGTCTACCAACCTGCCTGACGGCAGTCAGGTTTCAGCATCTGGGCTAATGAATTTGGTTTGCAAATATAAGATTAAATCTTCTGATCTCTAATTTTACGTAGCTTTTCCTTACCAATACCACTTTTCCAATATTTTTTATTAATACGCATTATGCCCTATGCTAGTCATATAAACAGAAGTTAAGTATATTTGCTTACTAAACAATTATAAATGAAGTATTTTTCGATTTTGCTATTCATTTTAATATGGAATGTTGAATTTTCTCAAAACCTAATTCCAAACCCAGGTTTTGAACTTGGAGGTTGTCCGGCTGCTCAATACGGTAACGGTAGCACGGTTATGCCAACTTCATGGAGTCAGTTTCCTACACCTGCTGCTTTTGGTGCAGACTATGGAAAAAATGGTTGTTATACATCAGCTGGTGCTCCAAACAATGGTAATGCTTGGATTTATGGAATAACTGGTGTATCTACTGAAACAATCAACTGTTTAAGTGGTCCATGTACAACCGTTGAAAAAAAACAAACTTATGGGGTTAAAGCCACATTAACAAGTACATTAACCACTGGAAACTCTTATAGTTTCTCAGTATCAATAAGACAAGCTGGATTTGCTAACAACGGTCCTTCAAGTATTCATGGAGTAGGTATATGGATTTTTCCTGCTGGCTCACCTCCATCTGAAAACTCTTGTTTTAATCCTCCCAATATGTTTTTTCCTGTAAGTTGTAATCCATCATATGTTATTGACCCTCCTGATTTTTTGATACCTATGAGTTCGTTAACATCAAGTTATCAAACATTTACTTATAATCACACTGCTGGTGCTGGAGATAATACTATTGGAATTGCTGGGTGGTATGGAGATACAGTTAATTACAACGGCTCTACTCCCACGACAACATCTGAAATGGGTTGGTGTTTAGATGATGCTTCATTAGTAGTTGGAAGCCCATGCGGAGCATGTTTAACCCCTACTCCTCCAACAAACGCAACTTATACTTGGACAGGATGTGTAGATACAGATTGGTTTGACCCATGTAATTGGGATAGTGGTACTGTACCAACTTCTACAAAAAATGTTATAATACCTAATACAACTAACAAACCATTAATAACTGGTGCTACTGCCAATTGTTTTGATATTACAGTACAAAGTAGCACAGGAGCACGACTAGATATTAGTAGCACGGGAGGTGGTGCTTTAAATGTAACCAAACCTTAAATTTTTCTACTTCTCCCCTTTCTTTATGTGAATAGGCGTATAAGGAATAGACCAATTTCTTCTTACTGCAAAAAAGCGGATCAAGAATACGACAGCCACAGAAATGCTCATTACCAAGTATGGTAAATCTATTATCAAGGATAACCCATAATTGCATACTGCCCCAGCTAAGCAAGCACTTGCATAAATTTCTTCTCTAAAAATTAACGGTTCCCTATTTACTAAAACATCACGAATAATACCTCCAAAAACTGCAGAAACTACTCCCATCAGTATTGCAAAAATAGGATATAAACCAGCTTGCAATGACTTTTCCATTCCCATAATTGTAAATAACCCTAACCCTATTGTATCAAAAATAAATGTTCCTTTTTTAAACTTATAAATCGTTGGGGTAAAGAAGAAACACAAAGGAATCGCTATTGCTATAATTAAAATAAGGTATGGATCCTCTAACCACCCTACAGGCGTTTGTCCGATTAATAAGTCTCTAACTGTTCCTCCTCCTACTGCTGTAACAAACCCTATAATGGTCGCTCCAACAACATCAAACTTTTTCTCTACAGCTGTTAAAACCCCACTAATTGAAAATACTAAAACCCCTAAAAGCTCCAATATGTATATAAATGTCATTGATCTATTATGTTCTATTTCACTACTAATGTTGTTTAAATTTTCTTTTTTACCAAAGATTAAGCATCTTCTATTTTCTACTGGAACAGAAAAAATACCTTCTATCATTTTTTAACATTTCATTTAAAATGTGGGCATCTTTTTTACGTACTTTAGAGGAACATTAACTAAGAAAACAAAAAAATGAAGAAGTTTATACTATCGTTAGCTGTGGCTTTTGCGACCACATTTACATTTGCACAAAAATTTGAAGGAACAATAATTATGGGAATTGAATATGATAACCTTCCTCCTGAATTAGAAGCATATGAATCTATGCTACCTAAAGAGAATGTATTAAAAGTAAAAGGCAATAAAAGTAGGGTTGAAATGCCATCAATGGGTGGTGAGCAAATTGTTATCATGGACAGTGATAAACAAGAAGGAGTTATTTTAATGAATCTTATGGGACAAAAAATTGCTATGAAAATGGGACCTGAAGATTTTAAGGCTGGTGAAGAGGCTGCTAAAGAATCAAAAACTGAAACAGAAATCACTAAAGAAACTAAAAAGATTGCTGGTTATACCTGTACAAAAGCAATCATCACGGATGAAGAAGGAGAAGAAGTGGAGGTTTGGTTTACCAAAGAAATTCCTACGGTAGCTAGTGAGAGCAAAAAAATTAATGGAGATATTGATGGTTTCCCAATGCAATACCCTATGGAAAGACAAGGAATGTCTATGGTTATTACTGTAACGAAAGTAGACAAAGGAAGTATTTCTGATACAGAATTTGACACACCAGAAGGTTACCAAGAAATGACGCAAGACGAACTTCAAGGAATGTTCCAAGGTATGGGTGCTGGTCAATAATCACTACCTAAAAAAGATAGTTAAACGGTCACGCTTTGTGGTGTGACCGTTTTTTGTTTATCCCTATTGATAAATTACTCTTATCTTTAATGCGATGAGAGCTATAATTAAGCAAATACCCAATCTATTTACCCTTGCCAATTTAACTTGTGGGGTTTTGGCGATTATTAGCTTTTTTCAGGCATTGGGATATTTTAATCAACCTTATCCACTTCCTCCTTTTAACCCTTTTATAGCAAGTTTAAATCAAGGAATAATATTGATAGCTTTTGCATTAGTATTTGACTTTCTTGATGGTTTTTCAGCTAAGCTATTGAAAGCTCAATCTCCTATTGGAGCTCAACTTGATTCATTAGCGGATTTAATAACCTTTGGTGTTGCACCATCTATCTTGGTATACGTTGTATTCCAAACAGATTTATTCATTAACGCTACACCTATAATAGAAGTTTTTGATGAGACACAAATGTATGTTGAAAGATTGCCTTCTAACATAGAATCAACTTTATTGGCTATCACTTTGTTAATTCCTGTATTCTCAGCCTTGCGTTTGGCAAAGTTTAATGTAGATACTGAACAAACTGACTATTTCAAAGGTATTCCGACTCCTGCCAACGCAATTTTTTGGTGTGGCATAATTTTAACATTATCGAGTGGTATAAGAATAAATGCCATTATAGTAGGTATATTAATTATAGTGATGTCTCTGCTAATGGTCTCCAACCTAAAAATGATTGCTTTTAAATTCAAGGATTTATCGTTTAAAGGAGATAATGTTTATCGTTACTTATTAATTGCGGGAGCTATTTTATTAACTATAATTTGCAGTTTGTTAGGAAATATATTTGCAGCAATACCGCTAACTATATTTTTCTATATACTTTTGAGTATTCCTTATCATTTTTATAAAACTAAAAACGGATGACATTTAAAGCAGCAATTGATATTATGCCTTTGGAGGCAATCTTAGATCCTCAAGGAAAAGCAGTAACTGGAAGCATGAAAAACCTTGGTCTTTCAGAAATCTCCAATGTTCGCATTGGTAAACATATCACATTAACTATTGATGCTGCTTCTCAAAATGAAGCAAAGGAAAAAGTGGAAAAAGCTTGCAAAGAATTACTTTGCAATCAAATCATGGAATCATTTACTTACGAGTTAACTGAGCTATAACTTTAACCATGAACATTGGTTTTGATGCTAAACGATTTTTTAATAACCAAACAGGATTAGGTAACTACAGCCGTGATCTTGTTCGTGGATTGCTAGAAAATTGCCCTGAAAATCATTACCATCTATTTACTCCTTCAAGCCAAATTGATCTTCAAACAAAGTTTTTGAAGAATCATGAAAATGTTGAAATCCACGAACCAAGCGGTGTCAATAAATCGTTTAAAAGCTATTGGCGATCTATTGGGTTAGAAAAAGATCTTAAAAAAAATAATATTGATATTTTTCATGGTTTGAGTCATGAAATGCCTAAAAAAAAGAAGAATTCTTCTATCAAGTACATTGTTACTGTTCACGATTTAATTTTTTTAAAATTTCCTGAAAATTATAAGGCTATTGATCGTAAGATTTATGAAAAAAAAGTAAAATATGCCGTTGAGCATGCAGATAAAATTATTGCAATTAGTCAGCAAACAAAAAATGATTTAATTGAACTTTTAAACGTTCCAGAAGAAAAAATTGAAGTGGTTTACCAAGCCTGTTCTGCATCTTTTAATCACCATACCCATTATCAATACATAGAGTCTGTTCGCAAAAAATATAATTTACCTGAGAACTTCATTTTAAACGTTGGAACAGTAGAGAAAAGAAAAAATGTAGCTAGTTTGGTTGAAGCAGTTGGAAAATCAAGCTCTCAATTACCCCTTGTTATTGTTGGTTCTCATACTTCTTACTTAAAAGAGGTAGAGGAAAAAATCGAAAAATACGAATTAGATTATCAGGTTGCTTTTCTACAGAATGTCTCTTTTTTAGATTTACCTGCTATCTATCAAATGTCAAACCTGTTTGTGTATCCAAGTGTCTACGAAGGTTTTGGTATTCCTGTACTAGAAGCGCTTTACAGTAAAACACCAGTTATTGCTGCTACTGGTAGTTGCTTAGAAGAAGCTGGCGGACCATCAACTATATATGTTGATCCTTTCGATACTGATCAAATGGCTTTCGAAATTGATCGAATTATCACATCAGTTGACGATCAATTAAAAATGAAAGAGCAAGGCTATTTATACGCTCAAAACTTCACTAATAAAAAACAAGCAGAGAAACTCAATCAAATCTATCACCAACTATAGTTATGCCAATCATAGAAAGCACATATCATCCAAATGGGTTTTATGGTAACATGCACTATGCCACAATTTATAACAATACCCTACGTCCTGTAAAACTGGATTATGACCAAAGAGAACGACTAGAATTAAGCGATGGTGATTTTATTGATTTAGATTGGAAATTTGCAAAAAAGCCAACCAAAGAACTATTGGTTATGCTACACGGTTGGGAGGGTAACAGTTACAGTTTACACGTTTTAGGAATGGCTAAACACATGACAGAAGCAGGTCATGATGTAGTAACAATTAATTATCGAGGATGCAGTGGTGAGTCCAATCGTTTGTTTCAAATGTATCATGCTGGATTAACGGCTGATTTGGATGAAGCATTACAGCACATCTCTAAGAAAAAGAAATACACCACAATTAACATTAAAGGATTTAGCATTGGAGGTAATATTTTAATGCTTTATTTAGGTCGAAATAAAAACATTCCCCCAGAAGTAAAAGCTGCAATGGCTGTTTCTGCTCCCAATAGCTTACTACATTCATGTGATAATCAATCGAAACTAAAAAATGTTATTTATGCAAAGAATTTTCTTCGTACAATGAAAAAAAAACTAAAGCAAAAAGCACTTGAACATCCCTCAAAAATTGATGTTTCTGATGTAAAAAAGATCAAAACCTTAACCGATTACGATTACGTTTACACAACCAAAGCTTTTGATTTTAAAGACCCTTTTGATTACTACAAAAAAAGTAGCTCCTCGCGTGTATTAAAAAATATTGAAGTTCCATTTTTGCTATTAAGTGCTAAAAACGACTCTTTTTTAAGCAAAAAATGCTTTCCATATGAAGTAGCAAAAAAGAGTAGCACATTTTATCTTGAAACTCCAGAATACGGTGGGCACCTAGGGTTTTCACATACCAAAGACATGACTTTCAATGAAGAAAGAGCATTGGATTTTTTCAAAAAAATAAAAGCAAATGGAAGAAATAACATTTAAAATAAATACCGAATATATTCATCTTATTCAACTATTAAAAGCTAGTGGAGCATTAGGCACTGGAGGTATAGCTAAACTTGTTGTTGAAGACGGTTTAGTAAAGTATAATGGTGAAGTCGATTACCGAAAACGCTTAAAAGTTAAACCAGGAGACATTGTTGAATTTGATTCGTATAAAATTTTAGTGGAGTAGCTAAATAAATGTAAAAGAATCACATTACAGATACTTTATAATTCACACATATATCAAAACACGGACTCATGTGTCCAACTATCTCTCTAAATAAGTCTCTTGACAGCTAGCAATTTAAAAAATAAAAAAGGAGGCTTTAAAGCCTCCTTCAATCGTTCATTCTATTGTTTTATTTTTTTCTAAAAACGATTTCACGCTCAAAGCTATCTACTATCACATGATCACCTGTAGAAATTTTCCCTGCTAAGATTTCTTTAGAAAGTTCATTCATTACTTTTTTCTGAATGGTTCTTTTTATTGGACGTGCACCAAATTGTGGATCATACCCAATTTCTGCTAACCATTCAATTGCTTCGTTTGATGCTTCCAATTGAATATTTTCTTTTTGTAAACGTTTAGCTAAAAGAGACAATTGAATTTTTGTGATCTCTTTCACATGATCTCTGGTTAAAGGATGAAACATAATCGTTTCGTCTATTCTATTCAAAAACTCCGGACGAACCGTTTTCTTTAGTAACTCATAAACTTGGAGCTTGGTATTGCTTTCTACCAATACTTCTTCATCAGCATCAACATTCTCATAATTAGACTGAATGATATGAGAACCAATATTGGAAGTCATGATTACTATTGTATTCCTAAAATCAACTACTCGTCCTTTGTTATCTGTTAGCCTTCCATCATCTAATACTTGTAATAAAATATTGAACGCATCTGGGTGTGCTTTTTCAATTTCATCTAACAACACTACTGAATATGGTTTTCTTCTAACTGCTTCTGTCAATTGTCCACCTTCATCATAACCAACATATCCTGGAGGCGCACCTACCAACCTAGAAACAGCATGTTTTTCTTGATATTCGCTCATATCTATACGCGTCATGGCTGTTTCATCATTAAACAAGTACTCACTTAATGCTTTTGCGAGCTCAGTTTTACCTACACCTGTAGTTCCTAGAAAAATAAATGATCCAATGGGTCTTTTTTCATCCTGAACACCTGCTCTGCTTCTTCTAATTGCATCTGCAACTGCTTCAATAGCTTCATCTTGTCCTACTACTCGTTTTTTTAATTCATCTTCAAGCACAAGTAGTTTCTCTCTTTCACTTGCTAACATTTTACTTACAGGGATGCCCGTCCATTTGGCTACAACATCAGCAATATCTTCTACAGATACTTCATCTTTAACTAATTTAAAATCGTGCTCAATTAGCTTTTGTTTGTTTTGCTCAATTTGTTCTTTTAGCTCCGTCATTTTACCATATCGAATTTCGGCTACTTTACCAAAGTCACCTTGTCTTTCATAACGATCGGCTTCTAACTTAAGCTCTTCCATTTCTTCCTTAGCATGTTGAACTTGCTCGATCATTTCTTTTTCCCTTAACCATTTAGAGCGAAGTTCTTGACTATCCTCTTTTAAATCTTCAAGATTTTTATTTAGCTCAGCAAGTTTAGCTTCATCTTTTTCCCTTTTGATGGCTTCACGCTCAATTTCTAGCTGCATGATTCTACGATCTACTTCATCTAGTTCTTCTGGCTTGGAGTTTATCTCCATTCTTAACTTTGATGCAGCCTCATCAATTAAATCAATGGCTTTATCTGGCAAAAAACGACTTGTTATATATCTCTGAGAAAGTTCTACTGCAGAAATAATTGCAGCATCTTTAATCATTACTTTATGGTGATTTTCATATTTCTCTTTAATTCCTCGAAGAATGGATATTGCATCTTCCGTTGAAGGTTCGTCAACCATTACCTTTTGGAATCGTCTCTCAAGTGCTTTATCTTTTTCAAAATACTTTTGGTACTCATCTAAGGTAGTTGCTCCAATAGAACGTAATTCACCTCTTGCTAAAGCAGGCTTTAATATATTAGCCGCATCCATTGCTCCTTGTCCTCCTCCAGCTCCAACTAAGGTGTGAATCTCATCAATAAAAAGAATAATTTCTCCCTCCGACTTTTTCACTTCATTAACAACAGCTTTTAATCTTTCTTCAAACTCCCCCTTAAACTTAGCTCCTGCAATTAATGCTCCCATATCTAACGAATAGATAATTTTTGACTTCAAGTTTTCTGGAACATCTTCATTAATTATTCTATGTGCAATACCCTCAGCAATTGCTGTTTTACCAACACCTGGTTCACCAACTAAAATTGGGTTATTCTTAGTTCTTCGAGTAAGAATCTGCAATACTCTTCTTATTTCATCATCTCGACCTATGACGGGATCTAGTTTACCAGACTTAGCCATTTCATTTAAGTTATTCGCATACTTATCTAATGACTTGTAGGTTTCTTCTTGAGAAGCAGACTTAATGGTATCTCCGTTTCTTAATTCCATAATAATCTTTTTAACTTTTTTAAAATCTAGCCCACTATCTTTAAGCAGATTAGACACCTCTCCTCGACCTTGAATTAAAGCTAATATAAGGTGATCTAATGCTACATACTCATCACTCATTTCTTTTCTTAACTTATTAGCGTCTAATAAGGTTGTATTTAACTGAGATGACATTTGTAATTGCCCGCCTTGTACTTTAGGGTATCCCTTAACAATAGCATCAACACCAGTTTTTATTGCATTGTAATTTATTTTTTCTTGGTCTAACACGTAAGGAAACACCGAATCATCTACTAATAATATAGCTTTTAATAAGTGCCCATTATC
>Ga0208830_1001059_pt1 | contig 12749 bp, 10 predicted proteins | sample DeeseametaMP2634_FD_184169 | JGI IMG/M metagenome (GOLD analysis project Ga0208830, IMG submission 184169) | Marine microbial communities from the Deep Atlantic Ocean - MP2634 (SPAdes) | ecosystem: Environmental > Aquatic > Marine > Oceanic | place: Northeast of Antigua and Barbuda, North... | reverse complement strand
AACTGCGCCTTTCTTAAAGACTCCTATCCACCGTGATCCCCCATCAGAGTAATCTGAGATTCCGGTTCGCCTGAAATATGGCTTTTTCGTCTCAAAAACCGCGACTTCAAGGCATTGAGAGGCTAGCCAAACCAACTAGAACGACCGGCGTAATTTTGAAGCAGAAGCCAAGGCTTTTTCTCTAACTATGACCGTCCATTTAGGTTCACATTTAGGTTCTAATTAGACTCCTTGTTGTCGAAAAAGGCGTGCCCTCTACTGGGACGTGGTTTGCTACAAACCGATAACGTCATTGGGGTGGCATCACAAAGAGGTAAGTTAGTCTAATTACATGAGCATCTACGTGATTTGAAATAGAGAATAATTGATACTCACCAGTCCATATTTGTTGCTGCGTCCATCCGACTCTCAATATATTCTATGAGTTCTGACATGGCCTTATCTGAGCGCATGGCTTTTGAATATGTAGAATCAGCCACGAAAGTAAGTATGCTCGGTACGTTGCTAAATAGGTGTAATTTTACTGGAGAAAACTTACTTGACCAAAAATCATCCAAGAAGGAATCAATATTCTTGATCGCCTCTGCCTCATCAAATTCGGGCGCCCCATCTAGTGAATAACAATTCGTTTCAGATTCAGATAATAGCACTGGAACTGCCCCAGCACCCGAGTGAAAGGAAAATGCCTCTCCACGTTTACCAAAAGCACCATGGGCCATGAAATTTCTCATCTGAATTCTGAGTATTAGTAGCTTGTCGTAATGTTTCTTAAAGTAAGAGTCATCTAAATCCAATGCTTCTCGGAATTTCTCTTTCCAATTGGCCGAAGCCAGTTCAGCGACTTGATGTCCGTTCTCTATTCGCCCCCTCAAAATTGCAACATGAATAAAAGCATGCTCAGTCCAGCTAAAAAATGCGTCGACGGCGGCCTGAGCTATCCAGTCACTCTGAGAGGTAAGCTCCAACAGCCCTGAATTAAACACCCGTTGCAGTGAAAGGAGATCAGAGGAATCTTTCCCTTGTCTTAGCTCTGCTCTCTTGTTCTCAGCTTCAGCCTGTTGTTCTATAAATATATCTTTAAAATATAGGTAACGATCAAAGAGCCATTTACTATGGTTTGCAACGTTAAGCCTGTTACCTTTGGCCTCTTGTTTTGCTCGCCAATCAAAATACGGTCTTGCTAAATCTACAGCTTTGCGTATTTTATTCGCTATCAAATCTGAGTCTGCTTCCTGTTGCTCAGTCGGACGAGCGCTGATACGAGCATCGGGATCCTCATTTGGAGCACAAATTCGAAGTCCCATCTTTTGATGCTCAATAGCATATAGCCTGTCCTTGTACCTGAATGGCACAGTCCATGCGCTTTTTTCCCATGCGCCCATCCTTGGGAACTGTAGAAAATCAACGAGCAGGAAGTAAACAAGATAATAAGGAGGGAGCCTCTTACTGGCTCTCGTTGTGGATGAAAGCATCAGTGCCGTCGGTTCATGATTCGACCGAGGTTTACCTGCTGGCTCGATACCATCCAGCGCATCCAGCACCTTTTGCCTTAATTTTGAGATGTCTTCTGGTATTTCTTCAGCCTTTTCGTCCAATGATTAACCTCCGGCGAGCACTAATTCTAAGAATCGAATCAGCTCACTGTCTATTCGTGAGCGTTCTTACACTCCGCTTCCCTTCGATTCCCGAGCATAACTCCCCGTGATCACTATGAAAAGTGCCTGAAGCGACGCCTTTTGCCAGTGTGGACGCTGGAACAGCTAAATTCTGCTAGACACAAAAAAACCGGCGCCTCTCACGAGTGCCGGTTTTCTACTTGCTTAACCCTCTGCCTCAACCAAACGGTCAGGGCAGTGGGCTAGTCGCCTCAAAAACTGTTAATTAAACAGCTTTCAGAGGGATCGCTGGGCGAGCCAGGTCTTTCGATGGTGGTGCGAAAGAAGTCAGGTTGATACCTTCAACTGCTGCTTTGTACTCTTCCAGAGTCGGGAAGCGACCCAGGATAGTGCCCAGAACAACCATTGGGGTAGAGCCCAGCAGTGACTCACCTTTCTTCTCAGCGCTGTCTTCTACAACACGGCCCTGGAACAGACGGGTAGAAGTTGCCAGTACGGTGTCACCTGGCTCTGCTTTTTCCTGGTTACCCATACACAGGTTACATCCAGGACGCTCCAGGTACAGCTGGTTTTCGTACTTGGTACGAGCTGCTTCTTTCGGATTTGCATCGTCAAAGATGAAGCCAGCGTACTTAGCCAGGATGTCCCAATCGCCTTCTGCTTTCAGCTCGTCAACGATGTTGTACGTTGGTGGCGCTACAACCAGTGGAGCCTTGAACGTGATAGGACCGTTCTTCTCCAGGTTACGCAGCATCGCAGCGATGATCTGCATGTCACCTTTGTGAACCATACAAGAACCAACGAAGCCCAGGTCAACCTGACGGCCATCGTAGTAAGAAGCCGGACGGATTACGTCGTGGGTGTAACGCTTAGATACGTCTTCGTTGTTTACGTCTGGGTCAGCAATCATTGGCTCGTCGATTGCGTCGAGGTCAACAACTACTTCAGCGTAGTACTTAGCGTTGTCGTCTGGAGCCAGAGCAGGTGCAGTGCCTGATTTCACTTCTTCGATACGCTTGTCAGCGAGGCCGATCAGCTTCTGCAGCATGCCAGCTTCGTTTTCCATACCTTTGTTGATCATGATCTGGATACGTGACTTAGCCAGTTCCAGAGATTGGATCAGGGTTTCATCGGTAGAAATACAGATAGAAGCTTTCGCTTTCATTTCTGCAGTCCAGTCGGTGAAGGTGAAGGCCTGGTCAGCCAGCAGAGTACCGATCTGTACTTCGATCACACGACCCTGGAAGACGTTTTCGCCGTTGAACTGCTTCAGCATCTGCGCCTGGGTAGCGTGTACGATGTCACGGAAGTCCATGTGCGGCTTCATGTTGCCTTTGAAGGTAACTTTCACAGACTCTGGGATTGGCATGGCAGCTTCACCAGTCGCCAGTGCGATAGCAACAGTACCGGAGTCAGCACCGAACGCGACACCTTTAGACATACGGGTGTGAGAGTCACCACCGATGATGATCGCGCGATCGTCAACAGTAATGTCGTTCAGTACCTTGTGGATTACGTCGGTCATTGGAGGGTAAACACCCTTAGGATCACGTGCAGTGATCACGCCGAACGCGTTCATGAACGCCATCAGCTTAGGCGTGTTGGCCTTAGCTTTGCTGTCCCATACAGAGGCAGTGTGACAGCCAGACTGGAACGCACCATCAACGCTTGGAGAGATGGTAGAAGCAGCCATTGCTTCCAGTTCCTGAGTAGTCATAGGACCAGTAGTGTCCTGAGAACCTACGATGTTCACTTTAACGCGAACGTCAGAACCAGCGTGCAGTGGAGTCTTGGAAGTTACACCAACAGCGTTGCGGTTGAAGATCTTCTCAACAGCAGTCAGGCCCTGGCCTTCGTGAGAGATTTCTTTAGATGCAGCGTAAACAACGGGTGCTTCAACGCCCAGAGTTTCAGCAGCGAAGGTCTGAATTTTCTTACCGAAAGTTACTGCGTAAGAACCGCCAGCTTTCATGAATTCCACTTTCTGTGGAGTGAAAGCAGATGCTACGTCAACCAGTTCGTTGCCTTCGCTGTCGAGCAGTTTCTTGGCTTTGGTGTCGATGGTCAGAACGGTGCCAGTCTTAACAGAGAATTTCTCTTCCAATACTGGGTCGCCGTTAGCGTCACGTACGATGTTGCCGTTTTCGTCTTTCTTCTGTACCCAGTTTTTCAGGTCCAGACCGATACCGCCGGTTACGCCAACAGTCGTCAGGAAGATAGGCGCGATACCGTTAGTACCGGCAACCACAGGGCGGTTGTTGATGAACGGGATGTAAGGAGAGGTTTTTTCACCCGCCCACAGTGCCACGTTGTTCACACCAGACATACGGGAAGAACCCACACCCATGGTGCCTTTCTCAGCGATCAGCATCACTTTAGCGTCTGGGTTGTCTTCGCCCATTTTTTTGATTTCTTGCTGAGCTTCAGGAGAAATCATGCACAGGCCGTGCAGTTCACGGTCAGCACGGGAGTGAGACTGGTTGCCCGGAGACAGCAGGTCGGTAGAGATATCACCTTCAGCAGCGATGTAGGTGATAACTTTGATTTTTTCTGGGATGTCGTCCAGCTTGGTGAAGAATTCTGCTTTGGCGTAGCTTTCCAGAATCTCTTTAGCAACGGCGTTGCCTGCTTTGTAAGCAGCAGCCAGACGATCAGTGTCAGCTTCGTACAGGAATACCTGGGTTTTCAGAACGTCTGCAGCCGCTTTTGCGATAGCAGCGTCGTCGCCCAGTGCCAGGTCCAGCAGTACTTTGATAGATGGGCCACCGCTCATGTGAGACAGCAGTTCAAATGCGAACTCCTGGCTGATTTCTTCTACAGAAGCCTGACCCAGAATGATTTCTTTCAGGAATGCAGCTTTAACGCCGGCCGCAGGAGTCGTACCTGGAAGCGTGTTGTAGATGAAGAAGTTCAATGAATCTTTACGGTGTTCATTGTTAACATCTTTGATCTGTTCGATGATTTCAGACAGCAGTTCTGCGCTGTCGATCGGCTTAGGGTGCAACCCCAGCTCACTCTTACGAACCTCAATTTCTTTCAGGTATTCTGAATACAGACTCATTTCCGACCCTCTCTCAAAGCCTTTGTGTGCAACGTCAAGGCACTTTAGTTCAACAACGAAAGAAGAAGTTCGCTGTCTAGCTTCGGCACCGCTATGTCCAGTTAGGAATCCACTATAGAGATGAAAGTCACCTCAAAAAAACAGATCGCCTACTTTTACTGGGCGGAAGTATACCGGAATTCTGCAAACAGATTCATTTGCGCCCCTGATACGCACTATTCACGCTGTTTATGATAGCCAGACTTGATATTTTCCCGGTTTATCAGATCGTCGACGGCTTTTCGTTGCGACCGGGCCGCGCACGTAACTTTGGCACAAAAGGCCTGTTCCGAGCCATTGGGCAACGAGTATAGTCAGCTAAAACAATAAGTCCGGTCGCCGTCTGGCGATCAGCAGCCAGGAAATCAGCATGACCATTCAGACACATAAACGCACCTGCAGCCTGTGTGAGGCTACCTGTGGCATTGCAGTCCAGCATGAGAATGGCCGGATTCTGTCCATCAAGGGCGATAAGGATGATCCGTTCAGTAAGGGTTATATCTGCCCGAAAGCGACGGCATTGCAGGACCTTCATGAAGATCCCGACCGCCTGCGACAGCCGATGATCCGCAGGGGTGATGACTGGCAGGAGGTCAGCTGGGACGAAGCTCTGGATTTTACTGCCCGTGAGCTGATGCGTATCCGCGATCAGTATGGCCGGGATGCCGTCGCGTCTTATCTTGGCAATCCCAATGTTCACAATTACGGCAATATGCTGTTTGGTCCGATGCTGTTGAAGGCGATCGGCTCGAAGAATAAGTTCTCGGCAACGTCTGTCGATCAGCTTCCGCATCATATGGCGAGCCTGCAGATGCTTGGGCATCAGTTGTTGCAGCCGGTTGCTGATATCGATCGAACGGATTTTCTGATCATCATGGGCGGCAACCCACTGGCGTCGAATGGCAGCATGATGACCGTGCCGGATTTCCGTGGTCGTATCAAAGCGATTCAGGCGCGTGGTGGTCGTGTTCTGGTGATTGATCCGCGGGTAACTGAAACTGCCAAAGTTGCCGATGAGCACTGGTTTATCCGCCCCGGTCAGGACATTCAGCTGCTGCTCGCTGTTCTCCATGTCTGGGTGCATGAATTGTCTGCTCAGTTGCCGGCATTGCCCGACTATGTCACGCCGACCGATCTGAGCGCGATCTGTGCGGGCATAACGCCAGAACATGCCGCGGAGCGGACTGGCATCAGTGCCGAAGCGATCCGTCGGCTGGCTGGTGACTGGCTGAGCGCGAAGTCGGCCAGCGGTTACGGCCGTATGGGCTTGTCAGTGCAGCAGTATGGTGGACTGTGTCAGTGGCTGATCATGTTGCTGAATATCGTCAGTGGTAATTTTGACCGGGAAGGCGGATTGATGCTGTCCCATCCTGCGGTGGACCTGCCTGCGATTCTTGCTGCGCGCGGCAGTCGTGGAAACTTCAACCGCTATCAGAGTCGTGTGCGTGGGCTGCCTGAGTTTGGCGGAGAGTTGCCGGTATCTGTGCTTGGTGAAGAGATTCTGACGCCCGGAGAAGGGCAGGTAAAAGCATTGCTGACGATGGCCGGGAATCCGGTTGTCTCGACACCCAACAGTGCCCAGTTGGTGACGGCGCTGGAATCACTGGAGTTTATGGTATCCATTGATTACTACCTCAATGAGACGACCCGTCATGCCCATGTGATTCTGCCGCCCTGTGGACCACTGGAGCGTGACCATTACGATCTGATCTTTAACAGCTTCGCTGTTCGCAATGTCGCGAAGTACGCGCCTGCGTTATTTCCGCCGGCCAAAAATGTCAAGGAAGACTGGCAGATTATTCACGGTCTGTTGAAACGCATGGGCCGTGGCAGCCTGAAAGCCCGTCTTCAGGGCCGCCTCGTACTGGGCATCATGGGCTGGATGAAGCCGTCAGGTATTCTTAATACGATGCTCAAACGTGGCCCTTATAAACTGTCACTGAAACAGCTGAAAGCTGCCGAGTCAGGAATGGATCTGGGGCCGTTGCGCCCAAGTATGCCGGGGCGCTTGTTTACCCGGGATAAAAAGCTGTATCTGGCGCCTGATCTGTATCTGCAGGAGCTCGATAAGGTGCGCCCACAGTTGCTGGCGCAGAACGTCGACGATCTTGTGCTGATAGGGCGGCGGCATGTGCGGTGCAACAACAGCTGGCTGCATAACAGTCGCCGCCTGATTAAAGGGCCGCGTCGTGACCGCTTGATGATTCACCCTGATGATGCCGTGCGTTTAGGTATTGCTGCGGATGCGGCTGTTGAAGTCCGCTCGCGCGTCGGAAAGCTGGTGACTGAGGCTGAGATCACCGAAGAAGTCATGCCCGGTGTGGTGAGTCTGCCGCATGGCTGGGGACACAACGTCGATGGCGTGCGTCTGCAGACTGCACGTGAGGCTGGCGGGGTGAATACCAATGTGCTGACGGATGATGCGCGTCTGGATGGGCTGACCGGAAATGCGGCGCTGAATGGAGTGCCGGTGTCAGTATCAGCCGTTGCCGGATGACGCTCTGCCGTTGCTAGCCGTTGTCATTGTGGCACTCAGTTGCCACAATGACGTCCTCTTGCCAGATCAGGATTACCACCAGTGCGGATCGTAGCCGACGAAAATATCCCTTTAATTGATCAGTTCTTCGGAGAGTTCGGAGACATTACCCGGGTGACCGGCCGCACCATGACCGCAGCCGATGTGGCCGATGCCGATATTCTGCTTGTGCGTTCGGTTACGCAGGTGAACGAAGCACTGCTTGCAGGCAGCAAGGTCAAGTTCGTTGGCACGGCGACCATTGGTGAAGATCACATTGATCGGGAGTATCTGAAGTCCCGCGGCGTAGGTTTCGCCAGCGCGCCGGGCTGTAATGCTCAGGCGGTTGTCGATTATGTGATGAGTGCGCTGAGTGTTCTGGTTGATACCCGAGGAATTGATTTCAGTGATCTCACCGTGGGTATTGTCGGGGTCGGCAATGTCGGGCTGCTTCTGAGGCGCCGGCTGGAAGAAATGGGGCTGTCGGTACTGGCCGTCGATCCATTCCGCGATGAAGAAGACGTTGGTGAGCTGTCCTCACTTGAGCAGGTGCTGCAGGCTGACGTCGTGACGCTGCACACCCCGCTCGAAAAAGAAGGGCAGCACCCTACCTGGCATCTGATCAATGAAACTACTCTGAATCAGATGAAAGATGACGCCTGCCTGATCAACGCCTCCCGCGGAGCTGTGGTGGATAACAAAGCGTTGCTTGAGCATTTACGCACGCATGAAGATTTCTGCGCCATTCTCGATGTCTGGGAGAATGAGCCGGAGCTGGATCGCGAGCTGCTGAATCACTGCGCACTCGGTACGCCTCATATTGCGGGCTACTCGCTGGACGGAAAAATGCGGGGAACGGAGCAGGTGTATCACGGCGTATGCGAGTTCTTCGGTTTGCCTGTCCGCGGCAAGCTTGCGCAGTTTCTTCCTGAGCCCGGCATTAAGCGCGTGGATTTCAGCGATCAGGTGCCTATGCATCAGGCTCTGCGCACCGCTATTCGTGCTTCCTATGAAATCCGGGTCGACGATGGCGTGATGCGTTCTGAAATGCGTCACAGCAAAGACCTGAAAACATCCTTCGATAAGTTGCGCCGCGAATATCCATTGCGACGTGATACTCCGACACTCCGGGTTGGGGTGCCTGCGCGGGCGCACGATCTTCAGGATGTGTTAGAGGCGGCAGGGTTCGACGTCAGAACCCGCTAATACTCTTCCGGGGCCTGTTTAATCCGTGTAATCAGGCTTCAATACCCACTGACTCAGCAACTGTGTGAGTTGCGTGGAGTTTCCGTCGGTTCTGGCGTCGTAAAGGGCGCGGAAGACAGGCGTCTGCGTATCCGGTAGCTGGCGGATCAGGCGTGTGAATGCTTTTGAGGTCAGGATAAATTCGTCGACCGATTCCTGTCTGTCCGGTGTTCCGAATCTGATATAGCCTTCATCTTTCAGCCATACCAGTGTCCCCAGTGCCTCCAGATGGCGACGTGAGTGCAGCCCGAATTCATCCATGTCATCCGGGCCGCTGATGTCTTCTATGAACAGGGTGATGGGCACCGGAAACTGCTGTATTCCGGTGAGCAGGATGGCAGAAGCATCTTTGAAAAAATCATCGATGTGAACATCAAGCATCCTGAATATCCCGGTCAGAGTTGCTGGTAGCTCTCGAAGAAATGCTTCATTTTGCGCATTGCGCTGGTCAGATCTTCCGGGCGGGGCAGGAAGACAACACGGAAGTGATCCGGTGACTTCCAGTTAAACGCCGTGCCGTGTACCAACAGAATCTTCTGTTGTTCCAGCAGATCGAGCACCATGCGCTCGTCGTTGTGAATGTTGAATTTCTTCACGTCCACTTTCGGGAAACAATACAGCGCTCCTTTCGGTTTGACGCAGCTGACTCCCGGAATATCGTTGAGCATCTCATAAGCGATATTACGCTGTTGCAGAATGCGACCATCGCCGTTTACCAGGTCAAAAATGCTTTGATAGCCGCCGAGAGCGGTCTGAATCGCATGCATTGACGGCACGTTGGCGCACAGGCGCATCGTGGCGAGCATCTCCAGGCCCTGGATGTAATCGCGGGCTTTATGCTTGGCGCCACTGATGATCATCCAGCCGGAGCGGAAACCGGCCAGACGGTAGTTTTTGGACAACCCGTTAAAGGTGATAATCAGCAGGTCATCGGCGAGAGAAGCTGTTGATGTGTGTGTGACACCGTCGAACAGTATCTTGTCGTAGATCTCATCCGAGAAAACGATCAGGTTATGTTCACGCGCGATCTGCAGCATGCCTTCGAGGATTTCCGTCGGATATACGGCGCCTGTCGGGTTGTTCGGGTTGATGATTACCATCGCACGGGTTTTATCCGTGATGCGGCTGCGCATATCGTCGAGATCGGGAAACCATTCTGACTGCTCGTCGCAGATGTAGTGGACTGCTTTACCACCACTCAGGCTGACCGCTCCGGTCCAGAGAGGGTAATCCGGTGCCGGAACCAGAACCTCGTCGCCGTTATTGAGCAACCCCTGCATACACATAACGATGAGTTCACTTACGCCATTACCGACAATAATGTCTTCAATGCCGACGTTAGCTATTTCTTTCTGCTGTGCGTACTGCATAATCGCTTTCCGCGCAGAGAAAAGGCCTTTTGAATCGCAATAGCCTTCGGAATCAGGAAGGTTATAGATTACGTCCTGAATGATTTCTTCTGGTGCATCGAGGCCAAAAGGTTTCGGGTTACCAATATTCAGTTTCAGGATGCGATGGCCTTCTTCTTCCATGCGCTTGGCGGCGTCCAGCACTGGTCCACGAATGTCGTAAAATACGTTCGCCAGTTTGTTGGATTTGAGTATCTCCTGCATGGAACTTCGCCTGCCTGTTAAAAACTAAAAAGAAAGTGAAGCATCATACTCCGGACCGGAGTTGTCTGAAAGTGGTTAAGGTCATGAAAAAAATAGTGAAAACGCCAGAGGAGTGGCGCACTGAACTGTCACAGGAAGCCTATCGTGTTACCCGGGAAGCGGGTACCGAGTTGCCGTTCAGTGGTCAGTATTATGATTTCAGGGAAGAGGGGACTTATCACTGTATCTGTTGCGGCGAAGCACTCTTTCTTTCTGGTGAGAAATTCGACTCAGGGTGTGGCTGGCCAAGCTTTGCTGCGCCTGCTGAGGCATCTGTGGTGGAAGAGCGCGTCGACACCAGTCACTTTATGGTGCGTACCGAGGTTGTCTGCAGCCACTGTGATGCACACCTTGGTCATGTGTTTACTGACGGTCCCGCCCCTGGCGGCCTTCGTTATTGCATCAACTCCGTTGCTTTGAAATTCGAGCCCGATAGCGAGTAAGGCGCTATTGGGTCTTGATCGACTTACGTCTGGCTGATATAAATTGTGCACAATATAATTTTGTAAAATTAAAGGAGCCGGCTATGTCAGTACTTTCCCACACCATGCCATTGCTTAATGGACAGCCTCAGGACCTGAGTGAGTACCTCGGCAAGGTCGTTCTGATTGTAAACACCGCCAGTAAGTGTGGTTTTACTTATCAGTACGAAGGTCTTGAGAAGCTTTACGAGCAGTACAAAGACAAAGGATTGGTGATTCTTGGTTTCCCGTGCAATCAGTTCGGTAAGCAGGAGCCAGGGTCTGAGTCTGATATCGGTGCCTTCTGCCAGAAGAACTACGGCGTTTCTTTCCCGATGTTTTCCAAAATCGAAGTCAATGGCCCTGACAGTGCGCCTCTTTATTCCGACCTGAAAGAGCAGGCACCTGGTCTGATGGGTACGAAGGCGATTAAGTGGAATTTCACTAAGTTCCTGATTGGTCGTGATGGCAAGGTGCTTGATCGTTACGCGCCGACCTCTAAGCCTGAGGCGTTGGTTGCTGACATTGAGAAAGCGTTGGGCTGATGACTGACACCCTGAGACCCGCGCCGCAGCTTCACCTGGATAATCAGGTGTGTTTTGCCGCCTATGCTGTTTCAAGACGCATCACTCAGGCGTATCAGCCCTTGCTTGCAAAGCTTGGGCTTACCTATCCGCAATACCTGGTGATGTTGGTTCTGTGGCAGAAGCGGGAGCAGTCGGACGACAGTATGCGGGTCGGGGAGTTGTGCGACGTCTTGATGTTAGACACCGGGACTGTGACTCCGCTTCTGAAACGCATGGAATCTGCCGGGCTGGTCAGTCGTAGACGTTCAGACAGTGACGAGCGGGTTGTGGTGGTTGGTCTGACGGATGAGGGAATTCAGTTACGCGAGCAGGCGATTTCTCTTCCTCTGGAGGCCCTGTGTCAGCTGCAGATGCCGGTTGGTGAGGCGTTATCTCTCAAGGCTCGTTTGTGGGACTGGTTGCGCAAGTGGAAGTGATCAGTCGTAGTGCTTTTTCTTCCAGGCATCGTCTTCTTCCGTCAGCTGATCTGTAGCATCGGCCAGTCTTGACGTAGTGTTGCTCTGATAGCGTTGCTCTTCCAGTTCACTGATGTCTTTTTGCATGATCTCAAGATCGGATTTCATATCATCCGGCAGATCAACGACTGAGCGCATAGCGGTTTCTGCGCGTTTCAGAAAGTGCAGTGCCTGATTGGGGGAATTCTGAGCCAGTGATGCCTTCGCTCTGGCCCGGTATGCGCTCACACAGATGCGGGCATTCAGCAGTTTTGCCTCTTTTATCCGGTCTTTGGCTGCTGGAGTCGCAATCAACTGCTGATGATGGGCCGATTTAATCAGTTCAAGGTAGTCCATCAGGATGGTTCTCAGGGACTTTGCCTCTTTGAGCTGCTGTGGAACGGGCTTATTCGTTGAAGGGGGAGGGGCGACCAGCCACTCTTCGGCAAGTGCACTCGCGCGCTCGCTTCGCGGAGTGCCCGGAACTTTTAACTGGGCGAGCTTCTGCGCATGAAACTGGATGAATTCACCCAGAAAGCGCTGTGCATCGGCGCTGAGCCATGGCATCAGTGCTTCTCCGAATGAACTGGCCCGGGACATCTCATCGGTGTGAAGCAGGGCTGCGCGCATCCGTTCCAGCCGACGCTGCTCCAGCCACCGGTTAAGTACCAGGGCACCGACGGCAACGGTACCCGTGATAATGGCCAGTCCTATCATGATGTTCGTGTTCATGCCGTGTGTCCCTGTTGTTTGGGGCTGGTTCGTTGGAACGAGGGCAACTCAGAACGCTCCAATTATAAGCGTAGGCGAGATTTACAGAAATGGGGTATTGACGTGCGCTCATCGGGGCCATAGAATTCGCGTCCTCTTTGAGACGTCCCCATCGTCTAGAGGCCTAGGACACCGCCCTTTCACGGCGGTAACAGGGGTTCGAATCCCCTTGGGGATGCCATTTGCGGGAATAGCTCAGTTGGTAGAGCACAACCTTGCCAAGGTTGGGGTCGGGAGTTCGAGCCTCCTTTCCCGCTCCAGATTCTAAAAAGCCGGTTCAGAAATGAGCCGGTTTTTTTTTGATTTTTTGGGAGGCTCAACTCCCGACCAGGGTCGTGAGCTGGGGCGCCAGTCCGATCGGCCTCCTT
>Ga0208830_1001057_pt1 | contig 12762 bp, 9 predicted proteins | sample DeeseametaMP2634_FD_184169 | JGI IMG/M metagenome (GOLD analysis project Ga0208830, IMG submission 184169) | Marine microbial communities from the Deep Atlantic Ocean - MP2634 (SPAdes) | ecosystem: Environmental > Aquatic > Marine > Oceanic | place: Northeast of Antigua and Barbuda, North... | reverse complement strand
GGTTTTGCGATGACCCGTCCCGCCATATCAACTATTTCCCATCGTATAACTGCCTCAAGATAGGGCAAGGAAAAAGTGATGGTCAATTCATCATCTATGCCATCGCCATCAGGAGAAAAAGGATCCGGCGAGATTTCCACGCTCCCTTTTGAAGGCAAGTTAGAAAAGAAAAGCGAATTTTGGAATCCTGGGGTTTTGCCAATGTCCCCAACAGAGATCCCCCAGTTTTTCGGCTCATTTGACATATCATTGATCCGGTATTTTTCGGTGGACCGAGAATCCATGAGTGGCCAATTCTCATTATATTGAAGGGAATCAATCACAGATTCCGTATGATCCAGAATGTAAATCGTTTCAGATGTATTATTGAGTCCGGGAAATCCGCCTTGTGGCAGGATCAGGATGGATGTGACTGGAATGAGATCAAGAAAGGAAGAATCCCCCGTGACCAAACAATAGGTGAATGCTGTTAGATCAAGGTTAGGGAAAACACCTTTTGTTCCACCCAGATCCATAAGGGTCCAATCATTTATATTCACATTTTGTTGGGGAATCATTTCCACAAATTCTGATTCGGTTGAATCGGGACGGGAAAAAAATTCATTGATTAATATGGAACCGAAAAGGTATCTAACAGCCAGTGGAAAGGTTGCAATATTATTTTCTGAATTACCATCGTCAGCAATATTCAAAATAATCGAAATGGAATGTACACCTGATGAGGGCGACACAATTTCAGATTCAATTATTACAGTGTCGCCCATGGAAATTGTTGGAATAATCCCCTCCCCAATTTCATCATCATTCATTTCAATTGAAAAAGTTCCATCGAATAACTCAATGCCTGCATTCACAATGGGTATTTGGAGGGTCACGACTGAATCTGGAAAAGGCGGAACGGGTAAATAGGTGATAGAATCTTGGAGGACAATCCCATCCACATCTAAGATCATCACACTATTTTGAGCGCCGGGCGTTTTGGAAACATCCGCATTTGCAAATGACCAATTTCCAGATATATTGGATATATAGGATGGACGTTTTTTCTCGGTCGAACGACCATTCGTAACTGGCCAGTCACCGTCATAATTAAGCGAATCAATGACAGAACCCGTATGATCAAATAAATAGATCCCGTCTGCAGAATTGTTGAGGCCTGGAAAATTGGAAGGAATGGTAATGTGTGCACCATCATTTACAAAATCAATCATGTTTGAATCAGATAGAATAACCAAAAAATCTCCATTTTCCACAGAAAACGAATCGATTTGAATTGGGATTAAAACATTATCTGAAATCCCCCAAGCAATCAATTCTAAATCCTGAAAAGCGATCAATTCTACAAATTCGGATTGATCATTATTGGGTGCAGCCAAGAATTCATTGATCAAAACGGACCCAAATGGATAGCGAACATTTAATGAAAAAACTCCAATATCGTTTTCCGGATTTTCATCATCGCTAATGTTCAAAATAATTGTAACGGCATGAACACCTGATGAGGGCGACACAATTTCAGATTCAATCATTACAGTGTCGCCCACGGAAATTATTGGAATAATCCCATCCCCAATTTCATCATCATTCATTTCAATAGAATAAGTTCCATCGAATGATTCAATCCCTGCATTCATGATGGGAATTAGAATGGTTACAACCGAATCCGGAAAAGGCGGAGTGGGTAAATAGGTGATAGCATCCTGGAGGATCATGCCATCCACATCTAAGATCATGATACTATTTTTAGCACCGGGCGTCATAGAAACATCCGCATCTGCAAGTGACCAATTTAAGGGCTCGTTGGATGTGTAAGATGGACGTGTTTTTTCGGTTGAACGTTCACTCGTAAGCGGCCAGTCATTATCGTAATGCAGTGAATCAATGATGGAGCCGGTGTGATCAAATAAAAAGATGCCGTCTGCAGAATTGTTGAGACTTGGAAAATTAAATGGCATTGTTAAATGTGCATCACCATCCACAAGGTCAATCATATTTGAATCTGATAAAACAAGTATGAAATCTCCATTTGAAACAGAAAAAGGTTCGAGTTGAACCGGATCCAAATGATTATCTGATATTCCCCAATCGATCATTTCCAGATCCTCAAATGCAATGAGTTCCACAAATTCAGATTGATCATTATTGGGCGCTGACATGAATTCATTGATCAGGAGCGTTCCAAACGGATACCGAATTTTTAGTGTATCCAACCCTGCATTATCATTTTCATCTTCATCATTTTCCACAATGAGAGATAAGGACAATTCATGGAAACCGGAACTGAATGTGCCAATGGAAACATCAACCAAAACTGAGTCCCCCATATTTCCTGAATTAACAGGCGATTGATTGATCATTACATTATTTGAAAATACCTGAACTATGCCGAAAAAAATGGATGTGCCACTGTTTAGGATTGGAATGGTGATTGTGACCTCATCCAATTCACTGGGAATGGCAGGCGAATAAAAAATGTTGTCACTCAAAAGTGTCCCGTTGATGGTTGCTGGTGTTACGGCATTGGGCGCACCAATTGTAAATCCAATGGGTGACGTGGATGGTGCCCAATTGACTTGAAGATGAGATGAATCATCTGCAAAAAATTTTTCAAGCGAAATGCCTTGGCTGATGCCCCAATTTGAAGTGTAGGTGAGTGAATCGATGAGTGTATCAAATGGATCAAAGATGCGGATCTCGTCACCGCCATTATTTAAGGTAGGGAATCCGCCGTCAGGAATGAGATAGGGAACACCAATTGGCACAGAATCCACCAAGGTTGAATCTGCTGCAATGACAACATAATCATCCATTGCAATCGAAATAGAGCCCAATCCATAATTTACTCCTTCATTGCTGTCAGTGATGCGCCAATTTTTGAGATCAACTGTATCTGAATTCATGTTGACGATTTCCACAAATTCCGGTAGGCCTGATATAGGTTGGGGAATGAATTCATTCAAGACAAAAGTCCGGAATTCATACCGCACACCCAAGACCACAGAATCCTGGTTATTGGAGATGTTTATGTCCCCCTCAGTACTTAACGAAACCAGAATCGTATGATACCCGGATTCAAACGGCCCAATCTCTAATTCAAATTGCACCGTATCTAATTCAGCAATATTTCCCGGAAATTCATTGGTGTAATATGCCCCATCCACATAGACTTTTACTTCCGGTTCTGCTGTGTTCAGCCCATCATTTACAACTTGTCCCAATAAAGTTGTTGTGGCTATGTTTGTGATCACGGAGGGAGATAATGTGAGATTAAAAATTGCAAAATCAATGGTATCTGGTAAAACTGAATTCACCGATCCCGGTGTTCCCAGGGAATCCAAACTTTGTGCCCAATTCGATGGATTGTTTCCCAAGTGATACCGCAATCGTTCCAATGTAAATCCATCTTGAACCCAGTCTTCCCAGCCTAATATTTCCATGATCTGTCCCGTGGAATCCTGAAGAAAAAGAGAATCGGATGCAGAGAGTCCGTTTCCAATACTGGAATCATCTACCTTGATCAAAACCGTATTCTCCGGGATAATCGAATTGTAAATCCCTGTTTCAAAAGAGTAATCGCCTTCCATGATCAACCCGTAAGATAAGGGTGGAATTTTGAGCCCAAAGCCACTATCAATAAGCGCATCTGTGCTGGAACGATCCCGAATGGTCCATCCATCCATGTTTAGAGAATCTGTCTCGGAGGGATTAAAGATCTCTACAAATTCGTTGGGAGAATCTGTTCCATCGAGATCATACATGATCTCCGTGATTAAAATTTGTTCAGAAAGGGCAATAGATTGGGAAAAAACTATGATCGAAAATAAGAGAATTAGCGATACAATAATTCGCTGGTTCATTCTGTCTTTATATAAAACACCTTTTTTATTTATAGTGCAGATCGATCGCAATTTTAATCTCACCCTTTTCAATGGTAATGATTGGATCGTGAGTGGTCACATCAAACTTTTCTTTTCCCTCTGTGGTTTTGAGGGTAAATGAATCATTTATTAACATGGGCCCGGGGAAAACCAAATCGGGTTGATAAATATCACTGATATCCAATTCTCCCAGGATCGCCCCATTTCTTTCCATCCTGATCACCGGATTTGTAATGATCAGTTGAACCCTATTTTTTCGAGAATTAAACTGGATGTCAATTCTCCGTTTGATATCCTTTCTAATATTAAGCTGCCCAAGGGTGAAATCTGCATTTGCTAAAAACAGTGCATTCCCGTCATCAAATTTGACTCTGGGATTTTGAATGGTCCATATTGTTTGTACCCCATCTTCCTCTGAAACATCCTTGAATTCACCTACGAGAGCCAGGTAATCATTCACGACTATCTCCGAGATGGAAACTGAAACTTCACCTGCCAATAAGAATGGCGCAGAAAGAATTAAAGTAAAAATGATTTTTTTCATTATAAAGACCTCGATTCATCTAATAATTTTTGAATTCTGATTTTTATATCCTGCCTTGTTTCCCGAAAATTTTCCAATTGTGAACGATCCAAATTCCAGCCGCGAAAGGGGTCATCTATGCTCCAGTGGATCCGCTGAACATCACCGGGGAAAATGGGACACAATTTATTGGCGTGATCACAAACAGTGATCACTACATCGATACCTTCATTTAAGTAATCATCAATGGCATCGGAGGCGTGATGGGAAATATCAATGCCCCATTCTTCCATGACCGCAATGGCGTTGGGATGGACGTGACTTGGATGGCTGCCAGCACTGAAAACTTCAAAGCGGTCACCCGCCATATCCTGGAGCAATCCTTCTGCGATTTGGGAGCGGCAACTGTTCCCGGTGCAGACAAAAAGAACTTTTTGTTTTTTATCCATGGGTTAAAATGGGGAAAAAATTCCATCATCTGCAATAATTCATTCAGTTAAATTGGCCATGATTTTTTTGTATTTTCAATCATGGAAAAACTGAAAAAAACAGCCTATCCTTTTATAGGACTTGCAGGAAATATTGGCGTTGGAAAAACCACCTTCACCACACAAATGGCAGAACGAAACGGATGGAAACCCTTTTACGAATCTGTTTCTGATAATCCTTATTTAAGTGATTTTTATGGCGACATGAAACGATGGAGTTTTAACCTTCAGATCTATTTTCTCCACAAACGGTTTGAATCCCATTTAAATATGTCTAGGTCCAATGGCGGCGTGATACAGGACAGAACGATCTATGAGGATGTGGAAATCTTTGCCAGGAATCTTCATGAAATGGGAAATTTGTCAGATCGGGACTGGGATAATTATTTAGGATTGTTTGTAACCATGACATCTTTTTTGATAAAGCCTGACCTTATTGTTTATCTCCGGGCATCCACGGATACTTTGCTTAGCCGGATTCATTCCCGGGGCAGGGATTATGAACAATCCATTGATCCGGAATATCTCCACAGCCTGAATATTGCCTATGATAAATGGATTAATTCTGTAGCGGATTACCCTGTTTTAACCATTGAAACAGATGGGTTTAACATTTTTGATAACGCTGAACAATTATTGGTAATTGAAAAGAGGATTCTCGAAAGAATTTAGCCTTATAATTCAGTAAATTTGCCGATGTCTGAGTCGCCACAAAAGATCAATTCCCCCTTATTTACCAATCCACTGGAAGCTTTTCCAGGTCTTTCAATTGATGACTTGAATAAATATCTTCCTGCCATTCAAACGGTAGAAGATATGTCCATGACAATCGATTGTATGGAAGAAGGCATGTTTCTTGCGAAATGTTTGGATGGGTTAAAACAGATCCCGGATAAATCCATGGACCTGATCATAGCTGATCCGCCTGATGATCCCTGGAATTCTACCGAAGAAATTGGTCAACGAAAAACGCTGCAGGAATACTACCAGTGGAACAATAATTGGTTAGCGGAAACTTATCGCGTGTTGAAAAATACCGGTGCGATTTATTTATTTTCACCATGGCAATATTCCGGGATGTATCATGGATTGTTGAGTAATACATTCAAGGTCCAATCCCGGATCACATGGCTAAAAAGATCCAATGAATCCATTGGCAAAAACCAAACTTGGAAAAATGATACATCTGATATTTGGTTTGCAACAAAAACAGATGATTTTCTGTTCAATCAACGGGCTGTGGGAATCAAATCAGAAGTACCGGTTTTGGATCAGAAAATCGTCCAATCGAATCTTTGGTTGGATATTCCGGGAATTGCAGAAGAAAATGGGCGCTATCCGCAAAAATTATTTTCACGAATCCTTGAATCCAGTAGTTTCAAATTGAATTGGGTGCTGGACCCTTTCATGCGAACTGGTGATGTTGGCCTAGCATCAATACGGGGCGGCCGGCGGTTTATCGGATTTGAAACAAACAGGGATCACCTTCTGTTAGCCATGAAAAGAATTGACAGGAATTAAAATGAATTTTATTGAAAAAATTAAAACGGAAATGTATAGTGCCATGAAATCCGGCGAAAAGGATAGGACCGCTACGCTTCGGACCTTGCTTGCAAAATTGAAAGACAAACAGATCAATCAGAGAAAAGAGCTCACCGAGAAGGACGGATTGGCTGTGATCAAGACCCTGGTAAAGCAGCGCAAGGAATCTGCTGAAATGTATGAGCAGGCCCATAGGCCAGAATTAGCAGAAAAAGAGAAAAAGGAATTGTCTGTCCTGGAATCGTATCTCCCTCAAATGATGTCGGCAGACGAAATCCGAGCGATGGTCGCATCCGTGGTTGAAGAAACGGGTGCAACAGGTCTGGGCGACATTGGGAAAGTGATGCCTTTGGTCATGCAGCGCGGTGACGGGTCCATCGATGGCAAAGCTGCCAATGTGATCTTGAGGGAATTGTTGGGATAAATGTCCTGGTTTTTGGATGGCTTGGCACTATTATTTATTGTATTGCTGGGCGTCGTTGGATTTAGGCGAGGGTTCATTGAAGAATTGGGCAGGTTGATCGGGCTCATCTTTGCGATCCTGATCTCTGTTTCGAACAGCGCAAAATTTTCCGTGAAATTAAATGATGTGTTGCCAACCGACGAATGGATGAGCATGTTCCTTTCTTTTTCCCTGTTATTTGCGGTGACTTTGATGGGAGCAAGGATCCTGACAAAATTAGTTCAAATTGCACTTCTGTCGAAAAGCAATCAATGGATGAACCGATCATTCGGTTTTGTATTTGGCTCAATCAAAGGATTTTTTATTATGATGGTATTTGTCTGGTTCATGGCCATTTTGCCGTTGCAGAAATGGTCAGATATCATTACAGCCAATTCAAAATTCGCTCAAAAAAGCAATCAGATTAGAATCATAATGGTTGAATTTTTTAACTGGGAAGATCCCATCGCTTTGAGTGAATCTTATTTGAAACAATTAACGCAACCCTGATGGCAAAAATTCCACAAGATATTGTAGACAGAGTCCGGGACACGGCAGACATTGTGGATGTGGTGTCTCAATATGTTGACTTGAAGCATCGTGGCGCCAACTATTTCGGGTTATGTCCGTTTCATGGTGAAAAAACACCTTCGTTCAGTGTGGCACCTGCAAAACAGATCTATCATTGTTTCGGGTGCAGTACTGGTGGGAATGTTTTTTCATTTTTGATGGAATATCAAAAAGTCTCATTTCCGGAAGCAGTGAAAACCTTGGCAGATCGATATAATATTCCAATCCAGTATGAAGAAGGAGAGGGCGGCTCCGAATTATTTTCTTCTTTATATGAACTCCATAATATTGCTGTAAAACTTTACCAGGATAATTTATTCTCTCAGCGTGGAGAAAGCGCTTTGGCTTATTTGACAGATCGGGGACTTACGGAAGATATTTTGAAGCAGTTCAAGGTTGGGTTTGCCATGGACAGTTGGGACCAATTGGTGAAACAGTGCACCGGTAAAGGGTTCACAAAATCCCATATTAATCAATCCGGATTATTCACGCAATCAGAAAAAGGTACGTTCGACCGCTTTCGATCCAGGGTCATGTTTCCTATTTTTCATCCATCGGGAAAACCCATCGCATTTGGAGGCAGGATCTTTGGTGTTGAGGATCCTGCAAAATATTTGAATTCCCCGGAAACACCCCTTTACAAAAAGAGCGATGTTTTTTATGGACTGCAGGCATCCCGGGACGCAATCCGAAAAACAGGGTTTGCTGTTTTGGTAGAGGGTTACATGGATTTTCTCCAACTCTATCAGGCAGGCATTCATCCCCTTGTGGCTGTTTCAGGGACTGCATTTACACAGCGACATGCCTTGGCCTTGAGCCGCATCACCCAAAAAGTGGTTTTATTGTATGATGGGGATAACGCTGGTGGGAATGCGGCGATCCGTACCGGATGGGTATTGCTCAAAGCAGGATTGGAGCCTACCATCGTTCGTCCGCCAGGGGATCAAGATCCTGATGACTGGGTGAGAGCTGTGGGGAGAAATGATGTTTTATCCGCGATTGAATCCCCAACATCCTTTCTTGATTTTCATTTAGAATTTCATAGCGGCAAATCCCTGGAAGGTGCAGAAAGAAGGCAGTACATCCTGGATCTCATGCGTGAGATCAGAAGCATTCAGGATGGAATCGTTCGCAATGATCTTGTCCGCATATTATCAGAAAAATTGATGGTAGATGAACATGACCTTGTTCGTGTTATGAAAAGCCAACGAGTCAATCCGGTTCAGTATCCAGATCAAACGGATCAAGGGGACGAAATACCAAAATTCACAAGCATAGCCGATCGAGCCCAGATCGAGTTATTGCAATTATTAGCTCTGGAAGAGCAATCCACTCGTCAATATGTGCAAGAAAATATCTCATTAGCCCTGTTTACGACACCCTTGTTAAAAAAAGTTGCCGGATTTTTATTAGATGAGAAATTGTCGGTGGAATCCTCTGCAATAATCGAGTATTTTCAGGATAAGCATGAACGCGATTCTGTGGCACAAATCTTATTTGCGGAGACTCAAAATATTCCGCCTGAACAAATTGTATCCGATTGCCTGAAAATCTTAAAATCCATGCCGTTAAAAGAAAGAATTCAATCACTTCGTATCCAAATCCGTGAAAAAGAGTCAAACGGGGATGACCCGCAAAAAGAATTGGACGAAGTTATCAAACTCCAGCAGGAATTAAATGATATCTAAAAAATTGCAATTGGGAATCCGGTTCGGCCTTTTGCTGATCTTTTTTACCTGTCTTCGTGCCAATGAAGTCCAACTGGTGACCACCCATAAAAAAAGTAACGGGACGCTGCTCCGTATCGTCACAAGTCAAATCATAGATATCGATAATGTTGCCGGATGGGTTGGGCAGGAGAATTGGTTTTATGTCACGCTCAATGGGACATCCTTTAATGAATCTTCAATGGAGTATATTGAGTTTGAACCTCCGCTCATGGATCTTGAAGCGACCGAAAATAATGAATCGGTCCAATTGGGATATTTGTTTGAGCGGCCTATTGAAGATTTTGAGATTTTTCATTCCCAGGCAAGCCGGGTGATCTTGATCCAGGTTTGGGAATCATTGAATGACAGCATCCGAACTGAAGTTGCCTCCTCTGAGGACAGGAACGAGAACAGGGTATTTGTTCTTCCTGAAAAAGAAGCAAAGGGGTCTCCTTTTTACGATTCGTTCATCTATGCCCGTGATAAATATGGTCCGGAGAAATATTTTGTCTGGTATAACAAGTGGTACTCCACAGAAGATGGCGAAGAAGATGGCGAAGAATTAGAGGGGCCCAGACCCTTGATCGTCAAAAAACCAATTCAGGTAAAGGAACCTCCCCCGCCAACAGCACCTATGAAAATTTCAAAAAAGGATGTTGATATTTCTTTTATTATTGATGAAGGTATGCTCAGCAATGGGATTCGACGACCTAACGAAGTGAAAGCCCTGCAACGAGCCCTTGTGGCATTAGGATATGACCTTGGTTCAACCGGTGTGTTTAAAAATGGCGTGGATGGTGATTATGGCCTCCTAACGGAAAGTGCGGTGAACCAATTCCAATTGGATAGAGAATTTTCTGGCGTGGATGTGGATGGTATAGTGGGTGAAAGTACGTATAGAGAATTGATTCGTGCCTTGGCCGATAAAGAACCTGATATTACATACTCAGTCGCAGAAAAAGTTGAAAAGAAAAAAGAACAGCAAGTTGAAGAAAAATTTGTTCTTGAAACTGCCAAAGAAATTTTAAAAAAACCAGCTGTCAAAAAAAACATCAAGCGCGAAACACGAAAATTGGACAATCCGGAAATCATGAATACACTCCCAATAGATCTATCTAAACGAAAAACGTATCTCACCCTTACCTGCAACTTAGATGGCGCCAATATTTTTATCGATGGGAATTTGATCGGCCAAACACCTATTCCTAAAAAATTACCTGTCAATCCGGGATGGCATCGTATCCGTGTGATCGATCCAAATGCTCCGCCACCCCAGTACGCCATGAGAATGCCTGATTTCCAGGATATATACATCCCAAAGGGCAGAAGCCAAAAGATCAGGATCAACCTGACTGTTGTTGAACAGGAATCTTCTGAATAAAATGGAAACCGTTTCCCCAAAATTCGCCATGCGGGGAATCATTTTATGGCTCCTGATCTTGGGGTGTGCAATAGCTCAGGAAATGCCCACCATTGATTTTGCAAATTCTGAATCCCAAGAAACCGGGCTTAAAATCGATTTCTTACTTTCGGATCCGATCGAACGAGGTGATATCGCCGGTTGGATCGAGCAGGAAAATTGGTTCATCCTGAATTTTTACCACATCATTCGGCCGGATTCTGGGTTCATTAAAAATATCGCTACTTACCCGATCCAGGACATTCAACAGGTCTGGACAAATAATTCACTACAACTCTCTTTCCAGATCGCTCGCAAGATTGGGTCTTTCGATGTTATCCTTCATGATAACGGTCGAAAAGTGCTTGTTGTATTGACCTATGCTGATTATGTGCGCCCCAAGGATGTGAACCCATCTTTTGTTTTTCCCAATCCGAAAGATGCTGAAAAGATAACACACCCTATCTCCTGGAAAGATGCACGGGAACGAACCACACTGGAAATCATCTGTGATACAGACGACCTTCCCATTTATGTGGATAATCAATTGGTAGGCCATTCACCGTTAAGGCATGCAGTCGATGTAATACCCGGCTGGCATAAAGTGGGCTATTTCCCGGAAGATTATACCAGGGATCTCAATGCAAGAACTCCAAAAGAAAAAATGATGAATGATATTCTTGTTATGGGTCGTTTGGATGTGTTTGTGGATGAAGGGAAACATGCAACAATCGTGCTCAATTATCAAACACTGGAAGAGGATGTATTGGATTATAACAAACGTTTCCAGACAGGTGCTTGGGCAGGTTTTTCTATTTTCTTTCTTTTGATCGTCCTCATGAGTTGGGGGCTGACCTGATCTATCGATCGAATCTAAATCGGTTATTCATTTCTTTTTTATTTCTATCATTTTTGGTAGCCACTGAGAAACCAAAAATAAAACAATGGCATAAAAAAGTTGGGGCACTTGACCATTACAAATATTGGAATCCATACCGTCGTGTTTTAGATCTGAAGGGTGACCCCCAGACCTTTTATGGGCAGGATTACTATGAGGTCAAATATAATAAAGACGGCCGGATCAAGACGGTCACACGGTTTGGTAAAGACAAGGAAGCGCAGGAAACCTTTCATTTACTCTGGTCAAAATCCGGTGCACGATCTGAATATAAAGTGGAATTTCACACGATTGGGAACGCCCAGCGCTTGGATGAATATCTTTATGCAGACCAATTGAGTTATATTCGGCCCGGCTGGATCGCCGATGTCAAAAGCAGGAAAGATGGCCGCCCGTTTGAAGTCTCCTTTACGGATAAACTGGGGTTTACCTATTTTTATTATCATTTCAACTACAGCGTACATCGGGATGAGGACAGGGTGACTGAAGTCGTGGAATCTTCCTATTTCGACTCCAATGGTGAATTTGTAGGTCGCCATCTGATCTTCTGGGAAAGAGGTGCTTATCTTAGGATGATCCAATATTTTGACACAGAGAACAATATTATCCAAACAATAGAATTTATCCACAATAGAAAAGATGAAGAAACGACACGGATCATTATGGATGGAGAGGGTAAGGAATTAGAAAGGAAAATTATTCCCCATATGCAGCCGGATAAATATGCCTATAAACTGGAGTGGACTGGCCGGGAGATTATTGATCATGGTCTATTGGAAGTGGGAACAGTAGCAATCGCTCTGGAGTTTTCAAAAAAAGCTGAAATAGCAATTAAAGAAGCAAATCAAAAAGTAGAAGAAGCTAAAAAGAAATTGGAAGAGGCGAAACAAAGAGCGAATGAAGCTGAAAAAACATTGCTGAAGGCGAAACAAAATGCACAAGATCTAAAACTATTTAAATTTGAAATGGATGCTGCAAAAAAAGAAGCAACCATGGCAATTGATGCAATGCGTGTTGCAGAAAAAGAAGCAAATGATGCAAGACTTGTCGCTGCTGCTGCTGTAGTAGCAGTAGAACAAGTAAAAAAAGCTGCAGAAGTTGAACAGTATGCTAAAGTAGAAGCCAAATTAACTTATAAAGAAGCTAAGAAGGCTGAAAAAGAAGCAAAAAAGAAAGCAAAAGAAGCTGCGAAACTTATTAAGAAAGCAATACGCGACTCATTGGATCTTGGTGAAAAATCATTTATAACCTTTTCTTATACAATCCCTTTTTTAATTGAGCCAGCCCTGCAAAACCATACAGCAAAAACAGGG
>Ga0208830_1001056_pt1 | contig 12764 bp, 17 predicted proteins | sample DeeseametaMP2634_FD_184169 | JGI IMG/M metagenome (GOLD analysis project Ga0208830, IMG submission 184169) | Marine microbial communities from the Deep Atlantic Ocean - MP2634 (SPAdes) | ecosystem: Environmental > Aquatic > Marine > Oceanic | place: Northeast of Antigua and Barbuda, North... | reverse complement strand
TAATACAAGATTATTATTGTTGTCAGAAAAACCTTCTTCTAAGCCATGAGATTTAAAAGTTTTATCTATAAAAGTTGCCCCATCATGTCCAAAAGGTGGATGTCCAACATCGTGTAATAAGCAAGCTTGAGTTAATGCATTCTGATAATCAACATCAAGTACACTATTAAGACCTAATTGTTTAGCAATAGTAATTGCCATTTTCTTAGCAGAAGAAGCGACTTCATAACTATGACTAAATCGAGTTTTAACAATTTCATCGCGTCCAGTTTCAGGAACAAGAACTTGTGTTTTTTCTGCTAATCTTTGAAAGGCTTTGGAACCTTCAATTTTATTAATTTCATCATTGGCGATTTCTTCAAGTTCTAATTGTTCAAAACCATCGGGTTTTATTTCTAATCTCATAAATATCCTTGTTTGTTTTACTAATATTTACATTATACAATAAAAGAGTGAATAAAAAAAATAAAATTAAAAGTTATTTATTTTTTCTTGTTTTAAAAATATATCATATTGTTGATATGTCATTTCATCTATCTCATTCCCTTCAAAAAAGAATTTTTCTTTATGATTAAAAGGAAATAGAGTTGTCTTACCATTCTTATAATAAGAAAAAATTCCTTTAATAGCAGGTGATAAAAAAACATCTCTTTTGTATTTTTTGCTATAAAAAGGTTTATCACCATGTAGTTTTCCATTTTGATAAAATTTACATTTTCCACTAAAAGTATAAATGAGATGATATTCTTTGTTTTTATAAAATTTTGTTTTACTTTTATATACAACTATTTCACCAAAAGCTTTAAATAACAAATCTGTTAAGAATATATGTGGAAGATAACTAATGTATTTATTAAATTTACGTTTATCAGAAATTTCTTCAAAAGCAATCATAAAAGGAAAAAAGAAAATATAGGATAAAGAAATCATAATATGACGAAATAATAAACGAATATTATAAAAAATAATTATTTTTTTAATAGCATTGGAATATTTTTGATCTTTATATTTATCAAAAGTTGCATTAATAATAAATTGATTTGAAGAATCAATTTTTTTTATATAAGAAAATCGCCAATAAGCAATAAAACAACCAACAAAAACATAAATATAAATAGTAGACATAATTTCTCCAATTAAAAATTATTGATTTTATTTTGAGTAACTTTCTTAATTAATTCACTGTGAAGCATTTTTTTAATTTCTTTTCCTTCATAAAAGTAACGTTCTTTATGTTCAAAATTAAATCTTTTAGTTAAACCTTCATTTGTATGATAAAAACTAACATTGGTAATAGCAGGTCTAATATCATTATCTTCTTCAATCAACCAAGATTTACTATCTTCGTGTAATTTATTATTTTTGTAAGATTTAGATTTACCATTAAGAGTATATATAGATTGATATTTGTCTTTTTTTCTTAATTTCAATCTTGATTTATATGCTGGTAGTTCTCCGATTATTAAAAGAGGTAATTTGAAAAAAGATAACTTTTCAAAATAATATTTAATATCAAAATTAGAAACTTTTGAAATATAATATATTACTGGATAAAGTAAAGTGAAGAAAATAAAGAAATCTAATGCCGCAGCAATAAAATTAACATTATTGAAATAAACTATTCTTTTAATACCATTTGAAAATCGTTTTGTTTTATATCTTTGACCATTAAAATCATTAATGAATTTAACAGGCACAGTAAAATTAAAAAATGATAAGAATATGCCAAATACAAGATATGTAATTAAAAAAAGCATTAAAAAATTCATTTTTACCCCTTACTATTAAAGATAATTAATTATATAAAAATATAAAGCAAAAATCAAATAAAATCTTTAAAAATAAAGCATTCAAGATTAAAAATAAACTTGTATTACTGGTTAAAAAAATGTATAATAGCGTATGTTTAAAAAAAATAAGAGGTCAATATGGAAAATTGGGTAATAACCGATTGTGGTAAAATTATTGATATTGATGGTATTAACGGTCTACAGTGGCGATATGTATCAAAAAACCCAAGAACAAGAGAAAGAATAAATAAATTTGATATTGATGAAAGTAAATTCAATACAAAAACCCCTTGTCTTGAAGATGTTGACAACGCTATTGCAGAACAATATCCAAACATTGTACTAGAGCAAGGTAAATATGCAGATTGGTATTTATTAAATAATTTGGATTATAGTCCAAATAAAATAAAAATAAATTCCGAAGAGTTTGCTTTAAATATCCCTAATACAGCTTGGAAAAGGTTAAATGTAAATTCAGAGGTAATTAATACAATTAATTATAAAAAAATGTTTGCTGAATTAGAATATTATAATAATACTAAAATAGTAAAACCTTTGACTAATGATCTTTATTTGGTTGCTTTTTATGATATTTGGTGTGTATTTTATAGATTCAAAAAAATCAGAGGAAGTGTAGTAGTTGATTCTTGCTTAATGAGAAATAATTATTCTTATTGTAAAGATATTATAGCTATGACTTATGCCAAAAATATTATAAAAAAAGATTTTATATTTAGTAGTGTCAGTGGAAAAAATTCTTATTCAATGATGTCAGCAAATTTAAAATTAACAAAAGGTTGGCTTGAAACAGGATATGTAATTCATGTAGGAAAAGAAAGATTTATTCCAAATCATTTCGAAAAAGAAAAAATGGCTTAAAAACTTGTTAAAAGATAATAAGTAGTGTATATTAATAGAAAAATTAAGGAGACAAATATGTGGTATTTTGAAAAAGACAATTCTCGATTATGTAACTATAATGGAGAAAAATTATGTCAAGAACTTACAAATGTACAAAAGGTAATAGCAAAAAACTAAAACCATATTTTTATCAACGCAATCTTTATACTTGGCGAGATGAAAAAAGAAACCAAGATATTGATTATAATGATGGTATTGATAAAGAACATGCATTAAATTTAAGAAAGGGTTATAATCAAGGAGTTCCAAAATATTTTAGAAGAACTTTGAAAAAAAGTGAAAACAACAAAGTTAGGAATTTTCTTCATAATTGTAAAAAATATGAAGATTATTGGGACAAAAATGCTTATCCTGATTTCAGAGAAGATGCTGGTTGGTTATGGTATTAATACAAAAAAAGATCAATATATATTGGTCTTTTTTTTTGATAAAAAATAATCAATATGTTATAATTAATAAAATTTTCAAGAGATATATTAATATGCAAAAAGTTTTAGATAAACAAGAGTTACTTTGGTTTGTGGTTGAAGAAATATATTCAAAACAAATTGATGAAAATAATAAAATTGTTTTCAAACAAGCAGAGTCTGTTTTAAAATTTAATTTAAATGCTAAATTAGCAAAACAGTTAGATATAGAAGTAAGTGCTATTTATAACGCTTTACAAGAATTAATAGATAATGATTATCCAAAAGAAATAAGTGAAATAGCAGAAACAGAAGATGATATGATTAATCTTATTTATCATACAATTAGTCTTGGTAAAGAAAAAGTATTAAAAATTTTAAAAAAAGAAATTAATTTAATAGAGTATTATAAAAAACATAAATATAATGATAGTTTTAATTATGTACTTCCTTATGCTCATGATTATAATGAGCCTTCAATATTAAACTCAATAGAAAAAGAAGAAGAAAGGTATAATGAAAAAATAAAAATATTAAAAAATTCAAAACATTTACACCCTGATTATGTTAATGAAATTATAGAAAAAGCAAAATATTTTACAAATTTTATGGATAAAATAAAGAATAATGAGAATGTAAAATATAATAAAAAAGAGTATAATGAAAAATTTAATGAATTCACAAAACTATATATTCATGCAAATGATTATATAGCAAGAGTAAATAATAAAGCCACAAATGAAGCTAGTAATATGTTAATTAGTTATTTTCACCAAAATACAATTACAGATTATATAGCTCAAATAAAATATAAAGATAAAAAATATAATTTATCAAAATTTAACATAGATTATATAGCAGAATATAAAAATCCAACAATAAAAATTGTTAGAGAGTTCTAAAATAAAGCCTACTTGAAGTAGGCTTTTTTATTAAAAGTTTTCAACTGACTGTTGAATAAGTTCTTTTTCTTCAATAACTTTTAAAATTCTAAATCCAAAAGTATATTTAGTTAGAATTAATCCATCTGCTCTATGTATGTAGACGCACTTATTATCTTTTGTAACTCGACCAGCAATAGGATACATCATATCATTTAATTTAAAAACAACGATTTTATCATCTGGATTCATATGTTCTTGTTTTTTCATTTGAAATACCTTAATTTTTGGTCAATTATACATTGTTTTAATCAAAATAGCAAAAAAATATTGACATAAAAAAAAAATATTATATAATATGCCTTGAAAGAAATGCTTAATTGTAAGGTTTCTTTCAAATTTCTTGCTTAATAAACAAAGGAGAAAAATTATGACTACAAGAAAATTTACAACATTAGCACAACTACTAAATGAAGCAGTAAATGTTGCACATACTCAGATAGAAAAAGATTTAGCACAATCATTTTGTTTTAGTCCATTAGTGACTAGTAACAAATTCCCTGTTTCTGATACTTATGTGTATTATAAAAAACAAGAAGAATCAGTAGAAGGTTCTGAGAAAGAAGAAAATAAAGAAAAAGTAGTAGAAGAAATTGAGAAAATTTCTCTAAAACTATATCTTGCGGGTTATACAAAAGATAATATAAAAGTAATGGAAGATCCAGCGAATAATAGCATTATCGTTGAAGGTGACGTAAAAGAAGGAAATGAACATTTCCCTAAAAAAGATCATATTGTAAGACAAACCCAAGGCGCATCAGGTCGTAAATTTAAGGTTAGATATAGTATGATTCCTAAATTTAAATTAGAAGGCGTTACTATGAAAGATGGCGTATTATCAATAGACTTTACTCCAATAGAAGATTTAAGGGTAAAGCAAGTTAATATTGCTTAATGAGATTTAATAAATTAAAGGTTAGTGTTTTCACTAACCTTTTTTTTAATCAATTATATAAAAAAACATTGATTATAGTTTTAATCTTTTCTTATTAAGTTCTGGCATATTGATAAGAATATAATGGAATAATTCTGGTAATTTAAAAGAGAATACTTCTGAAATATCTACTCCGAAAATTTTCTTTACTTTATCAATGTATTCTTGTTTATCATTAACAGCTTCATCTTCAAATTCAATTTCTTCATATTCATTACTAAATAAATCTTTTGACCTTTTCATTTTAAATAGATATTTACCATTATCAAGTTTTTTAACACTTCTTGAAATATCAAACATACTAATAAAATCATATAAATCAGACTCATCAGTGATAAGAGCATCATTTTCTAATACTTTTTCAATAAAAACTTCTTCAATTTTTTTTAAAAAAGTAAGTTTTTCTTGCGAAGATATTTCAATTTTCAAAGTGTTTCTCCTTATAAAAGTAAAGCCAAGAAAAAATTCTTGGCTAACTCTGCTATTAAGCTATATTATATTGTTTAAACAACCCTCAGTCCTCTCAGTGGGGAAAGGTAAAATGTAAGGGTTAGTACAGTTTTACCAATCTATATATATTGTAAAAGTTTTACTCTTCCAACCATACTATTTCAAAAGAATTGCTTCGGTACTTTTACAAGGTTATTTGCTAAATATATTATAACAAATATTAATAAAAAATCAAACATTATTAAGATAATATTTGATTAAGTTCTTGAATAATTTTTAATTTATCACTTGATATTTCTTTATTATTTAATTTTGATAACTTACTAATAGTGTCGTTAATCAAAGTAGATTGATCGAGAAACATTTTGTATTCTTCTTTTAATTCTAAATCTACTGACATATTATCAATATTAAACTCAGATACTTCATAACTATTATATGTATCTTCATCAATATTTTTTAATAAAACTTTAATATAGTTATCTTCAATAACATATCCAAATATATTATTGGATAAAACATATTTTAAAATAAAATGTTCCGTATCAAAGACAATTTTAAAACCTTCTTCTTTAAGTTTTAAAATAAATTTAATATTTTTTTCTGGATTATCTGATTGTTTGAATTTAAATTCTTTTGGTAATGTTAAGTCTTTCATTTATACTCTCCAAAAAGAAAATGCTCATAAGAATGAGCATTTATTAATTGATAAATTTTATTCTTCTTCAAATCTCTCCTTAGAAGAGAAATGAAGAATAATAAGTCCAAGAATACCAGAGATAATAGAGCCTACTACAATAGGTAGTTTAAAGTTTGCATCGAGATCTTTAAATGATAAGTCACCGATAAATAAGCCCATAGTAAAGCCAATCCCACATAGTAATGAAATACCATAAATTTGCATCATATTCGCATTTTTAGGAATTTCGGCTAACTTCAACTTAATTAACAACCAAGCAGTAGTAAAAATACCAACTTGTTTACCAATAATAAGTCCAAGAATAATACCAAGAGACATGTTATCCGTTAGAGCTAAAAAATCTTGCGAACTTAAAGCTACACCCGCATTAATAAAAGCAAATACAGGAAGTACAGCAAATGAGACAAATTCGTGTAATGAATGCTCAATAGATTCCAACATTGATTTTCTTTTTAGAGTAACTTTATTTAATGAATCATAAACTAAACGCTCTTTCATAGGAATAAATAAAGCTAAAACAATACCTGCAATAGTCGCATGGATACCTGATTGTAATACAAAGTACCATAATAAGAATCCAACGATAGCAAAAGGTACAAAATTGCTTGTATTTTTATAATTCAATAAAGCTAACACACCACAACAAACACCAGCATAAATAAGTGAATTAATATCAATAGAGTTAGTAAAGAATAAAGCAATAATGCCGACAACCATTACATCATCAAAGATGGCAATCATCATTAAGAATACTTTCAAAGAATTAGGAATTCTATTGCCTAAAAGAAGTAGAACCCCAAATGCAATAGCAATATCAGTTGCAGCAGGAATAGCCCATCCAGCTTCATAAACAGAACCATTATTAAAAAACTTATAAATTATAATAGGAATAATCAATCCACCTACTGCGGCCAAGGCAGGTAGTAGAATATTTTTAGGATTACTAAGTTCTCCCTTCAAGAACTCTCTTTTAACTTCAAGTCCAATGAGAAAGAAAAAGATAGCCATAAGTCCATCATTAACAAAGTAATGAAAATCTTTGCCTACAATAGATAAGCCAACTAACTCAAAAGAGAAATGACTGTGCATAATTGTATGATAAATATCGTGAAGTCCAGTATTAGCGAATACAAATGCTAATGCAACAGATAGCATAAGAACAATACCACCTGATTGTTCGAGTTTAAAAAAATCTTGTAAAGAATTTACAAATTGTTTCATATTAAAGTCCTATATCAATTTTAATTAGTGCTTATTATATCAACTAAAAATAGAATAGTAAATAAAAAAGATGTAAAATGAAAAATAAAATGTTATAATGAAAAAAAAAGAAAGAGGAATATATGCATTTTTTTTATTATAAAGATCAAGACGGTTTTTTATCTCAAACTAAAATAGATATAGAAGATTGGGATGATATAAGAATTCCAAATCAGGGTGATAAAGTAATAAGTTTTTATGACGAAGAGAAAGAGTTTTATAATGTCAAATATTATTTAAACAAGCAGACAAATAATCCAGTGTTTTATATTAATGGAATTTTAACAGAAATGTCACAAGAAAACCAATTACAAATGCTATTAGAAAAAACAGAAGTTTTTTTAAATACCTTATACAATATGGAAGCAAAATTGGTGAATTGTATTAATGAAAGCTATAATGAAGATTTTTCACCAATAAAAGCAATAGAGCATTTTACAAAGCGATTGGCTGATAAATTAGACTCTAAATTTAATATGGATTATAGTAAGAGTAGACTTTCAGAAGAAGAAAATTTAGAATTACTAAAAAACACTAAAAATGAATTAGATATTTTATATGATATTTATTATACAAACGATGAATATAGAATGAAAGCTGATTTAAAAATGACAATGAATGCCGCTTTAACATTACTTTATTCAGAAAAAGAAATAGAAGTAAAAAATAAATTTAGTGATGTAATAGAATTAAAAGAATTTGAAGATATTTATGAAGAAATAGAGGATCTTGAAATAAAAGATCAAACATTATACCATAACATTAAGGAGGATTATAAAGCATATTCTACTATCTCTAATATTATGGATAGAACTCCTTATAATATAAGAGAAAAAATATATAATGACTCTAAATTATTTGATACTAACGCAGAAAAAAAACAAAGAAAATTAAAAAGATTTTAATTATCTTCATGTTGGGTATATGAATCCATAAGTGCATAATTAACTGTTTTTTCTTTTTGAAGAATTTTAATAAAATTTTCCAAAGTTAATATAGAATCAGCATTAATATAAATTTTCCACATATTTAATTCTTTAATTTCTTCATAAGGATTAATACCGTTTATTAAAGAAGAAAGTCTTTCTGCCTCTTCTTTGGTATTATATTCTGCTTTAATGGATACATAAATATAGTCACAAATTATTTCATTATTAAATTCATCAATAAGAATACATTGATTAAAGTTGTCATTAAATATAAATTTTAAATAAGAACAACCAGTTAAAAAATAAGATATAATAATAAGTGTTAAAAGTTTTTTCATAATAATAAAAATTTTAAGTGTTAATAAAAAAGGTAGCTATTAAATTAGCTACCAAAAAATAAAAAATAATCAAGTATTGTATAATTTATGTTTCTTGCTCGTCTAATACTTCTCTTGCTAATAAACGTTTATTAAATCGAGATTTTTTATTAATTTTTGTTTTTATTCTATCTAACTGATGGCTTGCTTTATGTACTGCTTCACCTATTATTTTATACATATCTCCGCCTTTTGCATTAACAAATATGTCATTTCCTTTAACTGGAATACGAGCTTTGATAAGACTTGTATTCTTTGTATGTCTTGTAGTATCCATATCAACAGATACTTCAATGTCCTTTACAATTAAATTTTCATAATGATCCAATAAGTGAGAAAATTGTTCGTTAACGTGGTTAGTTATTGCTTCGGTTGCTTTAATGTGAATACCTTTTGTAACGATATTAGTCATATAGTTTCTCCTATTTGTTTTTTTATTATAAACTTTTTAAGATACTTTCTCTATATGATAAGTAGACAATAAAACTAAAAAAGTATACTCAAAAATAGAGACAAAATTTATTTAATGGCGCATCTTATGATCAGCTTGAACATTATTTGAAACCATTAAAAATATTTACATACTTAATTAATTAAATGTATTGTTAAAATTAGCACAAAAATTTTAAAAGTCAATATGTATAAAATAACAAAACCTTAGCATTATACTAAAAGATCATATACTTAAGTATATTGCTGTAGTTATCATTCCAAGTATTATTATTGTCAATTTTAGTATAATTCCAGCAATTATTGTTGATGAAATCCATATTGTCAGACATAATAACAACCTGTGAACCTGTAGAATAAATTTGTTCTTTATTTTGTTTTTTATGACAAAATTTAGATTGTATATTGATTTCTTTTGCAATATTACCAAGAACAGGTTCTAAATTCAAATATCTATTTGAAATATGAAAAACTAATAAACCATTTTCTTTTAATTTTTCTCTATACATAGAGATTGCTTCTTTTGTAATAAGGTGAACAGGAATTGCATCAGAACTAAAAGCATCAACTACAATAATGTCATATTTATTATTATTAATTTCTTTCATTTTAATTCTTGCATCACCTAATAAAAAGTTTTGTCTATTTTGACATATATTTAAATAAGTAAATTGATTTTTAGCTATATTAATAATTTCTTGATCAATTTCAAAAAAGTCAACATTTTTATTTTCAAACATACAATTCATAGCACCAGTACCTAATCCAATAATACCTATATTTTTAAAATTATAAAAATCATCATAATCCTTAATACTTAAATAAATAGGGTTATCTTTAGAATAATAAGTTAGTGTTTGATTTGATAAACTTTTTGGTTTTATTATTTGAGCACCGTGGAGAGTAGTTCCATGAGTTAATTTTTTAATATTATAATTAATATCATTGTTAATAAAATTTGATTCACTTACTTTATTTAAACCAAAAAATGTTCTTTCTTGATATAAACTAATGGACTCATTATCATACTTTTTATATATTCCGAATGAAAAAATGAAAATAAAAGGAACAAAATACATGGCATTTTGTTTAAAGTTATATTTTGTATTTTCTTTTTTAGAAAATTGTAAGCATAAAATACAAATAATAAAAACAATAATATAAAACTCAGTATATTCGTTAAAAATTAATGGTGATATTACTCCAACAAAAGTACCACCCAATGCACCACCTACTGACATAAATAAATAAAATAAAGTTAAATAATGTTTATCAGGTGCATTTTGATATAAATATCTATGAAAACTTATTGAAACAAAAAGTAAAGATAACAAACAAAAAACAACAAGATAACTATTAGAAGAAGAAGTGATATGAACAAAGAATAAAATAATAGTAAAAAGTAAACTTCCTTGATTAAATAATTCAAATTTTTTAAATTTATCTGAAAATGCTATACTGAAGCTTAGAAAGTAAATTCCAAGAGGAATAATCCATAATAAAGGAATAGGAGCGATATCAATTGTTATTTTATTAGTAATAACACTTAAAAAACAAGAAGGAACAAATCCACCTAAGATCCACATAAAAATATTAGATTTTTTAATATTAACAATACTTTTTTCAGTATTAGTAATTACATTTTGTCCTATATTTCTAAAAAGAAAAAAACCACAAATTAAAATAAGTAAAATTTCTAAACCAAATAAACTAGACCAAATTAAAAATTGTTCTTTAATAGAAAAGAATATTTCAATAAGAAAAGGATATGAAATTAATGAGAAAAAAGTACCTAAATTGCTGGCAACATATAAAACATAAGGATTATGAGATTTCTTTAAATTACTATGTCCAAACCAAGATTGTATTAAAGGTGAAGAAGCTGTTAATAAAAAATAAGGTATACCTATGGATAAAAATATAGTAATAAATAAACTTAAACTTTCAGATTCAAATACTTCAAAATAATCTAAATTTATACTGATAGGTATAAAGATAAGAGAAGTTAAAAATAATATTGAGTGTACAATTATTTGAGTTTTTAATTTTAATTTTTTTTGCATTATATAAGAATATAAATAACCAAGTGTTAATACAACTTGATAAAATGCTAATGAAGTCAACCACACATTCGGAGAACCCCCAAAAATAGGTAGAATAGATTTACCAAAAATTAATTGAATACTTAATATTAAAAATCCAGTTAAAAAAACCATTATATTATATAAAAAAAACATTAATAAAATTCCCTTTTTTATATAAAAAGTAGCACAAAAAAAAAGAAAAGGAATATAAATAAAAAAGTAATTGACTAATATGTATAAAATAATTATAATAGTGGTAATTTTTTATCGGGATAGAATATAATAATGAGATATATAGCATTAACATTTTTAGTAGCGTTTTTATTTGGTTGTGGTGACACCGAAGAAATAAGTCTTGCAGAAGTATGTGATTCTTCAGGAGAGCTTTGTGAAAAATTAATCCCTGATAGTTCTTGTAAAAGTTTAAGAAGAGATGTAATAGTAAAAACCTATTTAGCCAGAGAAGAAAAAATACAAAGTAAAAAAGAACAATTTGAATATGAATTGCTGGTTAATTTAGAAGATTTTGTTAAATGTTCAGAAAAAGCAACATTTATAGAATATGATTATAATAAATTCGAAAGAGAAGATAAAGAACAAAACAGAACAACTCCTTTAACAGAAAAAGAAATAAAAGACAGGAAAAGTTTTAAAGAAAGTTTAAAAGCAAGAGAAAAAACTAGAGAGCAAAATTATATATTTGCTAACTATATGTTACGTGGTTTAAGTCAAAGAACTAAGGATTCCAATAATCCTTATTTATTATACTGGCATTGGTCACGGAATGGTGATAAAAAAGCCATAAAGAAATTAGAATATTTAAACGACCAAAATAAATTAAATTCATACAGAATGAATTTTTATATGAGTCAATATTATTCAAAATTTGATAAAGAAAAAAGTATAGATTTATTTTTAAAAGCATTAGAGAAACTACCACCAGAAGAATATACTGATAAAGAAAGTGATAAGAAAAAACATGATAGTTCTACTGATGGGTTTAGTGTTCATTTTTCTATATTTAGAGGTTTAGTTACTCACTATTATAAAGAAAAGGACTATGAAAAATCTTATGTTTTTGCAAAATTATTAGAAATTAAAAATGATCAAACAGCAAATTCATTGGAAATAATTAAGTATTTTGAAACACAACAAAAAGATATTATTGAAAAACTGGAAGATAAAGTTGATTTAATTAATGAAGCATTAGAGGAAGGAAAATTTAACAGAAATATGTTGTAGGATTAATTTCCTACAACCTGTCTGGAAAATTAGAAAAAATACCATCTACATCTAAATTTTTCATTTTTTTAATATCGTCAAAATCATTAACAGTTAAATAAAATAACAAAAATCGCAAAATCAATATTGAATTTTTAATATTCCATTTTCGATTACAAATATAATAATCAACAATATCAGCCAGCATAAAAAAACATTTCAAAACCTATTCATTTTGATTTTTTATTTTACAACACTTATTTTTTAATTACTATCTTTCGTGTTTGAAGGCTTACTGGT
>Ga0208830_1001047_pt1 | contig 12822 bp, 9 predicted proteins | sample DeeseametaMP2634_FD_184169 | JGI IMG/M metagenome (GOLD analysis project Ga0208830, IMG submission 184169) | Marine microbial communities from the Deep Atlantic Ocean - MP2634 (SPAdes) | ecosystem: Environmental > Aquatic > Marine > Oceanic | place: Northeast of Antigua and Barbuda, North... | reverse complement strand
GCTATCAGCCCAGCCCGTTTACGATCTTTTATATTGGTTCCACATCAAACCAGATCGCTGAAAATTTGAGCATAGATTCCATACAGGAAAGCCAAATCAGCGATCGTCAGCTGTTTTTAAAATTTCAATATCTTTTCGACTAATAAATAAATGGAGAATAAAATGAATACAAAAGAAAAACTAGAATTGTTATGGAAATACCTATTTCTAGCGGTAGTAGCCGTTGGTATCTTTCGCTTTACGAGTCGACACGACGTATCTATGGCACCTGTGGTAGCTGAGCATTTTGGACACGAAGGAAAACATGAAATGGTATTTTTTGGGGATGATAACGGAATTTTTGTCGGTGATGGCCATGAAATGGATGTAAAAATCAAAAAGGAAATTGTGGATGGTGATACAATAATGAAAGTGATAGTCAATGGCGAGGAAGTAAATGCGGACGATTATGATATGAAAGAAGGCAATTTTAAATGGAAATCAAAGAGTGGCAATGTAATAGTGATCGACATTGATGATGACCACAATGACGATCATAAAGAAAAAGACGTTCGTATTATCAAAAAGAAGATTATAGTACGGGATGGAGATTAAACAAAAACGCCCCAAGGACGATGCAAGCAAAAAAATCTAGTTTAAGAAATCAGAAGGAAGTAGTGTTTTGACTTCAAACCCAAAGAACAAAGAAAAAAAGACCAAAAAATCATGGTCGGTGCCGGTCTAACGCTAGGCGTAGGCGTTGGAATCGCTATTGGCGTCGCGCTTGGTATTGGTGATAGCGCAGAAATACAGAGTAAAAAACAATTCAAGCGAAAGGAAATGAAGTATGAAACGAAGTAGTTCATTAATATGTTTACTAATTATAATAACAGGAGTTGTAATGGGAAAAAGCCAATCTAACGGATTTGAGTATATAGAATCTTCAGTCGGCATTGAGGAATATAAAATGTCTTCCAACGATTTAACTGTATTATTGATGGAAGACCATTCAGCGCCCGTGGTAACATTTATGGTTACCTATCATGTCGGCTCTAGAAATGAAGCAATCGGATATACAGGCTCCACGCACCTGTTGGAACATTTGATGTTTAAAGGTTCCCGAAGTTTTAACAAAAAACGCAACACGTCCATTTGGACCGTACTACAGAATGTTGGTGCTCGTATCAATGCAACAACTTGGCTGGACAGAACAAATTATTTTGAGCTCCTGCCCAGCGAACATTTGGAAACAGCTATTGCTATTGAAGCTGACCGGATGAGAAACGCATTTTTGCGAGAGGAAGATCGTGAGCCGGAAATGACAGTTGTGCGCAATGAGTTTGAGCGGGGCGAAAACGATCCCTTTGACGCCTTGGATAAAAATATCTGGGCAACAGCATATCAGGCTCACCCTTACCACCATTCAACCATAGGCTGGCGATCAGACATTGAAAATGTATCCACCGAGCGACTCCGTGAGTTTTATAACACGTATTATTGGCCTAATAATGCCACAGTTACTATTATAGGTGATTTTGAAAAAGAAGACGCATTAAAACTGGTCAGGAAATATTTTGGAAAACATAAAAAAAGCCCGCACAACATTCCTGAAATGTATACTACGGAACCTAAACAGGAAGGCCCAAGAAGATTTGTTATAAATCGCAAAGGAGAAACGGGCATTGTTGGCATTGCTCATAAATCGCCCAACGGACTGAATAATGATACTTATGCTCTGCAGGTATTGTCAAAAATACTTGGTGGTGGAAAATCAAGCAGGCTTTATAGGAAAATTGTTGATAAAGGCCTGGCAACAAGCCTGTTCATGTGGGATTTCCCCTTTAAGGATAATGGACTTTTTGCAACATATGTTTTTATGACGCCCGACACCGAACATGGCGAAATTGAACAACTCGTTCTTGATGAATATGACAATATTAAGCTAAATGGTATTAAAAATGATGAAATCAAAAGGGCAAAGGCTCAAATACGATCGGAAATGGCCTTTAGCAGAGATGGCTCTTATTCAATAGCATCTGCTTTGAATGAAGCAATTGCCATCGGTGACTGGAAATTTTATACAACGTATAGTGCAAAAATTTCAGCAGTGACAGCGGAAGATATAAAGAACGCAGCCAATAAATACCTGCAAGAAAACCAAAGCACCACAGGCTATTTTATTCCTGAAATCAAAAACGGAGATGGCGACACAGGCGGAACGCAAAATGTGCATCAACCTTTAAACTATAGAAAGGAAGCATTTGCTGAATCAGGCGCGGTAAAAAGCAGTTCAAAACGCAGAAAAACAACAAAGCCACAATCATCAATTGCTAGTCAGATAGTAACATCATCTCCAGTAGATGGATTGGAACTTAAAACGACGAATACACCCATAAAAGATGTTGTAACAATCACAGGGAGCATTTTAGGCGGTGATATGTTCAGCCCAGCAACGAACAAAGCAGTGGCGGAATTAACAGCTGATATGCTTGACGAAGGCACCACAAGACAAAACAAATTTGAAATTAGCGAAAGGCTGGAGGCGGTAGGCGCACGATTAAGCTTCGCAAGCGATAAATACAGGGTACGGTTTAATGCGCGTTGTTTGAAAGAAGATGTTCCCCTTGTTATTGAACTGTTAGGTGAACAGTTAATATCTCCAGCGTTTAATGAAAGTGACCTAGAAAATCTGAAAAAACGCCGGGTGGGAAATTTACAAAGAGCTAAAGAAAATACTCGTGCGCAGGCAAGCGGCAGATTTAGCAGGATAATTTATCCAGAAAGCCATCCAAACTATTCCAGAGAGATTGACGATGAAATAGCGGATGTGGAAAAAACATCAGTTGCGGACCTGCAAACCTATCACAAAAACAGTTATGGTTTGGGCAATATGCTTGTTGTAGCTGTTGGCGATGTTGATAATGCAATTTTATTGAAAGCGCTACAGGACGCTTTTGGTGATTGGACTCAGTCGGATTTAACGATACCGGCACGCACATCTTCGGCAAATGACATCAGTTCTACAACACAGTATATAACTATGGAAGATAAAACAAGCGTAGACATGTTTCTTGGTGTGCCCATTGGTATTGATAGAAAACATGAAGATTACTATGCCCTAATGGTTGGCAACTACATTTTAGGGGGCAATTTTGCCGCACGGCTGATGCAAACGGTACGCGATCAAATGGGCTTGACATATGGTATATATTCCATTATTCGCGGTGTTAATAATGGCAATGATGGTTATTGGAGTATTTGGGGGACCTTTGCGCCGAATCTACTGCAAAAGGGTAAAGATGCTGCAGTGGATCAGATTAATGGTTGGGTTAGAGGTGTAACAGAAGACGAATTAAATGCTAAAAAAGAGACAATCACAGGTTCATATAAAGTTGGATTGGCCACCACCGGCGGCCTAGCTGGGCAAATATTGCGCAATACTGAGCGCGGATATGATGATGCAATGCTGGATGAATATCCCGGCATCATACAAGGAATGAAGCTTGAAGAAATTAATGACGCGGTACAAAAGTATATTGTTCTCAATAAATTGGTTATAGTTGCGGCAGGATCGGTTGATGAAAAAGGGGAACCTTTAGAAAAGTAATTTAACTTACTTCAGTTTGTTAAACCGGCAGAGAGCAATTTCACGCTCTGCCTTATTTATATGGATATTATTTTAATAGCAGCAGTGACAGCCGACGGTTTTATCGCCAGGAACAGCCATGAAATCATAGACTGGTCGCAGGATTTACACCTGTTTAAAGAACAAACATTAGGATATCCTGTTATTATGGGATCGCACACTTTTAACAGCATGCAAAATGAACTGACAGGACGTGATATTATAGTTATACATAGAAATGACAACCCAAAAACGATATTGGATAGTATAGATTCAGATAAATGTTTTATTGCCGGAGGCGGTAGAACAAACACACGTTTTGCCCCATATTTAACGCACCTGTATTTGACCTCCCACCCGCTCGTATTTGGCAAAGGGGTTGCGCTGTTTTATGATCTGGAAGAGGAGTTGCAACTGGAGCTAGTGCAAAAACTGGAGGTTAATAATAATATCAATCAGCTGCAGTACAGAGTTCTGCGGTGAACCTACATTCGATTTAATTGGTCAATTATATTATCAATAATTGATTTGCCGCTAAAACGCACAAGGTCTTCGGCAGGAAGACCGAAATCACTACTATAATTACGAATTGTTTCGCGCGCTGCTTTGTCAGCTTCAGAATAAGTGATCAAGCCGAATCCGGCACAGACACAAGGCTTAAAGACCTTCATCAGATCGAGATATAGATTAAGAGTGCTGATCACTGGAGGCATGGGGTGATTAAACGTGTCTATTTCACGAACAGGTTCGTGACACATGATAAGCATATCGGGCATGGAACCATGTAATAAACCCAGCGCAACGCCAGAATAAGCCATGTGTGTTATAGAACCCTGACCCTCTACAATTACGATATCACAATCGCTAGCCACCCTGTCTATTTCAGCCTCAATTGCACCAGCAACAAAATCGCTGATCACGGCATCAACAGCAACCCCGCGCTCACTTAGCAAAATACCCGTTTGGCCAGTACCGACAAACGCTGCGTTTACACCACGCGCCTGAAGTTTGTTTTTTATTTCCCAGGCCGCGGTCATTTTTCCAGTATCACAATCAGTTCCCACGGTTAACAATACAGGTGTTTTGCGATTTTTCCATGAACCCCTTGTAAACGGCAGAGGGTCTGGAGGTTTGCGTAAGTCGGTAATGGTTATGCTGTTTTTTTCCGCCAGATTTGAAAAAGTCGGATCATTGCTTAAAAATTCATGCAATCCACAAACGATGTTTAAACCGTTTTCAATAGCCGTTATTACAGAAGAGTGCATATTCTCTGGCAAATAACCACCTTCTGTCGCTATGCCTATTAATAATGTGTCAGGTTTATATTGCAGTGCGTTTTCAACATCGCCCACCACAGGTGTGTCGCCGCCAATTTTCATGACATTGTCTGTTGTTTTTCCAGCGTTGGTTGAATCAATGCAGCAAACTACATCTTCGGGCTTGTAACGCAGTAAGGCGTTGCCGGTTTTTGCATAGAGGAAGTTGAAGCGCCCTTCAACCAGAATTGCAAAGCGTGCCATTATAGTTCAGGGTTTATTTTGCGGCGCGTTTGGCGCGGAAGACGGCTGATTTGATTTTCCCCCGCAAAACTTTGTTATCCAACGCATTGATTTCATCCATATTGCCCTGCGCACCGGCATCGACAAGGCGCGTTATCAGCTCCTCTTCAGATTCATCTTCAGTGGGGGCTGTGAGGGGAGTCGGGACGAAAGCATCCGGAGCATCGGGCATGGCCGGCCGCTCGCCGGTACGTTTTGCCTTAATCATTGCCGCTTTGGCCTTGCCACGCAGCGGCTTTTCAGGAATGCTATTGATGGGGCCCATGTCACCATCGAGTGCTTTATTTACAACAAAGGCAATCAAGTTTTCATTACTCGCAAAGGCTGGGAGCCCACCCGCCGATGTTGTAGGCGCGGCGATTGTCGCGGCCACAGGTCCGGCGGCTAACGCTTTAACAAGATTGTCGGGCATACTCCCCAAACGTTTAGATCGCAATAAAGCAGCTTTTGCCAATCCACGTGTTGGTTTATCCGGAATAGCGTTGATCAAATCCATATTTCCATCGAGCCCAGCCTGTACTGCTTGGGCAATGATTGTTTCGCGGCTTAATTGTGGCCCCGTATCTTCAGAGCTTTCATCTTTTACCTCTTTGCCGTCGGTTTGATCGTCGGGTAAAATATGTGCAAGATTGTGCAAAATTGAAGAACCATGATTTGTAAAACCCCAAGTCGTTAAAAAAGAAAAGAAGCCCTGACTGCTGCGTTTACAAATAACCTCTGAAGCGCCTGAAGGAGTAAGATTAATTTGAAAGGAAACTATTTCTTTATTTACAGGACTGAAACTCATTTCCAGTTCGAGTTTTTTGTTGGGCTCCATCCCCATAATGCGACCCCTAAACCAAGGCAAGAATGACCGCTGACGAATTTTGATAAAGGCGCCGGGTTCAAATAAAAAGCGATCGAAAGAAAAACGGTGAACATAGCGGGGCGTATCAACAATCGGCAACAACCTATTGATACCGGGAAACCACAGGCAATAATCCTCTAATGTAGTCAACACTTTCCAGATCGTTTCCGGTTTAGCAATATATTCGTGTTGAACGACGGTCTCGGCGTGGAAGAGTCGGTAATGTGAATCAAAACGACTGCTGATAACTTGCTGATCACCCATGTCCCTGATGAACAGGTAAACTGTTAAAAACAAGGCAATAATAGCCAGCGCTGAAATCATTAATTTCCTTGAAAAAATTGGTTGGAATTTTACAGCTTTTTAAGGGTACAAACCAACGGCGGCGGGATCAATATTTTCTGACAAGGTTGTTTTTCGGCACAAGGAAACCTGTTTAAGTGTATCTTCCTACTAAAGACCGGGATGTTATATTATATCGTTATCGCTTTACTTGCTGTAGCCATGACTTATTTTTTATCATGGCGACCCGACCGGGTAAACAGTATATATCATCAGAAACCGCTTTGGTTTGCCCACCGCGGAGCGCTGCTAAAGCATCCGGAAAACACTCTTTCTTCCTATAATCATGCAATAGCTGCGGGAATTCCAGCCCTAGAGATGGATGTTCTTTCAACAAAGGATGGTATAGTTGTTTGTTCACACAATTTTGATCTGGAAAGAAAAACAGAGAGCTTTGGATATATACATCATAGGGACTTTAAAAACCTGCAGTTGCGGAATACTGAAAGCAACCGTAAAAATAAACACGAACGGATTTATACTCTTGAAGAAGTTTTTAATGCTTTAGATGATAAAATTCTGATCAATGTTGAAATTAAAACACACGGGTGGCTTGATATAAAGACAGCTTACAATGCTGTAAAAATTATTAATAAAACCAGAAAAACTAATACAACCATTATTTCGTGTTTTAACCCATTAACGCTATGGGCAGTAAAGAAGTTTAATAAGAAAATTCCAACTGGGTGGATTTTTCAAAACAGAGAACTTTTACCCCTTATTTTTATAGCACGCCCGGATTTTATACATCCCAGGGGGGACATTATCACAAAAGATCTCCTAGTCTATGCGAAAAGAAATGGGTTGCGCATAAACGCCTGGACAATCAACACAAAGCCTGCCATAGATTGGCTGTTAGACAACGGGATCGATGGTATTATAACAGATAGGCTGGAGTTTTATAAATCGTGAAATCAATTAGCGTAAAATAATTTGATAGAAAAAAGATAATTATATACTACTTGATTTAAGGGAACTAGAAAAAATAGTCACATCCAAAATTGATCCGCATATACATATTCCAATGATGGAAATTCCGCAACGAAATAAAGAATTGGATAAAGAAAAATCGATCGTTACCCCATGCCATATGAGTACCCGCTCGGCACAAATATGTCAATTTTTAGAACAGCTGGGATATGATATGATCAATTTGAACGGAGGTATTGACGCCTGATCGGTAAATGATGAACCGGACATACCGCGGTATTAGTGCTTAAAGCAGCGTTGCCCGGTAAAGACCATGGCGATGCCATGCTCATCGCAAGCGTCGATCACTTCCTGGTCCCGGACAGAACCACCCGGCTGAATCACAGCTTTGATTCCCGCCTTAGCTATTTTATCAATACTGTCACGAAAAGGAAAAAAGGCATCTGAACAAAGAATAGAGCCACTAATATTATTACCTGATTTTCGGAGAGCAATGTCCACTGAATCCACCCGACTAACTTGACCGGCACCCACACCAATCGTTGTATTATTTTTCGCGATCAGGATACCGTTGGACTTCACATGTTTCAACACCTTCCAGCCAAAAAGCATAGTGTCCAAGTCCTGTTCCGCGGGAACAATGTTCGTTACAGTGTTCAGGTGTTCACGTGTTAAAACAGATGTATCGTTTTCCTGAACTAGGATTCCCCCCTCTACATTACGGACCTCCAGTTTTGTTTCCCGTTTTTTGATTTCTCCGATTTCTAGCACGCGCAGATTTTTCTTTTTGGATAGAATTGTCAGTGCTGTTTCATCAAACGAAGGTGCCAGGACAATTTCCACGAAAACATTATTAATGGCTTTAGCTACATCTTCTATGCATGTTCGGCTCATAGCAATGATTCCACCAAATGCAGAAAGGCGATCTGCATTAAAAGCGCGATTGTAGACATCCAGAAGGTCATCACCGATGGCCACACCGCAGGGGTTAGCGTGCTTCACCACCACACAGGCCGTCTGGTCAAATTCTTTCAGGCAGGCCAAGGCTGCGTCGGCATCCATAATATTATTGTATGAAAGTTTCTTGCCTTGATGCATCTTTGCATTCAAAATATTGTTTGAACGATCTTCAGGGATCTGGTAAGCAGCCGCAGACTGGTGGGGATTCTCTCCATAACGCATTTCGGAATGCTTTTTAAAGGTCAGGGAAAAATCCTCCGATAGTTTTTCGTTTTTCAAATAATTATGAATGATAGTGTCATACTGTGCCATGTGGCCAAAAGCTTTGGATGAGAATTTCCTTCGTGTTTCAAATGAAATTTGGCCATTTGATTGAAGTTCAACAGCGATAGTAGAATATTCCAAAGGATCAACCGCCACACAAACCCAACCCACATTTTTTGCGGCAGAGCGGATCATGGTAGGGCCGCCAATATCAACATTTTCCAGAGCCAGCGCCAGGTCGCAATCTTCCTGGAAAATTGTTTTAGAAAAAGGATAAAGATTGCAGACTACCAAATCAATCCATTTAATGTTGTTGGATTCCGCATCGTCGGCATGTTTATCCCGTAGACCTAAAATGCCGCCCCCAACCAAAGGATTGATGGTCTTAACCCGGCCATCCATGATTTCTGGGAATTGAGTATAATCGCTTACATCAATAACGGGAATATCTGTATCCCGCAGAGTTTTGGCTGTACCACCAGTGGATAAAATTTCTACACCAAGTTCATTTAATGATTGGGCAAGTTCAATGACGCCCGTTTTATCAAAAACAGAAATGAGCGCTCGTTTTACCCGGGTTGGATTTTGGTTTAATTTTGGTTTTGAAATCATCTTGTAAAAGTTTTCATATGTTTATGCGTACATGTGTTGCCTTGATTTGGCACAGCAATGTTATGAGTTTGTAAAAGCTCCAGTACATAAACACTGTTACAGACGAAAGAAAACATTTATTTTTCATAAACAAGTTTTCCATCGAAGAAAGTGTGAGTGACTTTTGCTGAATGGATTTCATGGGACGGGATTGAAAACAGGTTACGGTCTAAAAAAATAATATCGGCCCGTTTCCCTGCTTGGATTGACCCCACTTTGTCTTCCAGAAAAAGACTGTAAGCCCCGTCAATAGTGTAAGCTTTCAGCATGGTTGACAGGCCAACTGCTTCGCTGGGCAGTAATGCTTCACCCTTGATTTCACCTGGCTCGCGACGTGTTACAGCTACTTCAATGGCATCAAGCGGATTCAAAGAGGATACGGTCCAATCGCTTCCGCCGGTAATGTGTGCGCCTGTTTTTTCCACGCTCCCAATGGGGTAGAGCCACTCGGCTCGTTGGGGCCCTAAAACGGGGATGGTCATTTGTGTGATATAATCATCGGGATAAGCCCACAGAGACTGGAAACTGGCGGTAATATCCAATTCATTAAACCGTGGCTGGTCATCGGGGTGGATCAATTGAATATGTGACATCATGTGACGCTTATCGGAAGGACCATTTATATCTTTGGCATACTCATAAGCGTCCAGTGTCGTGCGGATGCCGCGGTCGCCGATGGCGTGGACGTGCACCTGAAACCCGGCTTTATCAAATGCGGAAATGGCTGAATTCATACTATCGGGATGCCAATTCAATATTCCACGGTCTTCCGTTCCTATATATGGATCCAGCAGTGCGGCGGTACGACCTTCGATTACACCGTCAGCAAAGAATTTTACTGTGTTCATCCGGCAATTTTTATCGATAAAACGAAGGGTTTTCATTTTTTCTAGGCTCTTACGCCAGTCGGCGGGCTCAGCGTATTGTGAAGCCGAAATCCGAAGGTTCACCTTTTTACTCCTTGATAAATTACGATACGCATACAACCCATCGATTTCCCCAATCCCAGCGTCTAGAATACCAGTGATCCCAAAGTGATTGGCTTTATGAGCCGCATTAATCAGTCCTGTTTCAATTTGTTTTTTGGAATAAGCAGGCAAAAATTTTCCTACCAGTATCATAGCATCTTCGCGCAAGGTTCCGCTGGGTTCTGCGGTGTCCGGATCGCGTTCGATGCGACCGTTCAACGGATCAGGAGTGTGTCGATCGATTCCAGCCAGCTTCAGCGATTTGGAATTCACCCAGGCAGAATGACCATCTGCTGAATACAAAATTACCGGACGATCCGGTTCAATAATATCTAGCCATTCTTTACGAGGGTTCCCCTCAGGGAATACGGGAATTTCCCAGCCATTGCCGCGGACCCACTCTTCATCGGGGCGATTTTTAATGTAGTCGCGAATAACGGTATAAATTTCTTCTGCGGATCTTAAATCATGAAGATCACATTCAATTGCTTCAATACCACCCCATAAAAGATGTACATGAGTGTCAATAAACCCCGGAAGCACCGTTCCATTGGGGACCTTGTAAACTTTTGTCGAAAACCGCTTATAGTTTTCAGCGGTCTTGCGGTTACCAACAAACAGGATTTCACCATTCTTTATAGCAATAGCTTCAGCTGTTGGTTGATCGGCATCCATGGTGAAAATATTACCAATGACGATTAAATCGGCAGATTGTTTTTGTCCGCACCCGATGAAGAGAAAAATCAACAACGATTGTATAATCATTTTTGCAGATAGATTACTCAAGCGTACCTTTCCCTTTGATTATGTTAATAGCCTCAACAAATGCGCGACCTTCCAAAGCTTGAACTTTGACTTTAAGCGTATCCACGTTATCATTGTCATAAACAGGGCATTTTTTCTGTATCAAGATCGGGCCGCCATCCACTTCTTCTGTAACAAAATGGATTGTACACCCTGTTTCAGTATCGCCGTTTTTTAGTACTTCTTCATGGACATTTGTATCCATTCCGCCGGCATATTTAGGAAGGAGCGACGGGTGAACGTTCAAAAGTTTATCCTGCCAAACGCGGCAAAATTCAGATGAAAGGATGCGCATGAAACCAATGAGCAGTACCAGGTCAACACCGTGCTTGTTTAAAACTGTAGTCATCTCGGCATCAAATTCTTCTCGAGCTTTTTCTTTATGTGATATAAAGATCGCCGGCACATCATAGTTACGAGCGCGCTCAAGGATGTAAGCGCTTTTCCTGTTAGAAATAACAACGGACACTTCAGCATCCAATTCACCTTTTGAGATGGCTGCCATGATTGCCCGCAGATCGGTTCCGTTAGTTGAACCAAGAACAGCCAGTTTGATCATCGGAGCGAATTCATGTGATCGACACGCTTTTGGATTAACGCATTTGTACCAACGTCAGCACGGTGAAAAAGCGGTCCCGTTATAGATGACACTTCTTTTTCAGCATCGTGCTCTGCTGCGGATATAGTATCTCCTACTCCAACTACGGCGATCGTTCGACTCCCCGCCTCCACCAGTTGACCGTTCTGTATATCTACAGAAGCATAAAACAGGCCGTCCGGATTTTCAATATTAGATATATCAACCGGCTGACCCCGAACCGGACTGTCAGGGTATCCTTCCGGTACAGCATATTTACAGACCGTTGCCTTATTATTGAATCGGACGTTAACCTGATCAATGTTTCCATCAACAACCCCATTGCAGATTTCAATAAAATCAGAATCCAGTAGCGATAACACATTCATTGCTTCTGGGTCCCCAAAGCGGGCATTATATTCTATGAGCTTCACGCCATTTGCTGTAGCCATAAATCCGCCATAAAGGATGCCCTTATAGCCTTCCCCGCATTTGCCCTTTAGTGCTTTCGCTGTAGCAATATTGATCTCATGGGCTTGCGTAATATCATCATCGGTTAAAAATGGTAACCCGTGATTTGCATCAGAATAAGTACCCATTCCGCCTGTATTCGGACCGGTGTCACCTTCATAGGCTCTTTTATGATCCTGAACTGCAGGCATATGTTGGAGATGTTTACCATCACAAAAACTCATCAGTGAAAATTCCTGTCCGATGAATTTTTCTTCAATGACAAATTTACTACCGGCGTCCATCAGCTCCTGGCAGTACTCAAAAGCTTCATCATGTGAGTGAAGATGATCACCGGCAACTTTTACGCCTTTTCCTCCGGCAAGCCCATCGTATTTTACCACATAGTTTTCACCGAGATCATTTAAAAATTCAGACACACGGTACATAGAATTAAACGTTTTATATTTGGGTCCTCCAGGAATATTGTATTCTGCAAGCAAATCCCGGGTGAAGGCCTTTGATGTTTCAATCTGGGCTAGATCTTTTTTCGGCCCAACGACTTTTACGCCCACTTTCCAAAGTGCATCAGCCACACCATTGGACAATGGATTTTCTGGTCCGATAATGGCGAGGCCTGCGCCAACTTCATTGGCGTAGTTTGTTACAATTTCCGGATGGTTGATATTATCTACTGTGAATTCATTACAAAGAACCGAGATTCCGGGATTTATGTTTGAAGCCAGGCAGTAGAGTGCTTTATCTTGGGGGGAGCGGTCTAGGGCGCGGACGATGGCATGTTCGCGAGCACCAGAACCAATAACTAATATTTTATTTTTCATTCCTGTCGTGCAACCGCTGTGTTT
>Ga0208830_1001045_pt1 | contig 12833 bp, 9 predicted proteins | sample DeeseametaMP2634_FD_184169 | JGI IMG/M metagenome (GOLD analysis project Ga0208830, IMG submission 184169) | Marine microbial communities from the Deep Atlantic Ocean - MP2634 (SPAdes) | ecosystem: Environmental > Aquatic > Marine > Oceanic | place: Northeast of Antigua and Barbuda, North... | reverse complement strand
TTCTTAGACAAAGCCCTACCCCCAAAACCAACTACATTAGAAAAATAATCATAGATTGGGAAAATTATACGATTATTGAATCTATCAAATTTTTCATTATTTTTACTTGAAATTATAATTAAACCAGAATCCAAAATATCCTTTGAGGAAAAATTTTTGGACTTTAAATAATTATAAATATTATCGTTTTTTTTTGGAGCGTAACCCAAACAAAAATTGTTTATAATAGTTTCATTAAAATTTCTTTTTTTAAAAATTTCTTGAAGGTATTTATTAGTTTTTAGTTCTCTTTTTAAATTATGATGGTACCAAGTAGAAGATATTTTCAAAATATCCTTTAAATTTTTTATTTTATTTTGAACTATAACATCTTCTTTTTTATAAGCACTCTCTTCGATTTTAATACCAGCATAACTTGCCAATTTTTTAACTGCTTCTTTAAAGGATAGGTTTTCAGTTTTCATTACAAAATCAAAAACACTTCCATGTTCGCCACTACTAAAGCAATGATAAAAACCTTTTTCATCTGATACTGTAAAAGATGGTGTTTTTTCATTTGAAAATGGTGAAAGCCCAATAAATTCTTTCCCTTTAGGAGCTAATTTTACTTTTTTTGAAACAATATCTGAAACTTTTATTCTAGTTTTGATTTCATCAATTAATTGGCTACCAAATTTCATAAAGTAATTACCTTTTAACTGTAAGAATAATTTTAACACAAGAACTTACTTTAGCCATGTCTATTTGGGAAGAAGATTTATGTTTTTTTATTTCAGACATAACTTTCCCCATATCTGACATATTCTTAGCATTTAATTTTTGTATTATTTCTTTACATATATCTTTAACAACATTGTCGTCTAATTGTTTTGGTAAAAATTTTTGAATAATATCAATTTCTTTTTTTTCTTTATCCACAAGCTCCGTTCTATTTCCCTTTTCATATAAATCAATACTTTCATTTCTCTGTTTAACCATATTTTTTAAAATACTAAATATTATTTCATCTGTAATTTCCTTATTTTTATCTTCAGATCTAAGAGCTATTTCTTTATTTTTTATAGCAGCAAGTATAAGCCTTATAGTATTAATTGATTCTTTATCTTTATTTTTAATTGCTGTTACTAGATCATCTGTTAGTTGTTTTTTTAACATTTTAAAAGAAAAATTTATTAAAAACTTTTTTTTGCCTTATATCAACTTGATTCATGAATATAATTTATTGAAAACATTGATTCCTTTTTTTAAGATAATTACTTAAATTAAAATAAATTTTTTAAAAAAAAAAGATTTGAATATTATTGTGAAATAAATACATTAGTTAGAGCTAAATAAAGGAGGTTAAAAACGCCGCCTAAAGAAAATTTTTTATTCAATCAAAAATCTAATGCAGTACTAGCTTTAGCAAACAACACTATTTTTTTTGGTAATGGAATTGGTTATGAAGGCCAAGTAATTGGTGAATTGTGTTTTAATACTTCAATTTTTGGATATCAAGAAATATTAACTGATCCATCTTACTCAAATCAAATAATTACTTTCACATTTCCGCATATTGGTAATGTAGGTGTAAATAAGTTTGATGTCGAATCTAAAAAACCAGTTGCAAAAGGATTGGTTATAAGAGAAGAGATTTCAGTTCAATCAAATTATAGAGCAACTGATAGTTTTCAAAACTGGCTAAAAAAAAATAAATTAGTTGGAATTTTTGGGGTAGATACAAGACAAATCACTCAAATCTTAAGGGAAAAAGGATCTGTTAATGCGATAATTGCGTATAAAAAAAATGGGAAATTTAATTTTAAAGAAATTGCTAAAAAACTTAAAAATTGGGAAGGAATTAAGGGGTGTGATCTGACTAGAGAAGTCACTAGAAATAAAAATTGTTCATGGAATAGAACAGTATGGTCAAAACTTAAAGGTTATGGATACAATAATAGAAAAAAACATCATATTGTAGCAATAGATTACGGGGCAAAAGACAATATATTAAGGAATCTAGCCTCTCTTGGCTGTAAAGTTACAGTTGTTCCAGCGACAGTTCAAGCTAATGATATTTTTAAATTAAAACCAAACGGCATTATTTTAAGCAATGGACCAGGGGACCCAGAAGCCACTGGAAAGTTTACAATTCCAACTATAAAAAAAATTCTAAAAAAAAAAATTCCAACATTTGGTATTTGTTTGGGTCATCAGATTCTTGCTATTGCTTTAGGTGGTAAAACAAAAAAAATGCATCACGGTCACAGAGGTGCAAATCATCCAGTTTTAGAAATGGAAACTGGTAAAGTAATAATTACAGTACAAAATCATGGATTTGAAGTTTTAAAAAATTCATTACCTAAAAACGTAAAAATTTCTTATAAGTCACTTTTTGATGAGTCAATTGAAGGCTTAGAATTAATAAATAAACCAGTTTTTTCGGTTCAATATCATCCCGAAGCATCTCCTGGACCGCACGACCACCTTAATTTATTTAAAAAATTTTATAATTTAGTAAAAAAAAATGCCTAAAAGAAAAGATTTAAAATCAATTTTTATAATAGGAGCTGGCCCAATTATAATTGGGCAAGGCTGTGAGTTTGATTATTCAGGTACTCAAGCATGTAAAGCTCTTAAAGAAGAAGGTTATAGAGTAATTTTACTTAATTCAAATCCAGCAACAATTATGACAGACCCCGATGTTGCCGATTCTACTTATATAGAACCAATAACTACAGAAATTATAGAAAAAATTATAAAAAAAGAAAAACCTAATGCAATTTTACCAACAATGGGTGGGCAAACGGCATTAAATGCTGCTTTAAAAATTGAAAAAAAAGGCATGCTCAAAAAATATAATATTGAATTAATAGGAGCATCGATAAATACAATAAAAAAAGCTGAAAATAGAGAATTATTTAAGAAAGCAATGTTGAAATTAGGTTTAAGAACTCCTAAAAGTTTTATTGCAAAAAATATAAATACTGCAAAAAGAATTTTAAAAAAACTTTCTTTACCTGTAATAGTTAGACCATCTTTTACATTAGGGGGTCAAGGTAGTGGAACAGCAAAAAATTTAAAGGAATTTAAAAAAATTGTTTCACAAGGTTTAGATGATTCACCAATTAATGAGGTTTTGATTGAAGAGTCTGTTTTAGGCTGGAAGGAATATGAGCTAGAAGTAGTAAGAGATAAAAATGATAATTGCATAGTTATATGTTCAATTGAGAATGTTGATCCAATGGGCATACATACAGGTGATAGCGTTACTGTTGCACCAGCATTAACTCTTACAGATAAAGAATATCAAATTATGAGAAATGCTAGTTTCGCAATTTTAAGAGAAATAGGTGTAGATACAGGAGGATCAAATGTTCAATTCGCTATTAATCCTAAAAATGGTGAAATGGTAGTAATTGAAATGAATCCAAGAGTCTCTAGATCATCTGCTTTAGCTTCTAAAGCCACAGGATTTCCAATTGCAAAAGTTGCAGCTAAGTTAGCAATAGGCTTAACCTTGGATGAAATAAAGAATGATATTACTAAAACTACACCTTGTTCTTTTGAGCCAACAATTGATTATGTGGTTACAAAAATTCCAAGATTTACTTTTGAAAAATTCCCAGGAACTAAAAACATTTTAGGAACTTCGATGAAATCTGTAGGAGAAGTTATGGCAATTGGGAGAAACTTCTGTGAGTCTTTTCAAAAAGCAGTTAGATCATTAGATAAAGGATATGATGGACTAACTAATGATAAAGAAACAAAAACAAATATAAGTTTTCCTTCACCTTTAAGATTTTTTCAAATTGCTGAGGCTTTTAGAAAAAAAAGTAATATTAATTTAATTTATAAAAAAACAAAAATTGATAAATGGTTTTTAAGAGAAATTAAAAAAATTATTGACTATGAAAATTTAATTAAAAAAAAAGGAATACCAAAAAAAAGAGAAGCAATTCTACATATTAAAAGTTTAGGTTTTTCAGACAAAAGATTGGCTTTTTTGACTAACAAAAATGAAAAAGAAATAAGAAACCTAAGAAAAAGGTTCGATGTAAAGCCGGTTTATAAAAGAGTGGATACTTGCGCCGCAGAATTTTCTTCTTTAACTCCTTATATGTATTCAACTTATGAACAAATACCAAAAGGTATTGATAATTGTGAAGCTAAACCAAGTAAAAAAGATAAAGTAATTATTATTGGTGGAGGTCCAAATAGAATTGGTCAAGGTATAGAATTTGATTATTGTTGTGTTCATGCATCCTATGCATTAAGAAAAAAAAATATTGAAACAATAATGATTAATTGTAATCCAGAAACTGTTTCTACCGATTATGATACTTCTGATAGACTTTATTTTGAGCCTTTGACGCCCGAAGATGTAATAGAAATTATAAAAGTTGAAAAAAGAAAAGGAAAACTTCTAGGTTTGATATTGCAATTTGGTGGTCAAACACCTTTAAATCTTGCTAAGCATTTAGTTAAAGAAAAAATTAAAATTTTGGGAACTTCTTTAAATTCAATAGATATAGCGGAAGATAGAAAAAAATTTAAAAAAATAATTAAAGATCTAAAAATTAAGCAACCTGTTAGCCTAACTGTAAATAATATAAACGAAGCAAGGAAATGTTTCAAAACAATTAAATTGCCACTAATAATTAGACCGTCATACGTTTTAGGTGGAAAGGCAATGGAAATAATTAATGAAAAAAAAGAATTTTTTAAATATATTGAAAGAGCTCTTAAAATAACAAAAAAATCACCATTGTTAATTGACTCTTACTTAAAATCAGCTATTGAAGTAGATGTTGATGCTATTTCAGATGGAAAAAAAGTATACATAGCCGGTATATTGGAGCACATAGAAGAAGCTGGTATCCATTCAGGAGATTCTGCTTGTGTAATACCTCCATACACCCTAAATAAAACTATAATTCAACAAATTGAAAAACAAACGACAAAACTAGCAATAGCTTTAAAGGTAAAAGGGTTAATAAATATTCAATTTGCGGTTCAAAATAATGATATTTATATAATTGAAGCAAATCCTCGTGCTAGTAGAACCGTTCCTTTTGTTGCAAAGGCAACAGGAATTCCGATTGCAAAAATTGCCGCTTTAATAATGTTAGGAAAAAAAATAAGTGATTTTAAATTACAAAAAAATCAATTTAAGCATATTGCTGTTAAAGAATCAGTCTTCCCTTTTTCTAAATTTGATGGGTCTGATATTATTCTGGGACCAGAAATGAAATCTACAGGTGAAGCAATGGGAATAGATTATAATTTCGGAAAAGCATTTGCAAAATCTCAATTGGCAGCTGGCGTTAATTTACCCCTAAAAGGCAACTTATTTGTATCAGTCAAGAACACAGATAAACATTTTGTTTATGAACATGTTAAAAATTTAAAGAATCATGGTTTCAAAATTTCTGCCACTAAAGGAACTGCGAATTTTTTAAAAAAGAAAAATATAGATTGCGTTTCAATAAAAAAAGTAAAAGAAGGAAAGCCAAATATTGTAAAGTTTATAAATGAAAAAAAAATTAATCTTATTTTTAATACAACTGAAGGATCTCAAGCAATTAAGGATAGTTTTACTCTGAGACGAGCTGCAATTTATAATAAAATTCCATATTATACAACTATGGCTGGTGCCAAAGCTGCTGTGGAAGCAATTAAAGAACTATCTAAAAAAAATTTAAAAATATCTTCTTTGCAAAAATATTTTTTTAAAACAAAACTTAATAAGATTATAAAAAATGTCTAAAAAAAGTTGTTGGGTACTATCGGATAATTTAATAGGGCATGAAAAACAATCAATTTCTCTAGCAGAAAAATTAAATATTAATTATAAAATTATAAAAACAGAAAAATTAAATTTTATAGAAAGAAATTTATTAACTTTTCTTAATTTAAAAAAAACAAAATTTTTAAAAGCCCCATTTCCAGAATTTATAATTTCCTGTGGTAAAAATACAGCTTATTATTCAAAATTAATAAAAAAAAAATCAAAAAAAAGAATCTTTTCTATTTTTATACAAAAACCACCTATAAACATCAAAAACTTTGACATAATTATTGCCCCAAAACATGATAATTGTAGCGGCTCTAATATAATTGAAACTCACGGAGCACTTACAAAAATAAATTTAAAATATATTGAAAGTGTTAATAAAGCAAAAAAACCTGGCATTTTAAAAGAAAGTTTTATTACTGTATTAATTGGTGGAAATAGCAAGCATCACAGGATAACAAATTTAATACTAGATCAAATAATTGATAAGCTCAATTTAATACAAAAACAAAATAAAATTAAAGTTCTTATACTTTTTTCTAGAAGAACGAAAAGAAATGATTATTTGTATTTAAAAAAAAATTTATTAAATAAAAATTTTATTTTTATTTTACCAGATTCAAAACAAGTTTCTTATTTAAACGCTATAAGTTTTGCAAAAGCAATTATCGTTACAAGTGATTCTGTTTCTATGGTTACCGAGGCATGCAGTACTGGTAAACCTACATATATAATTGATATACCAACAAAATCAAAAAAATTTAGTTTATTTATAAAAAATTTGATTGATTTAAAATTAGCTTATTACCTAAAAGACTCGATATCTTTAAAAAATAAAAAGAAAGCATTAAATGATATTGATGTAGTGGTAAAAAAAATTAAAAAAAAAATTAAATTTTAAATATGAAAACTTATAAAAGTAATACTATTATTATTGGGTCTGGTGCTGCCGGATATACAGCTGCTATATATACTGCTAGAGCAAATATGAATCCAGTTTTGGTAAATGGCCAACAACCAGGTGGGCAAATGACTATTACTACAGATGTTGAAAATTATCCGGGCTTCAAAGACGTTATTCAAGGACCATGGCTAATGGATCAAATGAAAGCACAGGCAGAAAGTGTTGGCACAAAAATTATTAATGACATAATTACAGAATGCAATTTTAAATCAAAACCATTTGAACTAATTGGTGATAGCAAATCTGTTTATTATGGAAAAACAGTAATAATTGCAACGGGTGCGGTTGCAAGATGGTTAGGTATTGAAAGTGAAGAAAAGTTTAAAGGTTATGGTGTGTCCGCATGCGCTACATGCGACGGTTTTTTCTTTAAAAATAAAATAGTTGCGGTAGTTGGCGGAGGAAACACTGCTGTAGAAGAGGCTTTATACTTAACACTACATGCTAAAAAAGTACTTTTGATTCATAGAAGAGATAAATTAAGAGCAGAAAAAATTTTACAAGATAGATTGTTTAAAAATCCAAAAATTGAAGTTGTTTGGGATAGCAATACTAAAGAAATTTATGGAGATGAGAATCCAAAAAAAGTTACAGGCATTTCTATAATTAATACTAAAACAAATAAATTAAAATCAATTGGTTTAGATGGGGTTTTTATTGCTATTGGACATGACCCTGCGACTAATATTTTTAAAAATAAAATAAAATTAGATAATGAAGGTTATATTTTAACAAAATCTGGAAGTACAAAAACAAATATACCAGGAGTGTTCGCTGCAGGAGATGTCATAGATAAAATATATAGACAAGCCGTTACTGCTGCTAGCCTTGGATGCATGGCAGCTATTGATGCAGAAAAATATATAGCTGAATAATTTATTTTAATTTTTTACATGCAGAAATAATTTTTTTGCAACCTTCAACTATATTTTCATTTGATGTTGCAAAAGAAATCCTAAAGAAGTTTGAGCACCCAAAAACTTCTCCGGGTACTACTACAACACCTTCATCTAGCAAATAATCTGATAAATCAATATCATTTTTTATTTCACTACCATCATCTTTTTTTTTTCTTATTAGGTCATTACAACAAACAAAAACATAAAAGGATCCTTGTGGTAAAAAAACTTGAAGTTGAGAAAATTCTTTAAGTTTAGAAAAAATAAGATCTCTTCTTTCCTGAAATATTTTCTTATTTTTATTTATAAATTCATCGCTGTTATTTAATGCTTCAATTGCAGCTGCCTGAGAAATTGAAGAAGTATGTGTGGTACTTTGTGATTGGATTTTACTAATTTCTTTTATTAATTCTTTTGGCCCCGCTCCATAACCCAATCTCCAGCCAGTCATTGCATAAGCTTTTGAAACGCCATTTACAATAAATGTTCTTGATTTAAGTTTGTTATCAACTTGTAAAATATTTTTAAATTTTAAATTATCAAAAATAATATGTTCATATAAATCATCGCACATAATCCAAACATGTGGATGTTTTAATAATATTTTTGCTAAGTTCTCTAATTCTAATCCACTATATAAAGCACCAGTTGGGTTTGATGGAGAATTCAAAATTATCCATTTTGTACGATTTGTAATTTTACTTTCTAAATCTTTAGGATTTATTTTAAAATTATTTTCCAAAGAACAATCAAACGCTACAGGATGGCCATCAGCTAAAAGTGTAATATCAGGATACGATACCCAGTAAGGAGAAGGTATGATAATTTCGTCTCCTTTTTCAATAGTAGCTAACAAAGCATTATAAATTACTTGCTTCCCCCCACAACCTACTGTAATTTCATCAGGTTCAAAAATTAAATCATTTTCTCTTTTAAATTTTTTTATTATTGCTTCATTTAATTCCTTTGTCCCATTAACAGGGGTATATTTGGTTTGACCATCTTGAATAGCTTTGATTGCTGCATTTTTTACATTATCAGGCGTATCAAAATCAGGCTCTCCAGCAGAAAAATCTATAATTTTTTTACCTTCTTGTTTTAATTTTTTTGCTTTTGCAGTTATAGATATAGTTGCTGAAGGTTGTATTCTAGTTACTCTTTGCGAAAAGAAACTCATAACAATATCCTATGTAATCTATAATAAATTTTGAAAAAAAAAGATAGTATTAATTTTAATAAAATTATTTAATTAATTAGTAAAATTTTTTAAAAAAAAAAAAAAATGAAAAATTTAAAAAAAAAAGAAAATAATAAATTTATTATTAAAAGCTCATTTAAACCTTCAGGTGATCAGCCTGAGGCAATTAAAAAAATTACTGATAATTTAATAAAAAATCATCGAAATCAAACTCTATTAGGTGTAACTGGTTCAGGAAAGACATTTACAATGGCTCATGTTATAGAAAAAATTCAAAAACCAACTCTAATCTTAGCACCCAATAAAACTTTAGCAGCACAATTATATTCTGAAATGAAATCAATTTTTCCTAAGAATGCAGTTGAGTATTTTGTATCTTATTATGATTATTATCAACCCGAAGCATATGTACCAAGAACTGATACATATATAGAAAAAGAATCGTCCATCAATGAACAAATTGATAGAATGCGTCATTCTGCAACAAGAGCATTATTTGAGAGAAAAGATGTAATAATAGTTGCAAGTGTTTCCTGTATATATGGCATAGGCTCTCCTGAAACATATTCGGCAATGACTTTTACTTTGAATAAACATGAGATAATTAAAAGAAATTACTTAATAACTAAGCTTGTAGAATTACAATATGTAAGAAATGATATTAATTTTTATAGAGGTACCTTTAGAGTAAGAGGTGATATTATTGATATTTTTCCATCTCATTACGACGATTGTTCATGGAGAATATCTCTTTTTGGCGACAAAATTGAAACTATTACATCTATAGATCCTTTAACTGGAAAAAAAAATGGTGAGTTAAATTTCATTAAAATTTTTCCAAATAGTCATTATGTAACTCCAAAACCAACTTTGGATAGAGCAATTAAAAATATAAAAATTGAATTAGAAGAAAGATTAAATTTTTTTAAAAATGAAAATAAATTTTTAGAAGCTGAAAGAATAGAACAAAGAACTAATTTTGATATTGAAACAATTGAAGCAACAGGCAGTTGTTCTGGTATTGAAAATTATTCAAGATATCTTACAGGAAGAAAAAAGGGTGAACCGCCTCCGACATTATTTGAATATCTTCCAAATGATGCTTTAATATTTGTTGATGAAAGCCATGTATCAATCCCACAACTTCATGGAATGTATAAAGGCGATCATTCAAGAAAATTGAATTTATCGGAATATGGTTTCAGATTACCATCTTGTTTAGATAACAGACCTTTAAAATTTGAAGAATGGGAAAAAATGAGACCTAAAACTGTATTTGTCTCAGCTACCCCTGGAGACTGGGAAATAAAAGAGTCAAAGGAATCAATAATTGAACAAGTTGTGAGACCAACCGGTTTAACTGACCCAATATGTAAAATAAAAGCAGCTTCTTCACAAGTTGACGATTTAATGAACGAATGTAAAAAGTGTATTGAAAAATCTCAAAGAGTTCTCGTTACAACATTAACAAAAAAAATGGCTGAAGATTTAACTGAATATCTTGAAGAAGCAAATCTAAAAGTTAGATACCTACATTCAGATATTGAAACATTGGAAAGAATTGAAATCATAAGACAACTAAGAATTGGAAAGTTTGATGTTTTAATTGGAATTAATTTATTAAGAGAAGGGTTAGATATTCCTGAATGCGGATTAGTTGCCATATTAGATGCAGATAAAGAAGGATTTTTGCGTTCAAAAACATCTTTAATTCAAACTATAGGTAGAGCATCTAGAAACGTTGATGGTAAAGTAATTCTTTATGCAGATAAAAAAACAAAAAGTATAATTGAAGCAATAGATGAAACTAATAGAAGAAGAAATAAACAAATAGCTTATAACAAAAAAAATGGAATTACGCCAAAAAGTATAAAAAAAGATATAAGTAATATTTTAAAATCAGTTTATGAAAAAGATAATTATACCGTTAAAATAGATAACCAAGGGTATGAAACTGAGAAAAAGAATTTGAAATCTTATGTTGCTAAGTTAGAAAAAGAAATGCTAAATCATGCTTCTGATTTAGAATTCGAGGAGGCAGCAAAAATTAGAGACAAAATAAAGAAAATAAAATTAAGAGATTTAGAACTAATCACTACTAAAAGAGTAGCAAAATGACAATTAATTTAATTTTACTTGCAATCTTAGGCTTATTTATTCTTTTGATAAGTGCAAATTATCTGATTGAAAACATTGTTTCTTTAGCTAAAAAAATAAATATATCTAAATTTGTAATAGCAAGTTGCATAATTGCCTTTGGCACCACTATGCCTGAACTAACCACCAGTTTAAAATCAGTATTAGCAGACCCTCCTCACTCAGGAATTGCTGTTGGTAATCTAGTAGGAAGCAATATTGCAAACATACTTTTAATAATGGGTGTGTCAGCAATGATTTTTCCGGTAAAGATTAGTTCAAATAAATTAATAAATCTCGAATTAAGAGCAAGTGTTATTATTTTACTTTTTCCAGCTACAATATTTTTTTTCAATTTAAATAATAATATTTCCGTTTTTATATCGTTACTGATGTTACTTTTTTTCATTTGGTTTTTTAGTGAAAGAATGAGATTAGAAAAAAAGAATATTAATGAAAAAATTAATGTAAAACAATCAACTTTTTTTCTTTTATCTAAAATTATTTTTTGTGTAATAGGATTAATATTTGGCGCAGGTTTTCTTATCGATGGCTCTGTTCAAATAGCCCAATACTATAAAGTTTCAGAAAGAGTAATTGGATTATCTTTAATTGCAATTGGAACTTCTTTGCCAGAATTAATAACAGCGGTAATGGCTTCTATAAAAAGAAGTCATGGAATTGCCTTGGGGACAGTGCTAGGTGCTAATATGTATAATATTCTTGTATTACTTAGTATAGTTGAAATTATTCAACCTACATCAATTGTAAAAAATATTCAAAGTATTGATATTTTTGTTCTAGGTGTTTCATCATTATTCATATTCTTATTTATAAAAAATAAAAAGATTGCTGGTCTAGAGGGTTTTATTCTTTTGTTTATTTATATATTATACATTTATTCAATTTATTAATTTTGAAAAATACAGTATTAATTACAGGTGGATCTCAAAGAATAGGCGCAGTTATTTCTGAGCATATTGCTCAAGAAGGATGGAATGTCGTAATCCATTATAACAAATCCAAAAATAAAGCTTTTAATTTAAAAAAAAAACTAACTTCTTACAAAATAAATTGCTGTTGTATAAAAGCAGATTTATCAAAAGAGTCAGAATTAAAAAAGTTATTTACATATGCAAAAAAAGAAATGGGTAATATTAATTGTTTGATAAACAACGCATCCACTTTTGAATTAGATAACATTCATAATATTGAGAAAAAAAAATGGGAATATCATTTAAATACAAATGTATGGGCTCCGATTTTCTTAATAAAACAATTTGTAAAAAACTTACCAAATAAAATGCCTGGAAACATAATCAATATTGTTGATCAAAGAGTTGTCAATTTAACTCCTTTCTTTACAACGTACACATTAACAAAATCCATGCTTTGGACATTAACACAAACTTTGGCACTTGCTTTAGCGCCTAAAATTAAAGTTAATGCTATTGGGCCCGGTCCAACATTTCCTAGCAGAAGACAAACAAGTAGGCAATTTAAAAACCAATACAGGAGAATTCCTTTAAAAAAGGCAGTTGATCCCAATGAAATAGCCGAAGCGGTATTATTTATATTGAGTTCTAATTCTTTAACTGGCCAGTTAATTAATATTGATGCTGGACAGCATTTGGGTTGGGCTCATGCTGATAATAAAAAGATTATAGATGAATAACATTTGTTAAATACATAATTTATCTGCAATTTTTTAGAATTTAAAAAAAAAATACCATAGTTTTACACAACAAATTTTATTAATTAAAAAATTATGAATAATATAAATAAAAAAAAAAAAAAGAAATAAGTTGACTTTTAATTTATGCAATATTATCAATTATTTAACAAATGGTGCCTATTCTT
>Ga0208830_1001039_pt1 | contig 12875 bp, 12 predicted proteins | sample DeeseametaMP2634_FD_184169 | JGI IMG/M metagenome (GOLD analysis project Ga0208830, IMG submission 184169) | Marine microbial communities from the Deep Atlantic Ocean - MP2634 (SPAdes) | ecosystem: Environmental > Aquatic > Marine > Oceanic | place: Northeast of Antigua and Barbuda, North... | reverse complement strand
TTTAAGCTTATCGATAGTAACGACGATGGTTACATCGACTTTGAAGAGTTTTTGGAGTGGTGGCAAGAAGGATGGTGGGAATACTAAGTTTAAACTTAGTAACACTTATCGTCGACTGAGGCTTTTCGGTACGCTTTGATAGGCATGAAGGCCTAGGCCACGTAAACAAACCTAGTGAAAACGAGTGCTTTTAAGCACTCGTTTTTTTATGTCTTGAGTTTGGTGACTCGTGTTTAAGGCGAGATTGTTCGCCTTTAAGATAGCCTTGAACGTCGGTATTGTAAGTAAAGTGCCCAAGCACAAATATCGATTCGTCTTATCTTTCACTCACCAGTTATGCGAACGTATGTGTATACCTGGGCTGAGTAAAGCTGTACAGCGCCAATAGTGATTTATTTATAAGCGAACCGAGGTTCGCCTATAAACAGGCACAACTCAAAAATACCTGTCTCAATGAACTTATAGCGTAATATTATCTGGCTTTACATCCAACTTTTTAACGATATTTCACCATCTCCAATGTACTCAAATTGAATGTCAACGATACCTCCAGAGTTATTCATTCCTAACAGGCTTTCGCATAAATCCAAATTCTCACAACTGAATTCTTTTCCAATAAAAAAGTAAACACTGTCTTCTTTCGTAATCGTTCTGTCCAATAATTCGACATTGGTTATCTCATATATCGTACCAACTTCATCTTCTGACTTGTTATCTACTGATTTGAGAGTGAATGATTTATCAGAACCATCGGCTGGAGGAGGAGTTATCTCTTTGACAATGACAGTAATATCATAGGTGTAGCCCCATAAATGCTCAAAACCAATGATTTCGTTTGCGATCATATTAGTCTGATCAGATGCACCTGTTTTCGTTACTAGGCAAAGTGTCTGTTCCATAGTGAAACAAGGTGATTGGAACGGTAAAACAGTAATCGATCTTTGTTCGTTGTTGTTATCTGAATTACCGTTACAAGCTGCGATAAGAAGTATAACTATCATAATAAAAAAGTTTCTTTTCATAATTAGATTTTTTCCAGTTTAAATCGATTAAAGAATTTGATTTTCTGTGAGCCTGAAAGGTCAGGCAAAATAAAAGTTAGGCAAAATACTATACGGAACAACCCCAAAGGCTCAGCAGTATTGACCTTCTGAAATAATTACAGAGCGGGGAATTACGCCAGTTTCAAACTGACTTAAATAATTTTTCGACGATAATGTCTTCTTCGAAAAGATAGGTATTACGTTTATGTTTAACGCAAATATCTTTCTGAATTAGTTCGCCGTATTCTAAGGCAGCGCGAATGGTATGGTTTCAGTTTGCGCGTTAGCTTGAGGGGGTAAACAAAGTAGTGTCAGGTATGTTTTCACGATTAATCCTTGTGATTGAAATTATGTCCAATTTTGAGACTCAATGGCGTCTCGTCCACAACAGTATATGATTAATTCTGCTGTTTCAATCCAGAGTTGATCTTTCCCCTGAATCAGGGTGCCTGTGCTCACCGTTTTGCTTTTCAAGTAAAAGGTCAGAACATCCGTTTCTTGTCTAAAACGGACCGCTAACACTAACGCTACTCTAAACAATAAGTACCGGCGCTCTAAAAAACAAACTACAGTGAATATGGATTACCAATCAGCGCTGTATACTGTATTTGCATTAGACGCTTCTACTTCTAGCGGGGCTTTATCGTAGCCGTATTCAGCCATGTCGAAGAAGTGTTGGGTGACAACTTCATCTAAACTGGCTCGTTCAATCTGTAACACATGCACTAATTCGTGGGCTAACTTGGGTCTATTAAGCTCGAAATCTTTACGAGCATAAATCGAATAGCCGAAAACTTGTGCGTAATTTATTATTCCTTCTCCAACAAGTCCAACGGCTTCGCCAGACACTTTAAGCGCGAAGTTTTCGTAGGAATATGGCACTTCATCTACATAAACAATTCTTACTTTCTTAGGCCGTTTTATGCCTATCTCCGCTGCTAGTGCCAATTCTTGTTCGTTCAACGGTTGACCTATTTTAAAGCCTTTCATATCTGTTTCATGTGCCACTCTATGTACTGCGGCAACAATACGCGTGCTATTATTTTTTCATAGGAGAGTGCCACAACGGCTATTACTATAAACAAGGCTAACGATACGAACTTTACAAATTTCATGTGGTAAAGTCCATTTTAAAGGGGGGAGTGTGAGCCGCTTACACGCAATGTTACAAACCGTTGAAGCGTGTAATCAGCACAATCGCAATGTTGCTATATGCATAGTAGAGGATGTGATGGCGAGATGTACTATCAAAGTGCTGTAATAACATGTGATTAAAAACAAAGTGAAAGGCTACACACCGCTATTCAACATTGAATTGTGACCAACGGTGGTGATAGTTCAAACTACAATATAGAGTTTTATTCGTCGTCAGACAGAGTGTTTCTTGGCTTGCGTTTCACAGGAACCATACCAATATCTTCTCCAGACATGGTATCGACACGCTTTTTAGTGCCAGGTTTTGCTGGTTTCGCTACGCGCTTTTTGCCATTTTTAGCATTTGATTGTTTCGATACTTTTTTCTTCGGCGTAAAACCTTTGAAAGACGCCGAGAATTCGTCATGCGGTGAACACTCTAACGCATATTGAAGGTGATTCTTAAGCCCCTCGAAACTGTTCCAATCACGAGGGCCAATTAGCGAGAATGCTTCGCCTTTTTGCCCAGCACGGCCTGTACGGCCGATACGGTGAATGTATTCATCAGCGTTCTTAGGAAGGTCAAAGTTAACCACCAATCCTACTTTTGATAGATCTAGTCCACGAGAGGCGAGGTCGGTAGTAACCAGAATACTGTGCTGTCCACGAGCAAACGCACTCATTACTGCTGCGCGTTGGCTTTGTAGCATATCACCACGAAGCGCAATAGCTTCTAAGTTCTTTTCGTTAAGCAGGGCTGCAATTCTATCGGTATCTTCACGGGTAGCTGTAAATACGATAGCTTGGTTGTAGGTACGATTGGCTAGCTCAAATTGTAAAATTTGATCTTTGTTATCAACATTGTCTGCAAAGAAGCACTTCTGTTCGATATCGCCATGCTCTGCGGTTGAGTCTCCTACAGCTACACGAACAGCGCCTTTGGTCAACTGCGTTGTCATATGCTTTAGCTCAATATTATCGAGCGTGGCAGAAAACAACATAGTTTGACGCTTTCTGTGATCAGCATAGTCGTTAATCATTTTAAGCTGAGCAGAGAAGCCTAAGTCTAACATTCGGTCGGCTTCATCAAAGATAAGCAGCTCTAAGCCATTTAAATACACACTTTTATCTAATAGATGGTCGGCTACACGACCAGCGGTACCAACGATAATGTGAGGGTTACGGCGAAGGGCTTTAACTTGGTCGTTATAGTTTTCACCACCCACAATAAGCGAGCAAGTAAGGTTTAAACCCGTACACATTGATTTTGCTTCAATGAAAACTTGTTTGGCTAGCTCGCGAGTTGGCGCAAGAATAAGTGCGCGAGGGTCTTGACGACTAAGGGCTTTTTGCGACATTAGCCTGTTTATAGCTGGCACTAAAAAGGCGAAGGTTTTACCTGACCCCGTTTTTGATGACGCAATAATATCTTTGCCCTGAATAGCAGGCAGCATAGTGCGTTCTTGAATTTCGGTTAGCGTCGAAATGTTTTTCGTTTCGAGCTTTGAAATAATTTTGTGGTGAACAGGTAAATCAGTAACTAGCAAGAAGGTATAGCCTTTTTAAAATGACATTCTGGCGCATTATCCCTTAATGCACGGTGCATTTAAAGGTTTATTGGAAAGGCTTATAAGTTTGCAGACTGAAGGCAGGTGCTTGTAACAATCGTTACTCAACGAAGAATATAAAGTTAAAGCAAAAATGTGAGTTAACTCAATGGCGCGCGCTTACCACAAGAGCATAAATGCTGAATGATAAGCGCGACATTGCGAAACACAATTAAATGAAAAGCGCAATTAAACGCAGAGATTAAAACTGCATTTCAGGTACATTTTCAGGAACAACAAGCTTTCCGCCCGTTTTCTCTTTAATTTCGTCAACGCTGACGCCCGGTGCACGTTCTTGAAGCACAAATGCGCCGTCTTCAACACTCAGCACTGCTAAGTCGGTAATAATGCGCGTAATACAGTTAACACCGGTTAACGGTAAGGTGCATTCGCCAAGTAGTTTTGGGTTACCGTGTTTGTCGGTATGGGTCATAGTAACAATTATGTTCTTTGCTCCAGCAACTAAGTCCATAGCGCCGCCCATGCCTTTAACCAGTTTGCCTGGTATCATCCAAGAAGCAATATTGCCCGATACATCAACCTCAAATGCGCCAAGTACAGTAAAGTCAACGTGACCGCCGCGGATCATGGCGAAGCTCTCAGCGCTGCTAAAAATAGACGCGCCCGTGATAGCCGTTACCGTTTCTTTACCAGCGTTTATCATATCAGCGTCAATTTCATTTTCAGTCGGGTAACGTCCCATACCCAAAAGGCCGTTTTCTGACTGCAGCATCACACTGATGTCATCTGGCACATAGTTAGCTGCAAGGGTAGGGATACCTATGCCTAAATTGACGTAATCGCCGTCTTTAAATTCCTGAGCGACGCGCATTGCGATTTGTTCTCTACTAAGCATTACACTGACTCCTTGCTAACTACACGGCGTTCAATACGTTTTTCAAATGAACCTTGAATAACACGGTTAACATAAATCCCGGGAGTGTGGATCTCGCTAGGGTTCAATTCACCAGGCTCTACAATTTCCTCTGCTTCTACCACAGTGATTTTACCTGCAGTAGCGGCCATAGGATTAAAATTTTGTGCTGTATGGCGATAAATACAGTTTCCGTAAGTATCTGCTTTCCATGCTTTTACAATGGCAAAGTCGCCAGTAATAGCATGTTCAAGAATATAAGGGCGACCGTTGAATTCTTTGACTTCTTTTCCTTCACCAACAGGCGTACCATAACCTGTGGCAGTGTAGAAGGCAGGAATGCCAGCACCACCAGCGCGCATTTTTTCCGCCAGCGTTCCTTGAGGTGTAAGCTCAACTTCCAACTCACCGTTAAGCAGTTGTTTTTCAAACAGGGCATTTTCACCTACATACGAAGACACCATTTTTGCTATTTGTTTGTCTTCTAGTAAAAGACCCAAGCCAAATCCATCTACACCGCAGTTATTAGAAACTACAGTAAGTCCAGATATGCCCATTTTCTTAATTTGGCCTATCAGTCCTTCGGGTATACCACACAATCCGAAACCGCCCGCAATAACTGTCATACCATTTTCAAGGCCAGCCATTGCTTCTTCGTATGAGGATACAACTTTGTTAAATCCCGCCATTCTCTATCTCCAATGCATTTGTTAAAAATAAGTATCGACATTGTTGCTTCATTTGTAAAATCGAATTAATCTTGTGATTAATAAAAACTATTTATTAATCGCTGAGATCTGTTGAAGAGTTTATGGATGTTTCATACCGTCAAATAAAAGCGTTTGTAGAAGTGGCTAAGTCATCAACTTTTGCTGAAGCCGCGGTAAATCTACATTTAACACAGCCAGCTTTGTCATCGGCAATTAAAAAAATGGAAGAGCAGTTAGGCGGTAAGTTATTCCAACGCAATACACGCAATGTAAGCCTAACACCAGAAGGAGAGGTGTTGTTTCCAAATGCTTTGAGGCTACTGTACGACTGGGACAATACTTTTTCTGATATTCAAAATTTGTTTGCTATGGCGAAAGGGCAGCTTACCATTTGCGCTATGCCGTCATTTGCCGAGTCTCATTTACCGAATATCTTGTCAGTATTTCATCAACGAATTCCAAACGTAAACTTACGAATTGTCGATGTAGTTATGGAACAGGTAATTCATGAAGTTACTACAGGCCGCAGCGAGATTGGGTTCTCGTTTGAGCCAGAGCGCAAAGATGGTTTAGTGTTTAAAAGCCTTTTTGCTGATGAGTTTGTTGTTGTGACCAACAAAGCACAATCAGCCCATTTAGGGGACAAGTTGCATTGGCAGGACTGTCTAAAACTTCCATTGGTAATGATGAATAGGGGATCTGCGGTACGCCACTGGACTCAATCTAAGCTAGCACAATATGGTGAGCTAAATATAATCGCGGAAACGGGGCAGCTATCTACACTAGGAAAGCTTATTCTAAATGGTTTAGGTATATCTATTATGCCGGCGATTTGTAAAGCGCAAATGGAGGGATTGGGGCTAGTAACAAAAGAAATTAGTGACATGCCTCTGGTGAAAAATATTGGAATAATTCGAAATGCGCGAAAAGGGTTATCGCTGCCGGCTCAATCTATGTGGGACATGGCCGTAGCGCATTATGAGTGAAATAATGCGCTTTATAGCTTCTAAGAAAAGGTTCGACCTACCACTTCTTCTTAGGTGCGAACAACTCGTCTAATTCGTCCCTTTCTTCTTCTTGCTTCTTGGCGCGATCTTTTTCGTTCACGCTCTTAAGGTTACTTTGGATTTCGTGCAACCACTCGTTAAGTGCAGCAAGTTTAGACGTTGAGTATTCGTCTTGAGGGTTTTGATTTTCTAGTGCGTTTTTCGCCTTTTCAAAATACTGTCTGGCTGACCCAAGCATATTAGTTTGAAGTGCAGCGCGGCCGCGCTTAATCAATGTTTCTACATTTACTTTTACCTGCAAGCGTTCAAGCTGCTTATCTTCATCCATGAATACTTTAGAATCAATTTGCCCTTTGCTATGTTCTGAACGAAGAATAATGCGCAGTTTCTTAACGGCCTGAATGTATTGAATGATCATTTTGTCGTTGTCGGGTAACGCGAAATCGTTAGTGATACCGCTATTGTCCGAAAGAGCAGCAGCGGTTGCTTGCTCACTGCTTGAGATACGCTGTTTTAGTTCAGATGTACTCGATAAATCGTTCATTGCTTTCAAGGCATTTAGAATACGATTGTGAAGTATGCCCATAATGCGCGAAGAAACAGGCATGTTTACACAGGCGGCAATAACGTTCTCAGTTTCGTCGACAATAGTACGCTGTTTGGCAAGTTCAGTTCTGCGCTCAGCCTCTTGCTTTTGACGATGTTGTTGCATTGCATTGATAAAGATAGCTGCGATTAGCAAAACAACAATTAATATAATAATAATCACGTACATGCGTGTGTTTCCGTCTGTTTTTTATTTTTTATAACGTTAACGTATTACTACGTACGAGCGTTACTTTTTGTATTACTTAATGTTATCGGTCAATCTTACGGTATTTTTACTTCAAATACACTTCCACCGAGACTCCCGCCGTTGGAAAGGGCGATTGAGCCCACTTTATCTCCTTGAGAATGCGCGTTTGCAATTAACTTCGCAAAAAATAACCCCAATCCCGTTCTTCCTTGGCTTAACTCAAAGTCACATAGCTCTTCGTGGCTTTTAGTTAACATCGCTTCAGGATAGCCACGACCATCATCCTCTATTTTAATGGTCATGAAGTCGTTCTCGTCTGCTTTGGCACTTACTATTATTTGGGATGTTCCATAGCGCATAGCGTTAATGATTACATCGTTTAATAACAAATAAATTAACTCACTGTCTAAGTACCAGCTAAGGTCATCTTCGATAGCGATGCTTATATCAATATTTTTCTGAGATACATATAACGCATTAGAGCCAACAACATCTTCAACCAAATCTTTGATGAAACTTTCGTCAACGGTAATGGGTAAACATTCTAATTCAGCCCTGTACAAAGAGAGTACTTGAACAAGATTGGTGTTGAGCCTAGATGCTTCATAATGAACACTCGCAACCTGCTCTCTAGCTTTCTCGTCGTGAGGAGAAAGGGCGTCGCTGAGTGTTTCAATAGATTGAATAAGGAGAAAAAGTGAATTTTTCATATCGTGCACAGCAGCTGCCAACACCGATGAAAAATCAATTGTGGATGTAACTTGTTTACTGCTACTCATTATCTATCTAACACCGTGCTTTTTAATCACCTACCCATAATGTAGAAGAAATCGGACAAAGGCGAATAAATCCCACTCGAAAATGCAAAAATTCAATTATTTTCAACTTTATAATGCCAATTTCGTAATAGCAACTAGTAAAAAAAGGTGGTTTTGGTTATAACGGAGGGAGTACAGTGTCAGTCTATCGCATTAAACGGTGTAAAATATGAAGCTACAGCAACTACGGTATATCGTAGAAGTCCTCAATAACAATTTGAACGTGTCAGCAACAGCAGAAAGTTTATATACCTCACAGCCGGGTATCAGCAAACAAGTTCGCATGTTGGAAGATGAACTAGGTGTTCAGATTTTTGGCCGTAGCGGTAAGCATTTAACACACGTAACAGACGCCGGTAATGATGTAATCAATATAGCTCGTGAAATACTAGCCAAAGTAGAGAGTATTAAAGCGGTAGCAAGGGAGCACACGCTTCCAGATCAAGGTAAACTCAATATTGCGACTACGCATACGCAAGCCCGTTATGCATTACCTGATGTTATTCAGGGTTTCATGAGCAAGTATCCAAAAGTGTCATTACACATGCATCAGGGCACGCCGTCTCAAATTAGCGACCTGGCTGCCAAAGGCGAAGCCGATTTTGCTATCGCTACCGAGGCTCTCCACTTGTACAACGATTTGGTCATGCTTCCTTGTTATCACTGGAATCGCAGTGTAATAGTAAACAAAGACCATCCCTTGTCGAAAAAGGGCACTATCGATATTTCAGACATTGCCAAATATCCGTTGGTTACTTATGTTTTCGGTTTTACCGGGCGATCTGAACTAGACCAAGCGTTTGAAAGAGCAGGGCTAACACCTAAAATCGTGTTTACCGCAACAGATGCCGACGTTATTAAAACCTATGTTCGCTTAGGTGTCGGTATTGGTGTTATTGCGTCGATGGCGGTAAGCGAAGAATTAGATGATGATCTTGTGAAGATAGATGCAAGTCACCTGTTCGATTACAGCACGACGAAAATTGGTTTCAGAAAGGGGTCGTTCTTAAGAAGTTATATGTACGACTTCATTGAGCGTTTTGCGCCTCATCTGACCAAGGATAAGGTTGAGAAGGCTATGATGCTGAAAAATAACGAAGAAGTGGAAAAAATGTTTAAAGGCGTGACGCTTCCAGTAAAGTAAACGCAGCGCTTGTTGAAAACGTTCATTAAAAAAAGGGGCTAATTGCCCCTTATTTGCGTTTCACATATTGTCTAGTTAGAGCGAGGCGCTAACATTCGATAATATTTACCGCGAGTCCACCTCTCGCCGTTTCTTTATATTTAGTCTTCATATCATTACCGGTATCGCGCATGGTTTTAATAACCTTATCTAGCGATACTTTTTGCTCACCGGTTCCGCGCAGTGCAAGACGAGAAGCATTAATGGCTTTGATTGCACCCATGGCATTTCGCTCAATGCACGGAACCTGAACCAGACCACCAACAGGATCACAAGTAAGGCCGAGGTTGTGCTCCATACCGATTTCCGCAGCGTTCTCTACCGAGGCAGCTGTGCCCCCCATAATTTCAGCTAACGCGCCTGCAGCCATTGAACAAGCGACGCCTACTTCTCCTTGGCAACCTACTTCAGCACCTGAGATTGACGCATTCTCTTTATAGAGAATACCAATAGCGCCTGCGGTAAGCAGGAAACGGCTTGCTACTTCTTCATCAACAGGTCGGATAAATTTATCTACGTACTGTAGCACCGCCGGAATGATGCCCGCTGCTCCATTTGTAGGTGCAGTTACAACACGGCCGCCAGCTGCATTTTCTTCGTTTACAGCTAAAGCAAACAAGTTAACCCAATCCATAGTCTGCATAGGGTCGTTTGTATGTTCAGTTTGAAGACGACGGTATAGTCCAGGTGCGCGGCGAACTACTTTAAGCCCGCCAGGTAAAATACCCTCGCTTTCGATACCTCGTTGAATACAGGCTTTCATTACTAGCCAAATGTTGTGTAGCTGTTGCTTCACTTCGTGCTTGGGCCTGAAAGTTGACTCGTTACGTAGCATCAGTGAACTAATGCTTAAGCCGTTAGTTTTACACAGAGCAAGAAGGTCACCGGCCGTTTTAAAAGGGAAGGGTACTGATGCTTGCAGGCTGGCTGCATGCGCTTTGGTCGCATCGAAGTCTTCGTCTTTTATGATGAAGCCACCGCCAATACTGTAATAAGTTTGCTGTTTTACAAGCTCATCTTTCGCGTACGCATAAAACGTTAAGGCATTAGCGTGTTTGGGGAGCGTTTTACGGCGGTGAAAAACAATGGCGTTTTTGTTAGGAAAGCGCACTAATTTCTGGCCATTAAGGCAAAGCTTTTCCGTATTGCGTATTTCTTCAAGTTTAGTCTCGATGCTGTCCACATCGACAACGTCTGGAAGTTCTCCTAGTAAACCGAGGATAACAGCTTTTCCTGTTCCGTGGCCGATACCGGTTTGGCCTAATGACCCAAACAGTTCAACTTTCACGCTATCCACTGAATCAAAAAGCGCAGCTTCCTGAGCGAGTTCGGTGACAAACTCGGCGCCTGCTTTCATTGGTCCTACGGTGTGCGAACTCGATGGGCCAATGCCCACGCTGAACATATCAAATACACTGATCATAAACTTTCAAAATTAAAACAAAGTAATAGTAAGATCATGCATCCACCACGGAAAAACCACAATACAGAAAAGCTAATAAAGGGATTAGTTTTGCTAATACGCTGTAAAGTTTAATTTATAGTACACACAAGAGCGGATAAGCAAATACAAAGGCTAAGGATGAATATGATGAGATAGATTGCGTAACATTGCCGCCGTTGCGCCCCATATCATGCGGTTTTTCCATGGGATAAAGTAAATTGGAAATGCCTTTTTATCGCGATGCGTCGTGTGAACTAAATGATTTCTTCTGTCTAAAACATGTGCGAGAGGCACTTCAAAAGCGCTTTCTACCTCATTTTTATCAATAATCGGTGTAAAGTCAGGATTTACAAAGCCAACAACTGGCGCAATTTCATATCCGCTGATTGTTCGGTATCTAGGCAACATTCCTACTACGTCTACGTGAGTAGCGGGTAAACCAACTTCTTCTTCTGCTTCTCTAAGTGCTGCGTCAAAAAAAGAGTTATCAGCTTCGTCGACCGCTCCGCCTGGAAAACTGATTTGACCTGGATGATGCTTGAGGTGGTGCGCTCGTTCGGTAAGCAGTAATTGAAGCGAATTGCCATAATCTATCAGGGGGATAAGTACAGCCGCAGGGCGCCCTGTTTTTCGCAACGGAAAATCTGGCTCGGTGTGAGGCTGCCTTAAGTGGTGAAACTGTGATAGAAATTCGTTCTTTGTCATAGATATTTGCTTACAACCTATATGCTTACCTTTGTGCTAGCACATTACATACAAATACTGTGCTATTGGTTAATTGATTCAAGTACTGGCAGTATTCTAGACACTTTATCTAGGGTTTCTTGATATTCTTCGCTAGAAACCGAATCTAGCACAATACCACCACCGGCCCAGCAATGTAATCGACGGTTCTCTGCCAGTACGGTTCTAATACAAATACTTGAATCCATGTCTTCACGAAAACCCATATAGAACACGCTGCCACAGTAGATATTCCGGCGGTGTGGCTCAAGCTCATCGATAACTTCCATCGCGCGGATTTTCGGTGCTCCAGTTATTGACCCTCCAGGAAATGCCGACGCCAGAAGGGATAAAGGCGAAGAAGACTCATTTAATTCACCGGTTACCGTACTTACTAAATGGTGCACAGCCTGATAACTTTCAAGAGCAAAGAGTGCAGGTACGTTTACCGAGTGAGGTTTGCAGTGCTTTGAAATATCGTTGCGCAGCAGATCTACAATCATAAGATTTTCTGCACGGTCTTTTTCTGCTGAGAGCAAGCTCTGTGCACTGGCGGCATCTTCTTCTTTGTCTTCAAATCGCGGGCGTGTACCCTTTATCGGTTTTGTTTCTACAACCCCATCTTTAACGCGTAGAAAGCGTTCTGGTGAAATGGAAGCAATACAGCCTTGGGGCAGGTTATAAAAAGCTGAAAATGGCGCTTGATTTTGATTGCGTAGCTCACAATATGCTTGCCACATATTCCCTTCAAACGCTGCGCTAAAACGTTGCGCCATATTTACCTGGTAGCAGTCACCGGCACGCAAATAGGCCTGTATTTTATCCAAACAAGCTTCATAATCCGTTTTAGACAAATTTGATTCGAACCGTGACGTTAACTTGAAATTTGGCTCAGGAGTTTCGTCGTTGAACGAAGAAAAAACCTGAGTCAGCGATTGACTGTCAACGGAGCAATAATAGATGTAGCCTGTTTTTGTATCTTCAATGAGCGAACGAAGATAAAGGCCAACCGCGAAATCAGGGGTTTCGTAGTCATCTTTGGCGATGCTTGGCATCGTTTCATAAAAGCGCCCAGTGTCATAGCCTGCCATACCTGCCACACCGATAATGAAAGGAAGGTGCGATGTATTTACACTGGCATGTATCTGTACATTTGAAACGCGCGCATGTAAGTGTGCTTGCACCGCTTCAAAGGGGGCCTGTGTCAATTCCTGGCGCTTTGAAGTGTTTAGTTCGATGAGTTGAACCCTATCACCTTTTGCTTCGATAACTGCGGAAGGCGAAAATGCCATGATATTGAAGCGACCTTCACTTTTTGACGAACCGGAAGTATCTAGTAACAGGGAGTATGGGTGTGTAGATACTCGCTTAAAAAGTGCATTGAAAACGGCTGCGTTCTCGTCACAATTTAGCGCTAATTTGTCGGCTAATTCCTCTGCAGTGAAACGGGAAACATGAACGTGAATAGTATCTGCGTGTGACATAGGTGTTTTCTGTACTTCTTTTTATCGTGGGCGTTTGGTGCTCGAATTAAGC
>Ga0208830_1001037_pt1 | contig 12880 bp, 11 predicted proteins | sample DeeseametaMP2634_FD_184169 | JGI IMG/M metagenome (GOLD analysis project Ga0208830, IMG submission 184169) | Marine microbial communities from the Deep Atlantic Ocean - MP2634 (SPAdes) | ecosystem: Environmental > Aquatic > Marine > Oceanic | place: Northeast of Antigua and Barbuda, North... | reverse complement strand
CGCCAATCAATCCTTTGATCGGAGCTGCAGGAGTTTCTGCAGTTCCCATGGCAGCACGTGTTGTGAATCAGGTTGGGCTCGAAGCCAATTCACAAAACCACCTGCTGATGCATGCCATGGGGCCAAATGTTTCCGGAGTGATAGGCTCCGCGGTAGCGGCCGGAGTTTTGTTGGCAATGCTATGATTTGCATGTGGTTTCAGTGTCGTTTAGTTTCCAAATAAAATCCAATATCATTTTGCCCGCTAATCGAAGCACACAATTCATGGAAACCTTGATTTGACAAATTTTGAAGCAGATCCGTCCACTCGCTATGATCCCACGACCGGTGTACTCGGAGCCAGGAATTAAGTTCTTTTTTGGGGAAACGTTTTTTAATTTTTGTAGCCATAATCATTCTTTTGCTATTCGTTTGTGTCTGTTATGAATATTTTAGTTAGCAATCAACCATTCTGCTCATTTTTCAAAAACTCAAAAGTCTCTTGTGCATATTTCGTTAAGAAAGAACACCGGAAAACTAGAATCAATTTTTTTGAAATGTTAACACAAAATGTTGTTTTAAATTTAAAAGGGTTTAAAGTATTCGAAGTCAGCAAACTTTTACGAAAAACCAACTAGCCTAAGCTCCCTGTCGCTCAACAAATTCCGGATATGCGTGTAAGCCAAATTCACTCACATCCACGCCATTATATTCTTCTTCTTCTGAAACCCGGATTCCGACAGTATATTTTAGAACAGCCCAAACCGCTAAACTGCTCAAAAAGGTAAACGCGCCAATCACAACAATACCTTTGATTTGAGCAAATAGGGCTACATCCGGATTGAATATTCCTACTGCTAATGTACCCCAAATTCCATTCACCAAATGAACCGACAAGGCTCCAACTGGGTCGTCAATTTTGAGTTTATCAAACAATGGAATTGCAAGAACCACCAGCAGGCCTCCAATCGCGCCAATCAGGATGGCGAGATTCATGCTTGGATAATCCGGCCCGGCGGTGATGGCTACCAGTCCGGAAAGTGCTCCATTGAGAACCATCGTCAAATCAACTTTTTTGTATAATAGTTGAGTCAGGACCATGGCCGCTAAAGCTCCCGCACAAGCAGCAATATTCGTATTTGCGATCACCGCTGAAATGGCGTCCACATCGTCTTTTGAACCTAAAGCCAGCTGGGAACCGCCGTTGAAACCAAACCACCCCAACCACAACACAAAAGTGCCCAAAGTTGCTAAAGGCAAATTGGAACCAGGAATCGGGTGAATAGAGCCGTCCGCGCCAAATTTCCCTTTTCGAGCACCCAATAACAATACACCGGCAAGTGCCGCCCAACCACCAACCGAGTGAACAATCGTTGAACCGGCAAAATCGCTGAATCCGTCAATCATCCCGCCCAGACTTGTTCCTCCCCAGGTCCAATGTCCCTGAATAGGATAAATGACTGCAGTCAAAACTAGGGTGAATCCCATGAATGGCCAAAACTTGATCCTTTCCGCAACCGTTCCTGAAACTATCGAAGCAGCGGTAGCTACAAAAACAACCTGAAAAAAGAAATCCGAAAGTAAACTGTGACCATCCGCGGAAGTCCCGTACATCATCAAACCGCTGCCGACAAAATCATTTCCGCTGCCGTACATCAGGTTGTAACCTACGTAATAATAAGCCACACAAGCAAGTGCGTAGAGGGTTATGTTTTTAGTCAGGATGGCGGTTGTATTTTTTGTGCGCACCAATCCTGCTTCCAGCATCGCAAAACCTGCGGCCATCCACATGACGAGGCATCCGCTGATCAATAACCAAAAGCTATCCAGTACATATTTCATTTCTGCTGAAAATTCCATTTTATCTCCTGTGTATAAATTATAATAATTGCTGTTAATAATTAAAGGGCCTCATTTCCGGTTTGGCCTGTGCGGATCCGGATAATTTGGGCTACATCATAAACAAAAATTTTGCCATCACCGATTTTACCGGTTTTCGCTTTTTGCTCAATTGTTTCCAGAACCGAAGCAACTTTCTCATCGGAAACCACAATTTCAATTTTTGTTTTGGGAATGAAGTCCACTTCGTACTCTGCCCCTCTATATAATTCAGTATGCCCTTTCTGGCGTCCAAAACCTTTAACCTCAGAAACAGTCATGCCGACATTTCCGATTTCAGCCAGACCCTCCTTGACCTCATCCAGCTTAAAAGGTTTGATAATCGCTTCTATTTTTTTCATAATTATCCTTGATTAGCAATTAATTTAAACTTAAGTGACTTCCCAAACTATCTCACAGAGTATACCAAACTCATATTTTCAAAATAAATACATGTATATATTTGAAATTATTTATTATATTTACAATTTTCTGTTTAATAATTTATAATATACAAAATTAATATGCTCAATTATTGGACATTATTAATATTATTGCCTAATAATTAATCATTAAATTAATACAAATCATCGACATAATTAATAATAAGAGCATAAATATGAATCAATCTTATTGAGGTTAAACAAAATTGGTAAGGTCATTTTACTACATTACAAATTTACTTTTACATGTAATACTAGTTTCATATATACAACGAATTTTAATTAAACAGGCAAAGCTTCGACCTGAAACTTTGAGCCTGCTGAAAACTAAAGATAATAATGGGGCTGATAAAACCGATTACCTTAATCGGAAAAATTTCTTAGTACAGTGGAAATATCTTCAATAATTTCGTAACAAAAGAGTGTGTTTTCAAACAATGTAATAACATACCTTTGGAGAATTGCCTTGTCTGAACAAAACCCGGTTTTTATCCCGTGGCCGACCAATATACCGGATGTATTTCATAAAGCCTGCGATATTGTCTCAATGGATCACCGTTCTTCAAAGTTGCAGGAAAAGTTTTTCGCATCGGACATTTGGGGATTCTGACGGATGTGATGGCTTCGTCCGGAATCGCCACTGCTGAAATGGCGTTGGTTGATTTGAGTTTTCCGGCTTCGCTCGGTTCCGGAGTTTAGGCGGCATAGGAATATTATCGAAAATCTACAACAAAAGGTGAACATAATGTACATTCCAACATTTGATGATGTTAAAGAAGCACAAAAGCGAATCTCGCCGTACATTCACAAAACTCCGGTATTGACCAGTTCATTTATGAATGAATTGAGCGGCGCGGAATTGTTTTTCAAATGTGAAAATTTTCAGAAAGCGGGAGTCTTCAAAGTACGAGGGGCCTCGAATGCGGTTTTTGGATTGAGTGAGGAAAAGGCAGTGAAAGGGGTGGCCACTCACTCTTCGGGAAATCACGCCTTGTCGCTGGCTTATGCCGCAGGTCGGCGGGGAATTCCGGTAACAGTGGTCATGCCACATACTGCTCTGGAAGCAAAAAAAGCTGCGGTGTACGGATACGGAGGCAGCATCGTGGAGTGTGAACCCAGTACCTCATCGCGTGAAGAAACATTTGCGAAAGTTGTCGCAGAGTCCGGAGCGGATTTTGTGCATCCGTACAATGACCCGCGTGTGATTTCCGGACAAGCAACCTGTTCGCTGGAATTGTTGGAACAAGTTGGAAAATTGGATGCTGTGGTTGCACCGATTGGCGGAGGAGGAATGGTTTCCGGAACTTGTCTGGCCTTATCGAATGTTGCTCCGGAAACAAAAATTTATGCTGCCGAACCGAAGAATGCCGATGACGCTTTCCGCTCTTTCAAAGCCGGACACATCATTGCTGATGACGCACCGGTGACGGTGGCGGATGGCCTGAAAGTTCCACTAAAAGATTTGACATGGCATTTTGTTTCAATCCATGTCGAAGACATTCTGCTTGCGAGCGAACAGGAGATCGTTGATGCAATGAAGCTGATTTGGCAAAGAATGAAAATCGTCATGGAACCGTCCAGCGCAGTACCGTTGGCGACCATCCTCAAAAACAAAAACACTTTTGCCGGAAAGCGCGTCGGTGTGATCATTACCGGAGGCAATGTTGATATGAACAAACTGCCCTGGATGAAATCTTAAAGTCGTACTCTTAATCAGGAGTATAAATATGAATGCAGTAACTTATGAAGGGTTGGAAGTCAGTTCATGATGCCGTAAAAATCGACCGTTTGGCTCGTATTCCAAAACTAGGTACGCGAACCATTGTTTGAGTCGATGACATTGCCGTTACCAAAGGCGAATGCAAGCACGATGTTGCCTACGGCAGTTTGGCAGAAGACCGGATCATCGAAATAGGCACTGTCATTTCTGGAAAACACGCAGGTCTAACATCGACGGAAGAGATCACACTTTTTGACGGAACCGGAGTCGTGTGTCAAGATCTCGCAGTAGCCTCTGACGCAGTCGAACTTGCTCTCAAAACAGGAGATGCGATAGAAATTAAAAGCTTAAGCTCTAAAGTATTTTATTGATCATCTTAGTTATTTAATTTACAGTTATGCAGTTGAAAATGTAAAATTAATTAGGAGGCAAGTGAACAACATCATTATTACCGGAAAGATGCATCCGGGGTTTGACAAAATACTGACGGAGGAAGCGCAGGAATTTTTGGTCAAGCTGCATCAAAGATATAACAACACCCGTAAAGCTGTGCTCGATCGCCGCACAGCAATTCATCACAAAATTCTTTCCGGCGGGAAGCCGATTTTTTTACCTGAAACAGCATCTGTCCGCAAAGGAAACTGGAAAGTAGATCCCATTCCAGATGATCTTCAGGACCGCCGCTGTGAAATTACAGGCCCAGCAGAAGCAAAGATGATGATTAACGCTCTTAATTCCGGAGCCAAAATATTCATGGCCGATTTGGAAGACTCGATTACGCCTAGTTGGTTCAATCAAATCCAGGGACAGGCAAACATATCCGCAGCCTACGAACGTACTCTTGAATTTACCAGTACGGAAGGCAAAGAATATCGGCTCAATAAAGGAGGGTTAGCTACATTGATTGTACGTCCGCGCGGTTGGCATCTGGAAGAAAAGCATATTTTGATTGACAGTGAAGTTGCTTCAGGCAGTTTGGTAGATGCCGGACTGTATTTGTTCCATAATATCAAACGCACATTGAGCTATGGAACCGGACCGTATTTTTATTTGCCAAAATTGGAAAACTATATGGAAGCCAGGTTATGGGATGAGATTTTTGCTTTTGCGGAACAGGAATTAGGCGTTACGCATGGTACCATCAAGGCTACGGTTCTGCTGGAAACCATTTTAGCTGCTTTTGAAATTGAAGAAATTCTATACGAATTGCGTGAACATATGGCCGGAATTAATGCCGGACGCTGGGATTATATGTTTAGTGCAATTAAAAAGTTTCGACATGAACCAGGATTTCTCTGGCCGGACCGGGCGCAAGTCACCATGACTGCTCCGATGATGAGGGCCTATACAGAACTGCTGGTTCAGACTTGTCATAAACGTGGTGCTCATGCCATCGGTGGAATGTCAGCCTTCATTCCCAGCCGCCGTGATGCAGAAGTAAACCGTGTTGCCCTAGCCAAAGTAAAAGAGGACAAGGAGCGTGAGGCACAGGATGGTTTTGATGGATCATGGGTAGCTCATCCGGATCTTGTACCGGTTTGTACGGATGTTTTCAGCAAGGTATTTGAAGAAGGAAAAGTAAACCAAATACACCGTCTGCGTGAGGACGTTCAGGTAACACCTGAGATGATGCTTGATTTTAAGATTCCGGGAGGAAAAATAACTGAGCCGGGTTTGCGCAACAATATCAGCGTTGGTATTCAGTACATTTCTGCATGGTTAAAGGGTACAGGTGCAGTAGCGATTTTCAATTTGATGGAAGATGCAGCGACTGCTGAAATTGCAAGATCGCAGGTTTGGCAATGGATTCAACATTCTGAAGGAAAACTGGATGACGGTCGTCAAATCACACTTGAGATGGTTCAAACTATGATTCCGGAGGAACTTGCTAAAATCCGGGAAGCTTACGGAAAGGCCTACGACGAAGAAAAAATGAATCAGGCAACGGATTTATTTACTTCACTTGTCTCAGGAGATAATTTTGAGGAGTTTCTCACCATAAGGGCCTATGATCAGTTGGACTGACTTTTCCAGTTTAGAGGTTGAGGAAGTTCTTCGTCATTTGTCTGCAGCCGCTCTTCCCAAAGCTTCCGGATACTAATACCGGTTTTCGGATGCACCCATTCCGGACTAAGTTCCAGTAGGGGCACCAAAACAAAGCTTCGCTTTTCCATTTCAGGATGAGGAATTTTCAAAATTTCTGCGTCAATACACTCTTCACCATAAGCTAAAATATCAATATCAATTGTGCGGGAACCCCAGTGTTCGTTACGGACACGCCCCAGTCTGTTTTCAATTTGCTGACACTTTTTCAGCAGTTCAAGAGGACTAAGTTCGGTCAATCCACAAACCACCATATTTAAATATTTAGGCTGCGGCATCTTCAAAAGCGGCTCACTTTCATAAATCGGTGAAACGCGAAACTGAAGCAGTGGTAGAGACTCTAACTCAACGCAGGCCTGTTTCAGGGTGTCCTGCCTATTTCCCAAGTTGCTCCCCAATCCTAAATGCACTAAAATAGCTTCAGTCATAGTTTGTTTTTCAGGTGATCATGATTTGAAGAATTAGCTTAACACAAGCACTTATTCAGTCGCAAACTGAAGCAAAAACTGTTACATAGAAATGATTCGAATTATAGCGGGAGAATTCCGGGGCCGAAAACTAAAAGTTCCAACAGGAAATGATGTCCGGCCCACTTCAGACCAAGTTCGAGAGGCGCTATTTAATCTGCTGACTTCAATGCTGAACTGGGACAACATGACAGTGCTTGACCTTTATGCCGGAAGCGGCGCGCTGGGTTTGGAAGCCTTGAGCCGTGGTGCAAAAAAAGCGATCTTCGTTGAATCCTCAAAAAAACATGTTAGTATTATTCTGAAAAACATTTCGATGCTTTCTCTGGAGCAAACAAAGTATGAGTTGGTACGAGGGCGGGCGGAGAGTTGGATTCCCAATTTTGCGGATCCAGAACGGCCATGCCTTATTTTTCTTGATCCACCTTTTTCAAGCGACGAATATAATCTTATCATGGAAAAATTGGCTGTCCTCCCTGCTATCCGGACGGGATCATTAATTATGGTTGAGTCACCAGTCACAAGAGAAATTATGTTTGCAGAAAATATGGAACTGCTGAAACATCGCCGTTATGGATCAATAACGCTGGATATTTTGCGTAAAAGCTGAGCCTGTATTAACACAATAATCTTGCCTTGACGTCGGCACTGTCCTACCCTTAGAAAGACAAATAATTGGAAATTATTATACTTTAATTTTTTTCGGCATGAGTTATTTAGACAAAATTGATAAAGCGGCTCTACCAAAACATGTTGCCATAATCATGGACGGCAACGGACGCTGGGCCATACAGCGCCGCATGCCGAGACTGCAGGGCCATCGTAATGCTGTTAAAGCGGTAAGAGCCTGCGTAGAAGCTTCAGCAGAGTTAGGTTTGCAGGTGTTGACTTTATATGCCTTCTCAACAGAAAATTGGCAGCGCCCGAGGAAAGAAGTTTCGGCACTGATGGATCTTTTTTTTGAATTCTTAGAAAAGGAGCTGCACACAATGCTGGATAATAATGTAAGGTTTCAGTTGATTGGGAACAGGGACGGATTACCGGATTTTCTGCAAAATCGATTGAGCCATGCGCTGGATTCCACAGCTGAAAATACCGGTTTGTTACTGAACCTGGCACTTAATTACGGTGGCCGTGACGAAATGGTACGTGCAGTCAGGAGGATTGCAGAGTCAGTTAAGAAAGGCGATTTGCTTCCGGAAAACATTGATGAATCTTTAGTATCAGCAAATACTTACACGGCAGGACAGCCGGATCCGGATTTGATCATTCGGACAAGTGGCGAGTTACGTCTATCCAACTTTTTGATTTGGCAGGCAGCATATGCAGAATTTTATTTTACTGAAGTTTTGTGGCCTGATTTTACTAAGGAAGATTTGTATAAGGCACTTTTAGAGTTTCAGCATAGAAAGCGACGAATGGGACGGACAACGGATTCAGGGTCCATGACTGAAGCTGCAAATGTTTCGCATTTGGTTTCCAAGACCGAAGTTACTTCCATTCTCAAAACATCTGGCTGAATTTTAATATGAGTGATGCCTCATCCACTTCTGACTTGTCCGCACGGGTCAAGACCGGATTCCCACTGGCCGCAGGAATTGCCATCCTGCTCTTTACTCCAGCTTTAGTAATCGGACTGGCTGTTATGGCTGTTGCATTCATAGGTGCGCAGGAACTCACCTCTATGCTTTCAGCCAAAGATGACAACTCAGATACAACAGTTATACTTCCGGAATGGTTGCTGCCAGGCACCGCCGTACTGATGGGGCTGGGAGCACTTGCCGGAGAATCCGGTCTTCATGGTGCATTGCTGATCAGCGCTTTGGGCTGGATATTTTTTGAATTGGTTTTTACACCAAAAAGTGAACTGGCTAAACTTTCATCACTTGGTTTCGGTTTGTTTGGAATGGTTTGGGCCGTTTGGAGCGTTTTACACATTACACTTATCAAGACACTTCCGGAAGGGACGGCCCTGCTTTTTTACCTTTTACTTGTAATCAGTTTTAGCGATATTTTTGCCTATTTTGGCGGAAAGCGTTTTGGTAAATCCTTGCTCGCTCCAAATATCAGTCCGAAGAAAACCTGGGAAGGCAGCTTTTTCGGTGTTGTGGGTGGAGGAATTGTCGGTGCAGTTTTTGGCGAACTTACAATGTCGATGTTCTGGCTTTATGGATTGGTGCTGGCCATGCTGCTGGCAGTTGTAGGTCAACTGGGTGATTTGGTAGAATCCAAAATAAAACGGCTCTGCGATGTCAAAGACTCCGGGACTTTGCTGCCCGGACATGGCGGAATCCTTGACAGGATTGACGGTCACATGCTTGCTGCGCCAGTATTTTACTATTTATTGCAACTCGGATGAAATCCTCAGCAAGCACAGCAAATGGGCAGGAAGTTCCATCCTCAGTTGTTACTAAATTAACAGTCCTGGGCGCAACAGGTTCGATTGGTCTCAATACACTTGAAATAGTTCGGCAATTTCCGCAAAAATTTAAAATTGAAGCCCTGTCCTGCCGAAGTTCTATTGAGCGTTTGGTTGAGCAAATCAAGGAGTTTAAACCACGTCTGGTGTGCGTAGATAACTCTGAGCAAGCACGGGAACTGCGGGAAACGTTCCGCGAAGGAAATTCCGGTACAGAAACCGAGTTTGTCTGGGGTGTTGAAGGATTAGTGCAGGTTTCCAGTGATCCGGAAGTGGATTTAGTGGTAGCCGGAATTGTTGGAGCGGCAGGATTGCAACCAACTTTTTCTGCAGTCCAGGCAGGTAAAACGGTGGCAGTGGCCAACAAAGAACCACTGGTGATGGCTGGAGAACTGTTTGTACAAACAGCTAATAAAACCGGTGCGAAGCTGTTGCCCACAGACAGTGAGCATAATGCGATTTTTCAGGCACTCCACGGAGAGTCTCCGGAGCGTATCGCCAGACTGATTTTGACTGCCTCCGGAGGTCCATTCCGGGATCTTCCTTTGAAGGAGTTCGAAAAGATTACTCTTGCCGAAGCACTGAGCCATCCCAATTGGGAAATGGGTCGAAAAATTTCCATCGATTCGGCGACGATGATGAACAAAGGTCTGGAAATAATCGAGGCACACTGGCTGTTCAATACTCCGGTCGAAAATATTGATGTGCTGATGCAGCGGGAAAGCATCATTCATTCGATGGTGGAATTTATTGATGGTTCATTTTTGGCGCAAATGGGTCTTCCGGACATGAGAGTTCCGATTGCCTACTGTCTCGGCTGGCCCGAACGGCTGCCGTTGAAAATACCCCGTTTGGATCCACTTTCCATGAGTGCGCTCCATTTTGAAAAAATTGACCCGCAGCGCTACCCCTGCCTTCCGCTTGCAATCAAAGTCGCTAAACAGGGAGGGGCAGCACCTGCCGTTTTGAACGGCGCCAATGAAACAGTTGTTACCGCCTTTTTGGGTGAAGAAATCCGTTTTGTTGAGATTGCTGAAACTATTGCAGCCGTGATCAAGGACTTTGAAAAAGCCTTGCACCAAGTAGATGTTCCTTCTTTCCTCCGGAAAATCCGCACACTGGAAGATGCAGAACATGCTGATAAATGGGGACGCAAGCAAGCAAGCAAAATACTGGAGAGTATTATCTAGTTGCCCTTGAAATATAAGGAAATATGGATTCAACTAAAATAGTACTCTCAATCTTGGAAGAAACCTATATCATTCATAAGCTTGACCAAAGCACTAACTTGCCGGAAGAGCTGATTGAGTGTGAATTCTACAGTCTGAGCAATTCACAAGAAGAATTGTCTTTGGTCTGTCCGGAGCAAATGTTAATTCAAAGTGAGAACAGCAGCCCAAACTGGAAATGCTTGAAAGTGGCAGGACCGCTGGATTTAAAACTGACTGGAATTTTCGCTGGACTTGCTGATACACTGGCAAAAGCGAAAATCAGTATTTTTGCAGTTTCTACATTTAACACAGATTACCTTTTGATTCAAAAACAAGCTCTGAAAGCTGCTAAAACTGCACTTATCAGTCAGGGATATCAGTTTAAATAACCGCAACCATTCAATTTAATATTCATTATGCTGACAACAATTTTATCTTTTTTAGTAGTTCTTGGAGTTTTGATTTTCATTCATGAACTGGGACATTATCTTGCGGCGCGTCATGTAGGCGTACGTGTCGAAGCCTTTTCAATCGGATTTCCGCCAACTGTGTGGGGTAAGCAGGTTGGAGAAACAGAATACCGGATTTCGTGGGTTCCGATTGGTGGTTATGTGAAATTATTCGGACAGAACGTCAATGATGAAAATCCGAATGATCCGACAAATTATGCTGCAAAATCCCTTTTTCAGCGCCTATACATACTGGCCGCAGGTCCGGCAATGAATCTGTTGTTTGCATTAATTTTTATGCCTCTGGTTTTTTTGATCGGTATGGATATGCCGGCTTATTTAAATGAACCTCCCCTCATTAAAAATGTTCAACAGGGTAGCTACGCCCAGGAATTAGGGATCCGCGCAAATGATGAAATACTCGCAGTGAACGGCACCTATGTTAAAAACTGGGAAGAAGTGCATAGTGAACTGGCTAAAGTTTCTACTGAAGAAACCCTGACCATGGAAGTTGATCGGGCTGGGAGCTTGGTGATTATGGAAGGTTCCGGAACAGCATTTCAGAATGCCGGACCAATGGGATGGTCTCCGTTTCTTGCTCCGGTTGTTGGTGAATTTACCGAACAATCACCGGCCATGAAGGCAGGTATTCAAGCTGGTGACAAAGTAACGAGAGTAAACGGCCAGCCTATCCTGGATTGGAGTGAAATTTCTCCGGCTGTACAACAATTTATGCACGAAAGTGTTAACAATTCGGAAACAGCTACTAAAACACTCACCGTTGAGCTGGAAAGAAATGGCGACATTCAATTTGTAGAAGTGGCACCGTATTTAGAACCAAAGTCACAAAGATGGCTTTTGGGCATGAGCATGTTAAAGATTTCCCGCTCTTTCTCATTTGGCGAATCTGTTATATTGGGAACTTCCCGGCTGTGGTTTCTGACAAAAGCTACCTTCGGTTTTCTGGGACAAATGTTCCAGGGAGAAGGCTCAATGGACGACCTTGGTGGGCCGGTAAAAATTGGAATGGTAATTGGTGACGCAGTCCGCAGCGGAATCGCAGAGCTGTTTTTCCTGATGTCTTTCATAAGCCTGCAGCTGGGTATCTTCAATTTGCTGCCGATTCCTGCCCTGGACGGCGGACACATCTTCATGCTGCTGGTAGAAAAATTCAAGGGCGGCCCTTTGAGCACAGCCTTGCGGGAAAAGACCCAGATGGTTGGTTTTTCATTACTGATTTCTCTAATGATTTTTGTGACCTGGAATGACTTGATGAGTTTGTTATAAATCTATTTTATCAGGTGGATCTAAGATTTCCAGGATTTGTGGCAAATTTAAAGCTGGACTGTATGGCTGAAACAATACAAACGGAACTTTTCAAAAAATCTAGTTTGATTTGAAACAGGTTTCTTGATTCAGGACCTTTTAATCGATACCGGTGGTTGAATTATTCGGTATTGTATTTAAAGTGGCGAGCTTAGTTTAAAAAATAATTTGAAAACTTAAGTTAGCACTGAAGTAAATTATATTTGGAATAATTCAGTATGTAGTTGCATACTGAAATCTTTTCCCTAACCTAAATAAATACATGAGACAAGATGGCTGAACAAGCAACAGGTGGAGAACAAGGTCAGCAAGCAAACCAAGGTCAAGGCCAGCAAGGCGAAGAACAAGGCTAGCAAGGTGGTGAAATGGATGGCATAGGTGCTGCTGCGAGCCAGGCATACGGAGAAGCTTTAGAAGGTGGGGCATCACCCCAAGAGGCCTTTGAAGCTGCCGGCGCTGCAGCTCAAGAAGTAGCAACCGAAATGGGAGTACCTCAAGCAGATTTCGATCAGGGAATGGAAGCTGCTTCCGACGGTTTTGCAGATGCAATGGCTAGTGGCGCATCACCTGGAGAGGCTTTTGGCTCTGCAATGGAAGCTGCTCAAGAAGCCACAGACCCTGGTACTGATATGGGACCTCCTCCTTACGTCGCCCCAACTGGTGACATGACGGATGTAAGCGGTGACACGACAGGCGTTACCGGAGATGTGTCTACTGTAACCGGGGATGTGTCTGGAGTAACCGGAGATGTGTCTACTTTATACGGAGATGTGTCTGGTATAACTGGCGACATGACAGGGGTTGCCGGAGATGTGTCCGGAGTAATCGGAGATGTGTCTGGTGCAACTGGCGACATGACAGGTTGCGAGGGTGATATGTCTGGTG
>Ga0208830_1001033_pt1 | contig 12907 bp, 9 predicted proteins | sample DeeseametaMP2634_FD_184169 | JGI IMG/M metagenome (GOLD analysis project Ga0208830, IMG submission 184169) | Marine microbial communities from the Deep Atlantic Ocean - MP2634 (SPAdes) | ecosystem: Environmental > Aquatic > Marine > Oceanic | place: Northeast of Antigua and Barbuda, North... | reverse complement strand
CCACTTTTGGACCTGAAGGGAGTACATTCCCCCATGGAATAATTGAAATTATTATTATGAAAACGATTAAGCCAATAATCCAATAGGAATATTTTCGACTGCCTGCCATTATGCTTTTGTCCATATTTTTAATTTTTGTCCAGTATAAATCCGATCGGAACGAAGTCCATTCCATTTTTTAATTTTACCTACTGAAGTTCGATATGACATTGCAATTCCACTCAAGGTATCTCCCGCTCTCACGGTATGGTAAATTTGCTTTGATCCTGCAGATTTCTTTAATGCTAATTTTCTGTAGAGATCATAACCATCTGCAGGTATTTGTAATATTTGCCCCGGCTTAATATATTTTTTCATGGAGAGTTTATTAATAGCAACAATATCTTTAATCCTTACATCATATTTCCGGGCAATCAGCCACAAACTTTCACCCCATTTTACCTTATGCTCTAAAAAGACAATTTCCTGAATTTTTTCAATTTCTATTTCAGCAAATAAAGAATCAAAATCTGTTGAAGCATTAATGGGCATTCTGAATGCGTAGGATTTTCCATCCTCAATTGGAGGGATAGTTCCCTGCTTTAATTCCGGATTATAACTTTGGAGCAATGCCAAATCTAATTTAGCACATTCACTGATTACCTGCAAACTCACAGCTTTATCAATTTCCACAATATTCCATTCCATTTTCGATTTTTTAACCAATGAAAATCCATATTTCCCGGGGTTATTTGCAATAAAGATAGCAGCCATGATATTGGGAACATAATTCCTCGTTTGCGGTGGTAGACGAGTGAGTTTCCAATAGTCTTTTGTACCCTGGCGTTTGATCGTTTTCCTCACACGCGCGGGACCACAGTTATAGGCTGCAAATGCCAAATACCAATCATCAAATTCCTGGTGTAAATCCTTTAATAAGCGAGCGGCTGCATGGGTTGCTTTTTCAAAATCTCGCCGTTCATCTACCCACCAATTTTTTTTCAATCCATAATTTTTTCCTGTTGAAGAGATAAATTGCCAAACTCCCGAGGCATGAGCATAGGAGTAAGCCTTGGGATTTAATCCACTTTCAATCATGGCCAGATAAAACAATTCTGGAGGAACTCCTTCTTCCTCTAAAATAGGTAAAATAATAGCTTTATAACGGGACATCCTATTGAGCCATTTTTGAAAACTCGTTCGTCCCTCATTTTGAAAAAATTTAATTATACTGGCTACTTTCTGATTGTAGGTTATGGGAATATGCCCGGGAATAATTTCAACCCGTTCTTCCACATATTCTAAATCTTCAAGTGTTTGTGCATAAATGTATTCATCAAGCTTATCCTTTAATACCGCTACAGAAAACCCCGTTTCAACTTTATCCAATGTTACCGCTTCGTCTTCATAATAATCAATTGCAGCCGTGAGCAATCGGTTGAATTCCAAAGTCTGAAATTCATCATGACCAATTAACTCATCAATATGTGAAAGGGATTCGAATAATAACTCAAATTGATAAGCTGCTTCCAGCGTATCCCCTGTAAGATCAGAAATTATGGCTTCCGCATAAATAGTTTTGGCTTCTGCCATTTGTGCATCAAAAATATCTTCTTCAGGTATTGTTTCTACACGCATATCAGGAGGAATTTTTATTTCAATGGTTCCACTATCTCCTATGTCAGGTGACGATATCTTTACAGATCCAGTTTGCAAACTATCAATCGAAAATAAAAGACCGAATGATATAATTATTTGAATAATTGATCGTGATATTATCTTAATATTAACTCCTATTTTCAATTTTAATTAATGGGTATGGTCGGGTTGAAATCAGGCTGAATATAATTCATAATTCGCTTTCTGGCCAGCTTTGGCATGAGCCAGATTTTGATTGATAATATTTCTGCAGTCTTGTAAAAGCTGATCCTTATTATTTATATCCATTCCCAGAGTAGGTATGGGATTATCTATGATCATTTTTATGTGAGATTTCTTAATAGCGAGTGTACCCTTTGGCAATACATTTCCAGCACCTAGAATGGTAATAGGAACCACAGGTAATTGAGTCCGAATAGCCAATATAAATCCTCCCTTTTTAAAAGGAAGCAATTCTTCCCCATTTGATCGGGTGCCTTCAGGGTAAATGAGGGTGGAAAATGAGGAATGCATAAGTGTATCTACAGCTTCAGATACCGATTTTCTGGCAATTTCTGGATTTTGTCTATCAATTTTAATCATTCCCGCAGCCTCCATTGCCCATCCAAATACTGGAACTCTAAATAACTCTTTTTTTGCCAGGAATACTAGATTAGAAGGAATAGCAGCAACTCCTAATACAATATCCAAGGCACTTTCATGATTACTCATAAAAATATATTGCTTATCCAAATTTAAATTATCCAATCCATCTATTTCATATTGGATGCCAGTTGACCATATAACCCATCGTGCCCACATTTTAATCAATTTACCTGTGTAATATTTTTCTTTATCAAACAAACCAACAGCAATAATTGGTATTGAGCATACACTTATAGATAATACCAAATTAATAAGAAACCAGATTACTCTCATGGGATTGAAATTATGTCCATATTCATAAAAGGATGTAATGCAGCAGGCAACTTAATTGTTCCATCCTCTTGCTGGTACGTTTCTAATAATGCCACCATTAATCGAGGCGTTGCAACGCCAGAGCCATTTAAAGTATGAATAAGTTCCGATTTCCCCGTACTATTATTTCGATATCGAATATTGCTCCTTCTGGCCTGAAAGTTTTCAAAATTACTACAACTGGAAACTTCCAAATATTTATTTTCTGCGGGAGACCATACCTCCAAATCATAACATTTTGCCGCAGAAAACGAAAGATCTCCAGAACATAATTCCAGAACACGATAATGCAGCCCTAGAGCTTGGAGAATGGCTTCTGCATTTTCCAATAAAGTTTCAAGCTCTTTATAAGAATTATCCGGATGTACAAATTTCACCAATTCAACTTTATTGAATTGATGAACACGAATCAGACCCCTTGTGTCTTTCCCATAACTTCCAGCCTCTCGCCTGAAGCAGGCGCTGTAGGCTGCATATTTTTTAGGCAGTTCAGCTTCAGGGATTATTTCCCCCTGATGTATATTGGTTACGGGCACTTCTGCTGTTGGAATGCAATAAAGGGCATCCTCTGGTATCTCATACATGTCATCCTTAAATTTAGGCAATTGCCCTGTATTTTGCATGGCTTCAGCATGGGCAAGAAAAGGAGGAAACAACTCTGTATAATTGTGTTTGGTAACATGATAGTCCAACATGAAATTTATTAATGCACGTTCAAGTTTTGCTCCCAAGCCTGTATAAAGAGGAAATCCAGCCCCGGCCATTTTTACAGATCGCTTAAAGTCGAATAGTTTTAAATCTTCACCCAATTTTAAATGATCCTTAGGTTCAAAGGAAAAATCCGGGACTTCACCCCATTTTTTAATAACCACATTGCCTGTTTCATCCTTTCCTACTGGTACCGAAGAATGAACAATGTTGGGGACATAATATATATCATTGGCAATGCTTTCCTCAACTTTTCGAAGCTCTGTCTCCACTTCTTTAATTCTGTTTGAGACAGTGCGCATGGCTGCTATATCTTCCTTGGCATTTCCCCCACCCTTTTTCAATTCAGCAATTGAACTGGACACCTGATTCTTTTCAGCCCGTAAAACTTCTACTTCTTTTAAACAGTTTCTACGCTGAATATCAAATTTTAACAAATCAGATATGCTTACCTGCGACTGTTTCTGGGTCAATGAATCTTGTACATAACCCGTATTTTCCCTAATATATTTTAGCGATAACATTTCTAATCCTGAAATTTAGTGATTATCCAGATGATAAATTTAGTCAGAATCGTAAATGCTTCCAAAGGTGCATTCCTGCACACTGCAATAAAAATGATAACATTGGGAATGAAACATTAGTGCCCACCCCCTCTTAATACAACCCATAATGTTATAAATATAATTTTTAAATCCAATAATATGGACATATTTTCTATGTAGTAGAAATCATGTTTCAACTTATTATGAACATCTGCTACACTACTATCATAGACACCCATAATTTGAGCCCATCCGGTAATACCAGGCTTCACCTTTAAGCGACGGGAATAATAAGGGATATCCCGCATTAATTCTTCAATAATTTCGGGTCTCTCAGGCCTGGGACCAATGATACTCATATCTCCCTGTAAAACATTTAATAATTGAGGGATTTCATCCAAATGATATTTTCGGATGATTTTCCCAAGGGGTGTAATCCGGGGATCATCCTTTCCAGCCCAAATTGGACCCGTCGTTTTTTCAGAATTTTCATACATGGTACGGAATTTAATCAGGGTAAAGTTTTTCCCGTTTAGCCCTAATCTGGTCTGTTTATATAAAATGCTGCCAGGCGAAGTTAATTTAATTAAAAGTGCAAGCAGCATGTTAAATGGAAATATTAAAATAAATGCTGTAGTTGCAAGAAATATATCTCCGGCTCGTTTTAAAAATAGCTGATACTCTGTTATAATATCAGGATTAATATTTAATAGTGGTAATCCTCGAATCGTGTCAATACGCACCTGCCCGGTGATGGCTTCATACATGTCCGGAATGATTTTTATACAAATATCATACAAGTTAAACTTGCCAATAATTTGTAATAGTTTTTCGTGTTCATGGATATCCAATACAATGATCATTTCATGTATTTTATGCTGATCCAGATATGCTTTTATTTCTTCCGGTGAACCAAGATAATTACAATATCGACTCATATGGACACTTTCAGATTCATTAAAATAGCCCTGTAAGGCAAACCCAAGAGAAAGATTTCGATTCATTTCATCTGCCAGGTTGAATGCATCTTCACCTGAGCCAACGATAATTGTTCCGCGTCCTCCATATCCTTTTGTTAAAAAATATCGTTGGGTACTTCGAACGAATAATCTAAATAAAATATCTAAAATAATAAATGAATGTAGAAAAACCAAATCATATTGAGCTTTATCTATGCTGATTGATTTTGAGAAGATTCTATAAGAAATGTACCCAATACCAACTAAATAAATAAGCTGAATTATGGTTTTTGACTCATGAGCCCGAGAAATTGTTGAGGAGGGATTATAGCGTTTGGCAATATATATGAGAAATATGATTAAGATGAATACTCGAACAGGGTATTTAATTCCTACAAATTCACTACCGGTGCTTTCTGATACCAAATATGAACAATAAAAAGCCAGACTATCCACAATAAACAAGGCTGCAATGGATATTATGGCAGGAATGTGATGTTGCTTTATTTCTCTAAATTTCATAATAAAATAAAAGGGTCATAAAAAAATAATTCTAATATTACTCCAGCAATGTTTAATGGTATAAAAGTTAGCGGCATTATTTACGATAAAATGTGTAATTATTTAAAGCGTAATTGCTTACTAAATTACATTTTATTAAATATTTACGTTTTAAATTATTATTAAGCTTCATTTAATTTATATTCCTTATTTTCGTTTAAGGAACATAATTATCACGAATATTAGATGTCGGTTTAATATAATCACTAAATGAAACTATTGTTTATTTTGCAATCCTAAAATAGCAGGTATGATAAACAGGGTTGCTAAAAAACAGGTGCCCACACCAATAAATAAGGCAATTCCCATACTCCCCAACCCTCTATATGTTGCAAACCAGAGAGAACCAAAGCCCAGCATGGTTGTAAGTGATGTGAGCAGTATTGCTTTTCCGGTTGAGCGATATACAATATCCAGGTTCTTCTCTATTTTCCAACGGTGAAGAATATGAACTCCATCATCAATACCGATGCCAATAATGAGTGGTACAGCAAGGATATTCATCATGGTAAACTTCAACCCTGAAATTTCCATTAACCCAGTCATCCAAATGGCGCCAAAAATGAGGGGAACCATTCCAACCAAGGCATATTTCAGGCTGCGAAAATCCAGAAGCAATACCAAAAATACAGCTATGATTGCCAAATAGGTAGCTTTCTTGCCATCCTTACTCATAATATCCATAAGCTCTACAAAAATGGGGGGAAGCCCGGTCGCTTTTTCACTCAGCTCAGTTGCTTCATCAGTAAAACGGTACAGAAAGCGTGAATCTTCCCAAATATTTTTTTCCGGATAAACATTGATTAGAAAAATATTTCCGCTCTTACCAGTGAAACGGTTTTTAATTTCACTGGGAAGATTTTCTAATGTAAGCGGTTCTGTATTTGCCATCTCAATAATTGTGGATTTAAAAGCCTTTGAAAATTGCTGTTGAAAATAGGTGAGCTCTAATTTGGTTAATCCCGTATCAAGTGCATTTATAAATTGGGTAATATTTCCACGGGTCAGGCTATCACCAGCTTCCCCAACCAATTTAACTGCTTTATCATATACTTTATCCTGCCCGCCTAAAAATGCCAAATCTTGTAATTCAATAATATTTGCTTCCAGACGTTCCATTTCTTTCCGGTACATATTCATATCATGGGATGACATTTGTTTCCTGATTTCCCTGTTTTCCAAATTCCGCCGGAGATCTTGCAGAAATCGATACTGTTCTTCCAAACCATCTGAATCAGGGAGATAATCAGAAATACTTTCTACCCAACCAGTAGTTTCCATTTCCCGGGCCTGTCTGGTAAGCTCTCTAGCATCATCAAGATTATCTGTGGTAAACATAACAAAATCAGAGGACAGGTCAAATGCTTCAATAAGTTCTTCCTGAAGCTTTATACTTTCCAATCCAACCGGTTCCATATTTAAATAATTATAATCAACTGACATATTAACACCACGATTAAAAAGAAAACCTGTAATCAGCAGGAAGAAAATTCCCATAATCCAACGATATTTTGCCGTAAACTCGGCGATTCTGCCTAGGAATGGATATGACACATCTTTGGGAGGCAGGGATTTATTAAAGTTTTTAAGTAATCGCTCTCGGATAACCAACATTGTTGGTAAAATAATGATGGTAGCCAGCATGGTAAAAATGATTCCCACACCTGCCATTAATCCCATTTCCTGCATACCCACAGTTTCGGAGATCATCAAAGTGAGAAATGCCAAGCCAGTTGTAATACCACCGGTCATAATACCCGGACCAAAACGTAAAAGTGTTTCCTGCATTGATATTTGAACATCCAACCCCTGATTTCGCTTTTCGGTGTATCCTGAAATTATATGTACACTGAAATCAATACCTAAGCCTATTAGAATGACGCTCATCATGGCTGTCATCATGCTCAAATATTCTACCAAAAAACTAGAGAATCCCATAGCCCAGGTCACACCCATTATAACAGTGAGGATTGCCAATAGGGGACTCACCCACATTCGAAAAGATATAACAAATAAAATAAAAATGCCAATTAATGCCAAAATAGAAACAGTCCATGAATCAGAAGTAAAAGCCTTATACTCATCTCTTCCCAATACGATTGACCCCGTTAGCCCGGCAGTTACTCCATATTGAGTACTGGCTTCTTTAATTATTTTTTCGATTCCATCAACACTCTCTTGAAGCTCAGCAGGTTCAATCATCATGTTGAATGTGGGTTCAATAAAAATTAAAATCATATCCTTATTTGGAGACAGCATAAAGGTCTCTCCAAAGGTAATGGCATCTACAGCTTTTTGACCAACATCTTCTATAACCTCCCCATTCATCACAGCAGATTGTAGATCTACAAACATTTCCAATCCATCCAAAAATCGGACGGCATCCAGTTCATCTCTTCGAGATTGTAAAGCCTCATCGTTCCGTTGATATTCTCCCTCAAATGAATTATTCAAATTATGTAAAAATGGTACCAAATTGGGATCATAAAACATGCTGCCAAAATTATCCAATTGATCTGGGGGAAGCAGCTTTAATGCATTGCGGCGATAGAAATCTTCTGGAATTTGAATATGCACATTGGCTACCCATTTATCAAAATCTTCCAATAGGGGTTTCACGCCTCGGGCATAGGCTTTGAGACTATCCTCATTACCCTTAGCCAGCAGCATTATATTGGACTCATTTTCGAACTCCTCTAAAATGCGGTTAAATTCAGCTGTACGAGGATTATCACCTGGTAGAAGACTGTCAAAACCAGTACGCATTTGAAGGGTGCTGGCTCTATATCCAAAAAAGAGGGTTAATACCAAAATTCCCACCGTCATCCACCAGGTATGGGTAACGGACCAGCGAGCTATTAAATGTAAGAATTTTTTACGCATAATGGATTTTTCGATTTATCATTAAAAATATGCCCGTAGTCTGAAACGCAGAGCTAAATCCTGAATGCCGAATTCAGAATTATTTTCACCAAATGATTGACTCACCCATGCTCCTAAAGTTACATCTTCAAAGGCATCCCAATTTAATTGGGGAGCTAAAATAAAACTTTGATCATCCAGATTTCCAAATACAAGCAGGCTGCCGGAAATATAATTTGTTAAATTATACATTCCCATTGCAAAAAGATAATTCTGCATAAGGCTATGCGTTTCTCCACTGAAATTATATAAATAATGATCAAATGTCACCTCATTTTTCTCTGCTCCCAGAGAATTATGGAAATATTCGGTCATGAGATAAACCCCATTATTAAAAGTATGGTCTATTCCAAAAACAACTTCTCCAAAATTATTATCTGCAGCTAATGACCAAAGAGTTTCTCCCCATAAACCAAATTCCCAAAGCTCTCCTACAATTGAACCTCCTCCGAAAAATACATGGTCATAAGCATAACCAGAATTCCCATCTGGAATTAAATGATATTGATTCCCCCCATTTAAACTAAAATCAAAACTACCCAGACTTGATTTCAGCTGAATCAATTTACTGCTCATATCCCAGGTTGAATCCGGTTCAATGATAATATCCAGAGTGCCCCCATCCATAACAGGAATTTCCATTCGCAGGGCATTAATTCCAGCCTGCTCATAGGTGGGGTCTATGAGATCTTTCCGATTGAAAATATCCAGGGGATTCCACGCATATCCAGTCCCCAGAGAAATTGGCTGCTTTCCAATTGTAAAATCGAATCGTTGAAAGGAAGTCCGCAGGTAGATATTATCTAAATACATTGAATCAGAAATTGAAAATGGCGCAGAATCAATCTCTAAATATTCTGGAATAAAATCAACAATATCCCATTCCTGTTTCCCATGGAAAATTTGAAAATTGATGTTTGCACCAACCATCACATTTTCATTTGGTCTCGATTCCAAATCCAGCCTGAGTTTATTATAGCCGAAATTATATGATTTATTAGCTAATTGAATATGATCATATTCTGATTCATAATATCCAAAAATATCCACTTGGGCAGAAGCAATTACAGTGAAAAGAAAAATAATTAACAAAATCATTTTTTTAAATTTCGCTCAGTGAAAAACTCCTGCTCAAATACCACATTATATTCCATTTCAAGAATTCTCATGGTGGTTTGAGATTCTTCTAGATGGTTTTCCATAAACATAGTCATGGCTGTGGGAATCCCTTGAATTTCCTTCACATCTTGAAAATTGAGTGTTTTAAGATGGACACCATCTTGGTAATACAACATTCGATCTGGATAGTAATTGAGTTTATTTACATAAATCTTCAACGAATCATAAGAGGTTTCAGCGCCTATTCTCGGAGTAAAGCTGAGTAGATAATTTTTACGCTCTCCAGAGGATCTCTGTTTCACTCGATAGTCCGTTTTCCATTCTTCACTTCCGGAAAAATCTTCGTAAGAAAAATCACTCCCCTGTGCTTTCTGTTTTTTGGCATGACTGGCTAACTTCCGCACCCTTCTGGTACGGGGAAAATAAACCCATATATCTTCCCCACTATTTTTTATCAAAAATGCATTATGTCGTACTTTTCGGGGTTCTATATATCGAATAAGGACATTTTTACCCTTTTCTTCAGAATAATAGTTAAAGATAAACACCCGCTTTATATTACTGGAAGTAATAATCTCCTGTTCCATTTTCCCCTGCGAACTAATGGGCTGCATGACCATTGTCATAGAATCCAAAATTGTTTTGGCACTGAGATCAGCTCCAAAGAGAACTACTGAATCAATACCTAAAATAAGATAAAAGATAGCTTGTACAGTTTTAGATATTTTGTACGATTTCATATAATATAAATGTATTCGGATTTTCAAGTTTTGTGCGACCTATATAATTTACGGATTATTAGGGATTTTCTGTTAACATGAATCGTAAATTTGATGCAGATTATTTTATTTAAATTATAAGGAATATTAATTGGAACCATTTATACTTTCTATTGATGCCGGCACAACTGGTATAACCGTTGTAATACTAGATAAACGAGCATCAATCTGCAAGAAATATTATAGCGAATTCACCCAATACTATCCTCAGTCAGGATGGGTAGAGCATGACGCTGAAGAAATATGGACTGTCACCTCCAACCTCATTCAATCAGCATTCAAAGAATATCCACCAAGTAATTGTGCAGCAATTGGAATTACCAATCAACGGGAGACCACCTTAATTTGGGATAGGGAAACAGGAAAACCCATTCATAAGGCCATCGTGTGGCAATGCCGCCGTACCCAGGAAATCTGCACTAATTTAAAAAATGCAGGTTATGAAAAATTATTTAAGGGAAAAACTGGATTGGTTATAGACAGCTATTTTTCAGGGACAAAAATACAATGGCTTCTGGATCATGTTGATGGCGCCAGGGGAAAAGCGGAATCGGGGAAATTGGCATTTGGCACAATTGACAGTTGGCTACTGTGGAAATTAACCGGAGGATATATTCACGCCACTGATTTTACAAATGCTTCCCGAACAATGATCTTTAATATTGAAACAAAAAAATGGGATGAAGAATTATTACAAATTCTAACCATTCCTTCCACCCTGCTCCCTGATGTAAAAAATTCAAGTGGTGAGTTTGGCAAAACAGATAAACAATTATTTGGAGAAGCTATTCCCATTACAGGGGTTGCCGGGGATCAACAAGCAGCCCTGTATGGACAGGGCTGTTTTGAAAAAGGCGAAAGTAAATGTACCTATGGAACAGGATGTTTCTTGCTAATCAATACAGGTGATAAAAGAGTTAATTCTACTTCTGGACTTCTTACAACTATCGCCTGTAATGCGGAAGGGAAACCCATTTATGCCTTAGAAGGATCTGTGTTTATTGGAGGAGCTGTAATCCAATGGCTGAGAGACGAATTACAAATATTGTCTCATGCATCAGAGTCGGAAAAAATGGCATTGGCAGTTGAGGATAGCAACGATGTCATTATCGTACCTGCCTTCACAGGACTGGGTGCTCCCTATTGGGATATGAATGCCAGAGGAATTATAACCGGTATTTCACGTGGTGTAAATCGGAACCATATTGTGAGAGCCGCTTTGGAAGGAATTGCTTTTCAGGTGCATGATTTACTGGATTCAATCTCAAAAGATCTAGACGGTAACATTTCTGTTCTGCAGGTGGATGGAGGCGCTGTAGCTAATAATTTCCTTATGCAATTTCAAGCGGACATACTTCAGATCAAGATTGATAGACCAAAAAATATTGAAAGTACAGCCCTGGGAGCTGGTATGTTAGCCGGACTGGGTGTGGGATTCTGGAAGAATCCTGCTGAATTAAAAGCAGTGCGTGAAACGGATCAAATATTTATTCCCACAATGTCAGATGACAAGCGTACAGAGCTTTTATCTAACTGGAAACTTGCCATACGCAAAGTACAATATACTTAATGTTATACTTTATATTACCGTTTCTTACCCCTGTTATTACGATATCTTTCATTCTTCTTACCTGAAGACCTTACGCTGGTAATTCTTCCATTTTCTAAGGTAATAGTTACAGATGCAATTCGGGATAATATCTCTTTATTCTGGGTAGATGTAATTAAAGTAACCCCATCATAATTAATTTTTCGATGGAGGATTGAAAGCAATGTCTTTTGATCTTTTTTCCCTAAATGCAATTCAATTTCATCAATAAATAATACCTTACTGTCTGCACCAATCATTGTGGCTAATATCACCCATCGTAGTTCCCCAGGAGTCAATGATTTCATTTTTCTATTTAAAATAGATGTGAGATTCATTTTCCGGCTTATCTCATCCATGCGCTTTTTAGGATTACGATTATGGCTGAATTTCCCAATGGTTTTGGTCATGTAATTTCGCACAGTCCCCCATGGCGGTTTAAACTCCTGCGGTACAATGGCAATTTGATCCTGATATTCCCGATTAGAATATTTATGAATACCCCTATCTTCAAACTTTACTTCTCCTCGTGGTGTTTTTCGACGATTGTATAATACATCCATAAAAGTAGTTTTTCCACTACCCATGGGACCGTCAAAAACGTAGCAAGCGCCTCTATGGATATCAAACTGCTTAATCATCAATTTATCTTCTCCACCTTTAGATACGAATAAATCCTTGATACTATATAATGGAATTGGCATAAAATCTCCTTTCTAAATATTAAATTAAATCAATAAAATTAAATAAAACAAGCTCACCCTGAGTTGATTCAGGAACAGAGGGGTCATCAACTTTCACCCCCATTGCACTTCTTATGAATACATACATTTTTATAACTTCCCATGAAAATTCAGGATGAAACTGTACCCCATAAAAATTATCATGGATCATAAAGGCTTGATTACCATTATTGTTTCTGGCTAACTCAATTGCATTTTCCGGCAGAACGGTGACACTATCTTGGTGGGATTCATATACGATGGCATTTTCTTCCATACCTGAAAATAATTGAGACTTTTTCCCAGCTGCAGTAAATTGTACGGGATAGGCACCTAATTCCCAACCTTGCGGATTCAATTCAACCGTCCCACCAAAACATTTAGCAATGAGTTGATGCCCAAAGCAAAT
>Ga0208830_1001029_pt1 | contig 12924 bp, 8 predicted proteins | sample DeeseametaMP2634_FD_184169 | JGI IMG/M metagenome (GOLD analysis project Ga0208830, IMG submission 184169) | Marine microbial communities from the Deep Atlantic Ocean - MP2634 (SPAdes) | ecosystem: Environmental > Aquatic > Marine > Oceanic | place: Northeast of Antigua and Barbuda, North... | reverse complement strand
GGTCATATTTTTAATTCTTTTGGAAGCAATCATACCTATTACAAACAAAATAAGTACGTACAATGTGAGGGCAATTATTCTTGATATTAAAACTGATGCTTCCATTAGAATATGTATTTATGCTTAATTACAACGAATTACAAAGGTAATGGATAAATGGGGGAATGGGAAATTAAAAAATAAAGGTCTTATTTTTGTTTGTGGAAAGGAGAGAAAATCAAAAAGGTAATTAGAAGTGTGCTTAAGAGGTTATTTTTCTGGAATGGGAATAACTTGATGCAAGCTTTTATTAAAAAAATATCTACACTACACTTACTAATGAAAATAACACTACGCTTAAAAAGGATTTAAGCACAGCAACAAATAATAACATTAATACATTATTATGGCTACACCTGAGGAAAAACTAGCCGAATCATTAGAAAAAATGAAGTAACTACAAGACAATGGTGTTGTAGATATAAAAACGATAAAAAGGAAAGCCTGTGGCTAGGATTAATTAGAATTATATTAACTGTTAGGTTAAATAAAGTCCATTATTTTTATATCTTAAATAAGTTTATTAAATACCTCTTCGCTTAGCAGTTCTCCCTTTTTAATTTCACCATTATGATTTAACACGTTTACAAAGCCTAGCTTACATTCACTTTCTATTTTTTGATATTCGTTTTGCAATTGGTGAATAGATTGATATTTATATTTCCCGAAAGTACTATCTTCTTGATCTACTTTTGGATATAGCAACAAACTTCTTTTCGCTTTCCAATGTAAGTTGTATGTAAACATTTGTTTTAAATCATTGTCAGAGGGGTTGTTTGATTGTACTATTTTCCACTTTGTATCGATTATAAATGTTTCGTTTTGAGGGTTTATTATAACAATATCTGGTCGGATGGTTTTATGTTTCCAAAAAACATCAGAGTTTTGAAATGAGACTGTATAGTTTTCTTTTTTGTGTTTGTTTAAAATTCTAAAAATATATTCTTCCCATAACATATTCATATCAAACAAAAGTGTTAGCATATTATCCTCTCCCGAACTTATATTAGACGAATAATTAAGAATAAGCATTTTTGCAATATTTAAAGCTTGCTCGTAAGGCTTTGATTTTCTGTTTAGCTTTATCCTTTTAAAATGACTTTCTGTTATTTTTGTTTGTGCTACTCCATCAAATTGGAACAACAATCGGTTCACCCTGTCTGTTAGTTGCGAATTAGAAAGATTATCCAACACATTTAACCCTTGTAATAATACTTCGTGTATTAAATGGTTTTTATCGTACACTTGATGTTCACAATAAAAACGCTCTTTATGCACTATATTTTTTTGAATGTTTTGGCTAAATAACAACTTCCCTTTTAAAGCTAATTGGTTACTTTGTTTTTTTCGGTATTGCTTTATTAAACCTATTCTTACTAAATGCTCTATTTCGGTTAGATATAAAGTAAAATAGGCTTCTAAAATAGAATTATATCTTTTCTTTAATTGAGTTTCGGAAACGGTATCAATTTGTATCTTTTTACAAATACGTAACATTTCCAAAAGCACATTTTGCCATGTATCTTTTTCTATTTGTGAATCAAGGTTAACTCTATCTGCTTTAGGTAAAATTTCGATAGTTAAATCACCAATTTTTATAACACCTACATAACTAATAAACTGAACACCATTATAGATGGGAGTAAAATATTTATTTCCGTGTTGCTCATTAAATTTCACCATGGTGTCTAAATGATTTTTTGTAAAACCATGCTCACCAATTCGTAATTTTTGGTATTCGAAAACTTGTATGAGGTTGTTTATACTCATCTATGTTATTCCATTATTTCGTATATCGATTTAAAATCAGCAACTGACATATTGCCAATGTCTTTTAACTTAAAAATCTTCTTATCAGTAATGAAGTCTACATCCGAATAGGCTTTAAAAGAAGCTAAAACATTTTTGTTTTGTGTTGACTTTTCTGCTATAAAACTTTCCCCTAATACTAAGCCAATTTTACCATAATCACCATAAAAATACTCTTCGAGCAATGGGATTATTTTATCTTGAAATACAAGTTTTAAATCATCCAGTGATTTAACCGTGAAAAAGTAAGAATGTCCTATTTGATGGTCTTTATCAATAAGTAATTCTATTCTTTGGTTAATGGTATCCAGTAATTGCTCTAAATTAACTTCTTTATAATCTAAATTATTAAGTAATGAAGGTTTGGGCAATAGTTCTTCAAAAGAAAATCTTCTTCTTAAGGCTGTATCTAATGCCTCTACACTTCTATCGGCTGTGTTCATTGTACCAATTATGTATACGTTATTGGGTACAGAGAAAGGTAATTTTGAATACGGAAGGGTAAGGTTGATTTCTTCTTTAGATCCTTTCCTTTTGTCATCTTCAATGAGGGTAATAAGTTCTCCAAAAATAGCCGATACGTTTCCTCTGTTTATTTCATCAATTATTAATACATAATTACCTACATCTTGTTTATTATTTGATGGTTTATTAGAAAATTTTTCTTCAAAAACCTCCAGTTTAACATCTTCATCTGCAAACTTATAGATAGTTTGTTGTGAAACGTTTTTATCAATAAAAATTTTAGGGGAAGTATTTAAGTTTGTAGCCAACCATTTTACTTTCCTGAAATGATTAAATGGTATTTCTTTATTTTCATCAAATTCGTAGTCTCCATCAATTATTCCTATGGCATCAACGATGCTATTTCCTAAAGTAGCAACAACAACATCCCCTTTTTGCATCCACTGTTGAAAACAATAAACTGCTTGTTTGTTGTATGCTGAATCAGCATCTAAATCAGGGAAATTTTTAATAAACTCTTCTTTAAACTTATCCCAGTGGTTGTAATTTGACAATATTGAATAATTATTATTACCTCCCCAACCTAACGCGATATAATTATTAGCAATGCACCAATTATGAATATCTTTCCTATGTTTTCCTCCCAAACTCATTTTAAAGAATGATTTAGTAGAAAAATCAATTTGTTCATTAATAGAGTCTATTTTAGCAATTTGCTGTGCCGAAGTACAAATTGATTTAAATATACCGTCTTGTACTGAGTAAACTACCTCGTCATTTTCGTTTGTTTCAGGCTTTATACCTTCCACAAAATCTTCATAACTCATACTTTGATGAAAAGTTGTAAAGCATACTTTTTCTTTATTAACTAAATCATCATAAAGGGTTAATATCTCATCTCTAGTTCTTTCTTTTTTTCCTAACACGATATTAACTGCTAGTTCTTTGGTTTTGTATGTTTTTCCTGTTCCTGGAGGTCCGTATAATATTTGGTTTAGTTTCATTTTCAAGTCATTATTTATTTCGTTAGGATTTTCCAAAGAATCATTTATTATGCCCCATAACTCATGTGAGAATTGGAAAAAATCCTTACTTCCTATCTGAGTGATCACGTAGTTATTTAGAGTAGAATGGCTTTTTTCTATACCTGTATATCCAAGGTAATCGGCACAGTCTAGTAAAGATTCGTATTTAAAAATATTTATAACGTTATAATTTGAATACAAAAAGGCAATTTTCCATTTATAAGCATTACCAATGTCTATCTCGTCAATAGCTTTAAGGTTATTTTCCTTTGCTAATTTTGCTATGTCAATTATGATGCTTCTTACGTTTTCGAATGCTTCATTTGTAGAATTTCCATATTTTTTAAACCAGGCGTAATCTCCATCAGATAACCTGTTCCCTGTACTTCCAGTGTTACTGGTTTCACTTCTCTTGTAGATCCCAAATTTATATGAGCTACCACCTTTAATACTTCCTAAAGGAGCTGTAATATGTTCAACCCAATAACAAAAAGAGTTTTTATCTAAATTGGTATAATCATCAATGGTCATTTGATGAAGTTTTTCGATAGACCATTTTTTTAAAAACTCATCTTTTAATTGATATAGTTCGTTAAACATCTTGCTTTCAACTATCAACTCTTCTGTTTTCTTAAGTAAATAATAGGGTTCTCTATCGTTGTTTGGGATTATTTTTTCAGGTGTAGCTCCCTCAATTATTGTTTGCCCTACATGTTTTCTCCAATCATAGCCAGTTCCATAATTGTTTTTTCCTTCTGGATCTAACTCAAATAATACGCCTTTACCAAAAAAGCTGTGAGTATGAAACACTTTTTGAATGTTGGTATCTACACGTAACATGGGTTGTTTCCATCCCATTACATCTAGCTCTTGCTGATTCATGTGCCGAGCTTTTATTATTTTAATTTCATCACCCTTCATCTATCATTTGTTTTAATATCATGGAAGCTAACCCTAATTTTTCTCGGTATTTAATTGGTGTTATTTTAACATGGTCGTAATCTCCGTTTAAAACCTCTTTATGGTTTGAAACATTAATTTTGTTAGGTGCATTGTAAAAAAAACAATCAAATTCCATGGGTAAAGGTTGCCAAAAAATTCTCATGTTAAAATGTTTAAAATCTATTAGCTTGTTATATATCCTATCTCCACACTTAAAATTTAAATAAACATTTCCCCATTGATCACTACTTGAATATGGAACAATACCAACATTTAAAACCTCTTCAATTTTAGGCTTGGGAAGTTCCTTGCTTTTATGTAAACCATAAAATTTAACAAATTTCTCATACACTTTATCTCTGTCGAATTTCATGATATTGTTGATAGTATTAGTTGAGTACTTACAAAATAAACGCCTAACTCCTCCTTTTGTACTCCACTACATCCTCAGCAACTTTGGCTAATTCTTGTTGGGCTTGTTTTACGGATACCTGCCCATTCATTAACATGGGTAATAACCAATCTCTGAGTTCGGAGAGTTTTTGGTTTTGTTTAGAGTTTTTAACAACTAAGTCTAAAATTGGACTAATTTTCTTATCAATTTGATTGCATAAATCTATTGGAGGTATTGCGATTCTACTTTGTGTTAAATGATCTTTAGTAATATGTCCCATTGTTGTTTTTCTTAAATCTGCAATCATTTTAAAATGTTGTAAGTAATTAAGAAGCTCAAAATAATAGTAAGATTTAGGATATTTATCAGAGGTAACTTTAAATATATGCTGATTAAGCCCTCCATTGCCTCCAGACCAAATCATTACTTCTAATGATGCCGACCAAGAGAACAAAACATCCCCATTATATACTTTTACTTTTTCTGGTATATCAGAAGTTACTTTTTCAGTTTTTTCTGTAAATCCATCTCGCATTTCCTTAATCTTGATAACTGGAAGGAAATTTTCATCTGTTGGTCTATATTTTTGACAAGCTAAACCATTTTGAAAGTTAGCTATATCAAATAAATTTCCAACTTCCCACCCCTCAGGAATTTCTCTTTTTAGTTCTTTGTTGTAAACCATTTTGCCTCCAGAGCTTTTATAAGGTTTTAACACACCCCCAGCCCCTCTCGAGAGGGGAGTGTTGGTAGAGGGAAAATCAAACTGGACAAACCAATAATCGTAAAGCGTTTTTGCCATGGCTTCTAACTCGGCATTTATTTTATTGTTTACCTCAATTTTGGCATCTAAATCGGAGAGGACTTTGGCTATTGCTTTTTGAGTAGGTAAACTGAAACTAGGAATTGGAAATTGTAGGATTTGATTTTTGTCTCCTCTAGGCATTTTTGTCCCTTTGGAACCATTCATCATATGTTCAAAAAACTCATCTCGGAACATTGAATAATAGATAAATTCAGAATCATATCCAGCTTTTACCTTAAAGGTTAAAACATCAGAAGAGCTTCCTCCAGAATATTTAGCAAACCAAATTTTTTTTAAATAGGGTCGAATATTACCAACCAAAATATCTCCTTTATCAAAACCAGTTACAGAATTAGAAGACTGTTTAGGCATTTTTTCCGCATCAACTTTACCTTGTTTGTTTTGAAGAAGATTGTCCGTAGTTATGTAGTTTTCTACAGAAATCTCATCTAATAAAGCTCTTGATTTGGAATAAGATACTGCATCTTTTAGTTTCTTATCCATAATTCAAACTATTTAAATTTCCTTTAATCTCCTTATGCAATCCTAAAAGGATTATACACTTATAAATAGGACTTAACAAAGAGGTGTACGACCCTGAAAGGGTCTTACTTTCTACGAACTGACTGTTATTAATATTTGAACCCTTTGGGTTCCTTCTGTTACTCATACTTCAAAGACTTTAAATTCTCTTTAATTTCCTTCTCCAAACTTTTAGATTCCCCAAACAAACTCTCTAAACTCGTTTCAAAACCTTTCATTTTAGTTGCAAACTCCTCTTGGGTAATATCTACATATTCAATCTTTACTTCAAAATATTGTCCTGCACTTAGGCTGTAGTTTTTGGCTTTAATATCTTCATAAGAAACTACTACTGAGAAATCGTCTTTGGCTTCTTTAGCATTAAATACATCAATAATTTGTTGTTCTTCGGTATCCGATAAAAGCGTTTTTTGGTTCTTGCCTTCTTTTACTTTTGTGCCTAAATTAGAGGCATCAATTAATACCACATCTCCCTTATTGGCAGCATCTAAAAACAAAATACTTACGTTAGTTCCTGTGGTTGCAAAAATGTTACTCGGCATGCTTACTACACCTGCTAACATTTTGCTTTCTACCATTTTTTGTCTAATTTTTTTATCAATTCCACTCTGTGCGGTTATAAAACCAGTGGGCACTACAATGGCTGCTTTCCCTTTGGCACTTAAACTGTGCATAATGTGCTGGATAAACAACAAGTAAATCGCCATAGAATCTTTCTTGGTTTTTGGAATTTTTGGTATGCCTGCAAAAAAGCGTTCTTCGTTGGCCTTGGTATCTAAATCGGCACTGTAATCGCTAAAATCTAACTTAAAAGGTGGGTTAGATACTATGTAATCAAATTTTTCTAATTGTCCATTTTCTTGTTTGTGATACGGGTGCTGGATTGTATTTCCTTGTATGATGTTTTGGATAGAATGTACGAGATTGTTCAAAATTAAATTCAAACGCAACAAACTAGACGACTTTTGGGAAATATCTTGTGAGTAAATAGTACACTTATCTTCTCCAATGGCGTGTGCTAAGTTCATTAACAAGGTTCCAGAGCCTGCACTTGGGTCGTAACAGGTTACGTTTTGTACATTTTTTTCGGTTACCAGACAAGCTGCCATAATTTTTGCTACTGCATGTGGGGTAAAATATTCGGCATATTTTCCTCCACTGTCTTTGTTGTAATCTGAAATTAGGTATTCAAAAATAGTAGCATAAAAATCGTATTTCTCGCTAAAAATACGCTCAAAGCTAAAGCTAATCAATTTATTTACAATGGCTTTACAAAAGGCATCTCGTTTGGAGTCGCTAACAAATTCGCTTAAACGATTAAATAGAATTACTTTTGCTCCTCCATCTTCTTTTACCGAGAAAATATCGGTGTTGTTCATTGCTATACCAATTAAGGTATCATCAAACAGTTTAGCAAAATTAGGTTCATCTTGTTTGTGGTACAAAGTTGTTATAAAATGTTCGGGTTGCAACATGGCGGTTCCTTCGCTTACTTGCATAAGCAACATTTCGTACTGTGCGCTTGGATAGTTGCTTAATGTTTTTTGCCAATCGTTATCGGTAGCTAAAGCAGGCTCTATTTGCTTTACCTCATAGGCAAATTTATCATTAAGGAACTTGTATAAGAACACTTGGGTAATGATTTTAAATTCATTCCCATCATTTCCTAATCCGTAATTAGCACACACGCTTTTTAATTCGTCTATGAGGTGTTTTACTTTTGATTCAAAATCTTTTGATGTCATTATTTTTTCTTAATTTTTTTTAATTGATTATCAATGTGTTTTATAAAGTCTTCTTCTATCTTAGACAATTCATTTGCCTGTTGATCTTTGTAATTATTGTATTCGGTATGTGCTTTATCTAATGCTTGCTTGTGGCTTATTTTTCCAGCATTATTTAAAATATCATTCCCTGTCATTTTTAGAAAATCATCTAATCGCACTATCCAGTCTTTCATGTACATAGGTTTACGATTAAGCGCCTGTAGTTCGGCAATCTCTAAATAAGCAGTAACTATTCGGTTTAATACCTCTAACTCATCTTTGTCTAAATAGTTTTTAGCTACTTCCGTTTCTTTTTTTGTCGGTTTATTCCCTTTAAAAGCCATTAATCCTAGATTTGGTTTATTGGCATTAACTCTTTTGTAGATGATTTCTGCAGCCGTATGTCCATGCACAGCCCAGTGCATTTTATTTTGAATCGTTTTAAAGAAAAGAATAGATTCTTCAGCTTTACCATCATAATCAATACTTGTAGCATAAATGTCTAATACCTTTCTCCAAAATACTTTTTCAGAAGAGCGTATGTCACGAATACGTGCTAACAACTCATCAAAGTAGTTACCTCCACCTGCTTCTTTAAGCAGGTCATCATTCATGGTAAAGCCTTTTACAATATACTCACGTAAACGAGCAGTTGCCCATTGTCTAAATTTAGTACCTTGAAGACTTTTTACACGATAACCTACCGAAATGATTACATCTAGGTTATAGAAATTAGTGTCATATTGTTTCCCATCAGAAGCAGTTGTTCGGAAATTCCGAACAACTGAATTTTCATCCAACTCTCCTTCTTCGAAAATATTTTTAATATGCTCGCTAATGGTAGATTTTGCTTTACCAAAAAGATCTGCCATTTGAGATTGGGTCAACCAAACCGTCTCATTTTCTAAACGAGTATGTATTTTGGTTTGTCCATCTTCAGTTTGATATATTAATATTTCCGTATTCATTATGCAGTTCTATTGTAGTATTCGTTCATGTATTCTTTGGTTACTAGATTGATAATTCGTTTTGATTTATCTAAATCTAATGGTATGTTTTGTTTTTTAAACTCCACAATTACCAATCGGGCAATCATTTTATCTACAAAGCTCTCGTTCTCTAAAATTTTAGCATTTTGAAGTATCTGATTATCTACTTTGTCTTTCAATTCGCAAAGTACCTCAAATAATTTTCGTTCGCTATCGGTTAAAGGATCCTTTTCCATTAATCGTTTATGCACACGGGCATATTTAGCGTCATTTTCGTATTTCGCCTTAATTAAACTGTTTTTACGTGTTAGCTCTTTCGATTTTTCGTGAATTTCATTTAAAGCAGCAATGTTGGCTTCCATTTCTTCTTTGGTGACTTCATTTAAGTTTTTCTTTTTAAAAAGTCGCTCCAATTCTTCTTTTAAAGAAATAAACACAGGGTCTTTTTGATCGAAGTTACCTGCTAAGCCTTCTCTTGTTTTTTGTAAGATAGTTTTAAGTTCATCTGCCAATACCATTTCTTCTTCGTTCACTTTTGTGAATGCAAAAATCACATCTTCTAATGCTGTGTTTAATAAGTTAGAAGTATCAACATTGTTTTCTAAAGCTTCTTTGGTATTGATTTTATTTAATCTATCTTGAGCTACTCTTGATAAAGTAGTTAGCGTTCTAAAATCTAATTTCTCTAACAAATCATAATTACCAGATAAACGAATAAGATTATACAAACTCTTGGCATTGTTCAAGGCTCGAGTTATCTCTAACATTTGTTTTCTATCATTAATTTGAGTTACTTGTTGACTAAAAATCTCCTTATTCTTGGTATCAAAAAGAAACAAAGCATCTTTGATGGTCTCAATTTGTTGTTCAATCTCCTCAGTCGATAAAAACAAATCTGAATAAAATTCCATTTCATCTCCTAATTCAGATTGTAACTCATTAAAATAAGCCTGATTGGTTTTATCAAATTCTCCTTGTATGTCTGCAAAATCAACTACATATCCGTATCTAAAATCTTTGTAAGTTCTATTTACACGTGTTAAGGCTTGTAATAGATTGTGTGATTTAATTACACGACCGATATAAAGTTTCTTTAATCGTTTAGCATCAAAACCAGTTAATAGCATGTTGTAAACAAACAAGATGTCTATTTTTCCACTTTTAAAATCATCTACCCAATCTTTACGATCTTGTTTAGAGCCAATGTCGTGAAGAATAACAGCAGCCTTTTTTACCTTAATATCTTCTTTCTTTTTATCACCATAACTTGATCTAGGTTCGGCTGCCATAGATAATTGCTGAAACTCAGATTCGGTATTTTGATCTGCGTATTTCTCACTAAAGATTTTATACATTTCTTTAGCTTGTTCAGAAGAGTCACAAATTACCATAGCGCCAATGCTATTGTCATTCATTGAAACTCTACCCTTTTCAAAGTCGGTTACAATGTAATCTAACATAGGTTCAACAAACTTATGATGTGAATACACCACTTTTTTATCGGCATTACCTTTAAGAATTTCAATTTCCTCTAAAGCTTTTTTAAGCGTTAGTTTATAACTTGTTTCAATCTCTTCACGAATCAAACGCAAAGTATAGCCGTCAGCAATAGAACGGTTGTAGTAATATTTATGAATGTAATCGCCAAACAACAATTTTGAATTTACATCATCTCCTAAAAGCGGAGTTCCTGTTAATCCTATTTTAACTGAGTTTGGATCAGATTCTCTTAGGTTCGCTAAGAAACTTCCTTTAGGGTTATAACTTCTGTGTACTTCATCTAAAAAGTAAATCCTTTGCAAATTCAGGTTGTAATCTGTATTACGAACAACATTAGGATCATCTTTAAATTTTTGAATATTAACAACTGTTATTTCTGCTTTTCCCGAGTTGTTTTGAATTGCTTGTGTAGATTTAATGGTACGAGCAAATTCATCTCTCGAGTTTACATTGTGTACAATCAAACCTCTGCTTCTAAATTCTTTTCCTGCTTGAATCAATAAATCCAAACGGTCAACAATGAAATAGAATTTCGGAACAATTCCTTTATTCTTATAATAGTCTGTTAAGTGCTTTACGTTAAAATAAGTCAGCGCAGTTTTACCACTTCCCTGGGTATGCCAAATAATCCCCTTATTAATCCCTTCCTCTAATTTGTTTTCGATTGCTTTTGTTGCAAATAATTGAGGATAACGCATGATGTGCTTCTTCAATTCTGCCTCTTGTACATAAGCAATGGCATATTGTAAAATGAATGAGAAACGTTCTTTTCTAAACAAAGAAGTACAAATTCGATTGGTTGGTGTGTCTGAATCTTTATTGGTTAAAAACTCTTCACTATTTTTAATACCCACCAAATTATTGTCTTTTAAAACAAAGTTTTCAGTTGCATCATTTTCAGGAGCTAAGATTTTAGTTAAATCAAGCTTTTCCTCTTCTCTAAAATAATTAAATACAGGTTTGTAATAAGATGGAGCAGCATAAAAGGCTCCTTCTATAGGCAGAGGAGAACCATCATCATATTCCATATTGTTTGAGAATACCATCAATTGGGTGATGTTGACAAACTTTCTAAACTTTTTGTTCTGAAAACGCATATTAATACGTTCTTTTTCCTTTAAAATTCCGTCTTGATTGTTCGGCTTTTTCACCTCAATAAACGCCAAAGGCATTCCATTAATTAAAAGAATAATGTCAGGTCTAAATTCGTCTTCATCTTTTTTATACGTTAATTCTGTTACAACATTAAACGTATTGTTCTCAAAATTTTCAAAGTCGATCAGTTTAACTCCCGATTTTTGTGTTAGTCTTTCATAAAACGCTTTACCTAAATCTTCATTATCGAGTAACAATGTCACTTCATCTAACAGCCGATTAGCATCATCTAATATGAGTCCTTCATTGATTTTAGTAATACTTTCTAAAAATACACTTGTAAAAATATTGGTATCAATATTCCATTCAGTATTTTTTAAAGAAAGGTATTCATAACCTAATCTTATGAGGTGTAATATGGTTGGGATTTTAACCCTAGAATCTTCGTTAAACTTCATCTACTATAAATTAACCTTCCATCTAATGTGCTATTTTGTGAAAAAACGGAATGTATTTTACTCATAAATATAACAATACACCTTTAATTTTAAGAAGAATTATAGTGATGGCAAACCTTATATAAGTGTTTATACTTATGTATGAGATGATATATTAGAAGTTTATATAAGATACTTTTTTTACGGAAAAATATATCTTATATAAATCGAAATCCAGAAATTTGAAATTCGCCCCATCTTGTGATCTCATCAGGATTGCTGCGCATCCTTCTTCGTTCCGAATGCCGAAAACAAAACACGCAAGTTACACTTGCTGTTTTTCTGCTTTCAGACGCTCTTTTAAATCTGCGATTTATTTTTACATTGATAAATCAGGATTGCTACGCATCCTTCTTCGTTCCGAATGCCGAAAACAAAACATGCAAGTTACACTTGCTGTTTTTCTGCTTTCAGACGCTCTTTTAAATCTGCGATTTATTTCGCTCCTGAAAACAGAAAAACCCAGCATCAAATGCTGGGTTTTGTTTTCTTAGTGACCTCGTCAGGATTCAAACCTGAAACCTCTACAGCCGTAATGTAGTGCTCTATTCAGTTGAGCTACGAGGCCATACAATACAAAAAGATAGCTTGAGCTCTCTTTAGGAAGTACAAATATAGTATTCTTCCTTTTTCTAGGAAATCTTAACCTTTCTTTTTTAGTTTACCACTGATTTCCATTTCTATTAGAAGCTCTTCAATCTCTTTAATTCTACGCTCATCACTCGGGTGAGTACTCAAAAATTCCGGTGGTTTAACACCTCCTTGTTCACTCATTTTTTTCCAAAAACCAATGGCTTGATATGGATCATAGCCTGCTATATTCATAAAAATCAAGCCCATTTCATCAGCTTCTAACTCTTGTTTACGTCCGAAACTCATAATTCCTAACTGACCACCAATCCCTATACTTTGTAGTAAAATTGCATCTTTGGTGCTTGGATCATCTTCTCCCATAACCGCTACTTGGGCTACGCTAGTTGCTCCTTGTAATACGTATGCTTGAGACATTCGTTCATTTCCATGACGTGCAATAGCATGAGCAATTTCATGCCCCA
>Ga0208830_1001028_pt1 | contig 12930 bp, 9 predicted proteins | sample DeeseametaMP2634_FD_184169 | JGI IMG/M metagenome (GOLD analysis project Ga0208830, IMG submission 184169) | Marine microbial communities from the Deep Atlantic Ocean - MP2634 (SPAdes) | ecosystem: Environmental > Aquatic > Marine > Oceanic | place: Northeast of Antigua and Barbuda, North... | reverse complement strand
CATGAAGCGCTTCTTCTCTTATATCCAACTCCACTCCTTCCATTTCAAAAAGACGCTTGAATTGCTTGGTTAGAGCGTTCTTAGGTTGAGTTAAAATCTTGACAAGAGATTCTTCATCTAATTCCTTAAGAGTTGAAGTAACTGGGAGTCTTCCAACAAATTCAGGAATTAAGCCGTATTTAATCAAATCTTCTGGTTGAACTTGACTGATTAATTCATCAGACTTTCCCACTCGGTTTATTGATTCTACATTTGCACTAAAACCTATACCAGTTTCCTCGCTTCTTTGCCTAATAATGTCTTCTAAGCCTGAAAAAGCGCCTCCACAGATAAAAAGAATGTTTGATGTATCAACTTGAAGAAATTCTTGTTGAGGGTGTTTTCTGCCTCCTTGAGGGGGAACAGAAGCTATAGTTCCTTCAATTAGCTTTAAAAGGGCTTGTTGCACCCCTTCTCCAGAAACATCTCTAGTGATCGATGGATTGTCTGACTTCCTAGCTATTTTATCTATTTCGTCTATGTAAACTATTCCTAATTGAGCTTTTTCTATGTCGTAATCACATTTTTGAAGAAGTTTTTGAATAATATTCTCTACATCCTCACCCACGTAGCCTGCTTCGGTTAAAGTAGTAGCATCAGCTATAGTAAAAGGGACTTCCAGCATTCTAGCTAAAGTTTGAGCTAGCAAGGTCTTTCCCGATCCAGTTGGCCCAAGTAATAAAATATTGCTTTTAGTTAGTTCTACATCATCTTCTTTATTTTGTTTAGCTTCCTCACGAAGTCTCTTATAGTGGTTATAAACTGCTACCGAAAGGTTTTTCTTAGCTTCTTCTTGACCAATAACATAATCGTCTAGAATGGCTTTGATATCCTTCGGTACTAGAAGACTTTCTTCTTCAACTTCTTCAGCAGTTTCATTAATCTCTTCTTGAATTATGTCGTTGCAGAGATCAACACATTCATTGCAAATGTAAACAGAAGGGCCAGCGATTAATTTCCTTACTTCGTTTTGATTTTTGCCACAAAACGAACAAAATAAAAGTTTTTCTTTGTTATTACCCTTACTATCGGCCATAACCTCTCCTTAGGTTCTCGTTTTCATAACTTTGTCTATTAATCCATATTCAACTGCTTGTTCTGGAGACATAAAATTATCTCTATCGCTATCTTTAGCAATTTTATCTACTTTTTGCCCTGTATGAAAAGAAAGAATTGAATTTAAATTTTCTTTTATCGTTAGTATTTCTTGAGCATGTATCTCTATATCACTTGCTTGCCCTTGATACCCTCCCATAACTTGATGGATTAAAATTCTAGAGTTAGGTAAAGCTTGCCTCTTACCTTTCGCTCCACCTGCCAATAAAACTGCACCCATGCTTGCAGCTTGACCAACACACAAGGTACTTACGTCTGGTTTAATAAACTGCATGGTGTCATAAATTGACAAACCGGAAGTAACGGAGCCACCAGGAGAATTAATGTAAAGGGATATATCTTTGTCAGGATTCTCAGCTTCCAGATAGAGCATTTGAGCAACCACTAGGTTTGCTTCCATGTCCCCTACTGGGCCTGTTAAAAAGATTACTCTTTCCTTAAGGAGTCTAGAGTAAATATCATAAGCCCTTTCGCCTCTTGGAGTTTGTTCCACTACCATAGGCACTAATTGATTAATCTTAGATTGGTTCCTTATTTTGTTCATATCAGTCTTTAAATCCTATTTTGGGTTAAACGTTAAAAAATCAAGTAATTCATGTCCCAGTGACACATTCCTCATAACTAAGTTCCTTTTCTGTGGCTTTAGCCTCAGATAAAAGAATATCAATAACCTGCTCTTCAAGTGAAATAGATTCTATATTTCTTAGCTGTTCTTCATTGGAATAGAACCAGTTAACCACTTGTTGGGGCTCTTTGAACATTGAGGCTCTTATTTCAATAATTTTTTTTACCCTTTCACTGTCTGCTTTTAAACCCTTTTCTTCAATGATTTTATTCAATATTATTCCTACCCTGACTCTTCTTTCAGCTTCTTCTTCAAAAATCTCTTTAGGAAATACATTGTCTTTTAAGTCCTTAGGTTCAGTTCCAACTCTTCTTGCAGCATCTAACCTCATGTTATTAATCTCTGAATCTATTAGGGCTTTAGGAATGTCAAATTCATGTGCTTCTCTTAAAGACTCTAGGATGCTGGCTTTAGACTTATTTTTTATTATATCTTCAAGATCTTCTTTTAATTTAGTTTCGATTTGTTTCTTAAAATCTTTAATATTTTTAGCAACTATCCCTGTGTCTTTATAAAACTCTTCATTTAATTCAGGTAAAACTGGTTTCAGAATTTCTTTAATTAACACATCGAAACTTACATCCTTGCCTGCCTGATCAGGTTTTCCATAATCTTCAGGAAATTTGAGCTTCAGGGTCTTGCTTTCAGATTTATTGAGACCTATTAACCCTTCTTCAAATCCTTGAATCAGTGATTTTGAGCCTATTTCTACTACAAAATCTTTAGCTGAATTACCTTCAAATTCTTCGCCATCAATCTTACCAGTAAAATCAATTTTTACTTGGTCTCCAGAACAAGATGTTTTATCTTTAGGTTCCCAAGAGCACATTCTTTTTCGAATATTATCTACTGTTTTTTCCACGTCTTCTTTAGTTACTGAACATTTAGTCTTCGTATAATTTAAACGACTTAAGTTGTTAACTTTAATTTCAGGATAAATTTCAAAGGTTGCCTTGTAAATTACATCTTTTTCTCTTTCTATCCTTTCCGGAATCATGTTTGGTCTACCAACTGGTTTAAGGTCTTTCTCTTTTACTTGCTCATAGAATTTCTTGACTACTGCATCATTGATAACATCTTGTCTTATTTCAGGTTCATACATTTTTTTGACCAAGTTTAGAGGGGCTTTCCCTTGCCTAAAACCTTTAATTTTTACAGATTTTTGAGCCGAATTTAATTTAGTTTTAACTTGTTTTTCTATTTCTTCATCAGTAACAGAAATAGTTAAGCTTTGTTCGACTTCATTTTTACTTCCAAAAGAGAATTTCATATAGTTTTCCTAGATAACCACTGGGGTGGGTGATGGGGCTCGAACCCACGACCACTGGCACCACAAGCCAGAGCTCTACCAACTGAGCTACACCCACCAATTTTTTGGCATTCTATCACTTAAATTAAGACGAAACTCAAAAGTGGATTTCTACATTTAAGTAGAATTATAGATAACTAATATATTACAAAAGAAGTAATTGATTTATCAACACTTGAATCCTGAGGGAGAACATCTTCTACATCCGCAAGATCAGGGCCTTCCCAAGACAAAGCAAGTAACTCATTTACTTTTTCTTTTTTACCCTGAATAAAAGCTTCAACAGAACCATCAGAAGCGTTTCTAACCCAGCCCAATAAACCCTTTTGTTCAGCCTGTTTTTTAAACCAGTACCTAAAACCTACAGCCTGAACCCGACCGTAAATACTTATATGAAGAGCGCTCATCTATTCTGTATTAAAACTTTAGTTATTTAAAGTTCAACCACAGGAAAAATATAATATTCTAAAGAGTTTAAATCAACTTCTTATAAATCTTTTCTATTTAGGGTGGCCTCCTCGGCAGGACTCGAACCTGCGACCCACTGCTTAGAAGGCAGTTGCTCTAATCCAACTGAGCTACGAGGAGAAGCGCGGATTATATAATAAAACTATAGACAAAAAGTCTTCTTCTGTAGTTAACTGAAAATTATTAAACAAACAAATTAAAGGTCGTAAATCATGGAAATTGGCATTTGTGTTGCTTCTCAAATTAGTGATGTTGACTACGTTGTCGAAGCTGAAAAACTTGGCTTTTCTGATGCTTGGTTCGCAGACAGTCAGATGCTCTGGTCAGACTGTTATGCAACTCTTGCAATAGCTGCCGAACGAACTTCAAGGATAAATATTGGAACTGGTGTTGCTATTGCAGGCACAAGATTACCTTCAGTTCATGCTGCAGGGATAGCTTCTATCAATCAAATTGCCCCGGGAAGGACTTTTTTTGGAGTGGGAGCAGGCAACACAGCCATGAGAGTTATGGGTAGACCCCCTCAAAGAATAAAACAATTTAAAGAATTTTTAAAGGAAGTGAAACCATTGTTGTCAGGACAAGAGTCAATCATGAAAGTGGGTGAAAAAGAAATACCTATAATACACATCATGCCAGAAAAGGGTTTTGTAAACTTTAAAGAAACTATACCCATGTACGTTTCTGGATTTGGACCAAAATCCCTTGGTCTAGCAGGAGAATATGGTGATGGAGCAGTGCTTACCCTGCCAACCAGTGCAGATATGATGGAAATTTTTTGGAACATGATAGAAGAAGGAGCTAAAGCCTCAAAGAGAAAAATTCAAAGAGATGAATTCTTGACTACTGCCTTAACAGCCATCTCAATTGTAGAGGAAGGCGAAAAGGTAGATTCTGAAAGAATAAAAAAGGAATGCGGACCCATGGCGATGGCAGCTATTCATTATTCTTATGATCAGTGGAGAAATTTTGGACACCCTCCTCCCAATTTCCTAAAAGAGATATGGGAAGATTACAATTCAATGCTAAATAAATTTCCTAAAGAAAAATTGCATCAAAGAATTCATTCCGGACATAATTGCTGGGTAATTCCAGAAGAAGAAAAATTTCTTACTCCTTCAATTTTGAAAGCTACATGCATGATAGGAACAAAAGAAGAATTATTAAATAGGATTTCCGAATTATCTAATGCTGGACTTAACAAGTTGATGATACTTCCTAGTTTAGAATCAAGATATGAAGTTTTAAATAAAGTTTCTAAAGATCTTATTGGTTGTACTTAAAGTGCCCTACTTGTCAAATAAGGTTTGGCACTTATTTTTGGATCTTTTCCTGTCATTATATCTGCCAATAAATCTGCTGAACCCATTGCTAGAGTCCACCCAAGATGTCCATGACCTGTATTGAGAAATAGTCCCTCTATTTTAGTAAGTCCAATATATGGCATACCATCAATACTCATCGGTCTAAAGCCGTACCAAAGAGAACCTTCTTCTAAGTCTAGATTTGAACAAATTGAGGGATAAATATTCTCCAAAGTTCTGTTAAGGTAGTCTATTCTTTTTTGGTGGATTTCTTCACTAAATCCTGCTAATTCAGCAGTTCCAGCAACCCTAAGCAAATAACCCAAAGGCGTTACAGCCGTATGAATACCTTCATCTACAATTGCCATTTTAGGTTTATCACTAAGCGTGGAAATATCTAGAGTTAAGGAATAACCTTTAACTGGTCTAACAGGTAAGTTTAATCTTGTGTTACTTAATAATTTGTTTGACCAACTACCAGAAGCCAGAATAACCCTTGAGGCTTTTATTTCTACTCTGTCTGTAACAATCGAGTTGACCTTTCCTTTATGAAAAAGAATTTTCTTTACCTCAGTATTTACATGAATTCTTCCTCCCTTTTGTCTAATAATTTTTTCCAATTCTGTACAAAATTTATATGCATCTCCTACTTCGTCCTCGGGAAATATTATTCCACCAGAAATCTGATCTGAAATGTCGTCTAACAAAGGCTCTACTTGAACAACATCTTTAACTTCCAAGCAGGTAAAAGTGATTCCATGATCGTTCAATCTTTCCGCTTCTTTTTTACCTTTTATGAAACTCAATTCATCGCGAAAAATTTTCATTGTGCCTAGGGAGGAATGATCATAATGGAGCTTATATTCTTCTCTCGCTTTTCTGGTCAATTCCAGACTGTGTTGAGCTAGCCTGCATATATTGTCAGTATTAGAAAGATATCTTGATTTCGATGAGTTTAATAAAAATCCCAGCCCCCAAAAGAAAAGTGAAGGAAATTCTCTTAACTTAATCATCATCGATGAATCTTTCTTTCCTATGCCTGAAAGAAAACTAACTATGTCTGAAACTGAATTCCAAGGTTGAGCTTGAGAGGGAGTTAACATACCAGCATTGGCAAAGCTTGTTTCTAAGGCAACTCCAGAATTTCTTTCCAATAGAAGGACTTTTTCTCCTCTATCCAGAAGTGCGTTCGCTGTAGCGAGACCCTGGAGGCCCCCTCCTATGATAATGATTGGATCTTCTTTCATTTTCTGAAATGGTCGGGGCAGCAGGATTCGAACCTGCGACCACCTGCTCCCAAAGCAGGTGCGCTACCAGACTGCGCTATGCCCCGAAAGCGATGCATGTTAAGTTTCCTTTGACTGACCGTCAAATAAAAGATTAGCTTTCTAGGTCTTTAAAATAATGAGAGAATTAATCTTTAACTCTAAACACTCATGTCAATAGTTCTCGACGGAAAATCAGCTTCTGAAGCGACAGAACAAGATTTGTCTCAAAGGGTGCAATTATTAAGACAGAAAAAAGGAATAGTCCCGACACTCGCTGCAATTTTAGTTGGTTCAGATCCATCTTCAGCTACCTATGTTCGAATGAAGGGGAATGCGTGTAAAAGAATAGGAATGAATTCCCTAACAATTGAATTAGGTGGAGACACCTCGACTTCTCAACTATTAGAAGAAATATCAAAATTAAATGAAAATAGAAGTGTTCATGGAATTCTTTTACAGCATCCAGTGCCCAATCAAATAAATGAACGAGAGTGCTTTGATGCCATATCGTTAGAAAAGGATGTTGATGGAGTAACATGCCTTGGGTTTGGAAATATGGCTATGGGCGAGACTGCCTATGGATCATGCGCACCAGCTGGAATTATGAGACTACTGAAATATTACAAGATAGAAATATCAGGAAAGCATGCTGTTGTTGTAGGTAGAAGTCCTATATTGGGAAAACCTATGTCTATGATGCTTTTAAATGAAAATGCTACGGTTACTGTTTGTCACTCTAAAACTAGAAACCTAGTAGATCTTGTAAGACAGGCAGATATTTTGGTAGGGGCTGTAGGCATTCCAAGGTTCATAAAATCTGATTGGATCAAAGAAAACTCAATTGTGATTGATGCTGGCTACCATCCAGAAAAATGTGGAGATATCGACTTAGTTAATATTGAGAGTAAATGCCTCGCTTATACTCCCGTACCTGGCGGTGTCGGCCCTATGACGATTAATACTTTGCTATTGCACACCGTAGAAGCCTGTGAAAAAGTCTAGAAAAATGACCAAGAGTATTTTTTTTAGTAATCTTAGTGTTGTCAAGCTAAAGGGAGTTAAATAGATATGAGTCAAGAACACTTTAACGTAGTTGTAGTAGGTGCAGGGATTTCAGGAATAGGAGCTGGCTACCACCTACAAAAAAAATGTCCAGACAAATCCTTTGTAATCCTAGAAAGAAGACAAAACATAGGTGGGACTTGGGATCTATTCCGTTTTCCAGGTATCAGATCGGACTCCGATATGCATACAATGGGCTTTAGTTTTAAACCTTGGACAAGTGCCAAGACCATTGCTGATGGTCCTTCGATTTTAAACTACCTTGATGAAGCGGTTGAAGAAAATAACTTAGCCCCAAAAATTAGATTCGGTCATCAAGTTAAAACCGCTTCGTGGTCATCTTCTGAATCAGTCTGGCGTTTAGAAGTTAAAAATCAAGATGATGGAACTCTTAGAAATTTTAGCTGCAATTTTCTACAACTATGTGGCGGCTACTACAATTATGACGAAGGCTACTCTCCAGACTTTAAAGGAAGAGAAGATTTTTCTGGTCAGATAATACACCCCCAAAAGTGGACTGATGAAGTAGATTATAAAAATAAAAAAGTTGTAGTTATTGGAAGTGGTGCAACCGCAGCAACTCTTATCCCAGCCATGGCGCCTGAAACCTTACACACAACCATGTTGCAGAGATCACCTTCCTACTACTTATCCCTACCTGATGTCGACGTCATACATAGCTTCTTAATGAAAATACTTCCTCACAGACTGGCTTACTTTTTAGTTCGTTGGAAAAATATCCTATTGGGTCATCGTCTTTTTACAAAATTTAAGGAAAACCCTGAAAAGTATAAGGAACTTTTGATAAATGATGTCAGAGAAAATTTAGAACCTGATTATGATGTAGATACACATTTTACTCCCTACTACATGCCGTGGGACCAAAGATTGTGTTTTGCTCCGAACGCGGATTTGTTTGAAGCTATTAAATCGGGCAAAGTATCTGTTGTTACTGATACCATTGATAGATTTACCGAAAAAGGAATTAAATTAGATTCGGGATCAGAATTAGAAGCTGACCTAATTATCACTGCAACAGGTCTCAACCTGCAACTCTTAAATGGTATCGATATTAAGGTAGATAATGCAAACGTGGATATTTCTGAAAAAATGGCCTACAAAGGAATGATGTTTAGCCACATTCCCAATCTTGTTGCTACTTTTGGGTACACAACAGCTTCTTGGACATTGGGGGCAGACTTGACCAACGAATATGTCTGTAGGCTCCTTAATTACATGACAAAAAAAGGCTTTGATTATTGCATGCCCAAGCCGGGTGAGGATGTTAGAACTGAAGGTGATTATTTGAATCTAACTTCAGGCTACATTAAAAGGGCAACCCATAAACTTCCCAAACAAGGCTCTAAAGCTCCTTGGATTAATACCCAAGATTATCTAAGAGATATAGTTGAAGTAAGATTGGGAAGTTTAACCAATAAAGATTTAGAGTTTATCAGCGTAAGAGAATAATTATTCTTCTCCAAAAGAAAGTTCAATCGTTGACTTTATCGAAAGATTTAACAGTAAACCTTTGCATAAAATTTAGGATTAGTTATGGTTTTAAAAAATAGTTTCTTCCCAGCAATTGAAGATAAGAAAATAATTAATCTTACTGTCGGAGATATCTTAAGAGTTGCTGTTAAAGAAGACCCCCAAAAAGTCGCCCTTGTCGAAACGGACATGGATTGTCAATTGGGTAAACAATGGACCTATGAGGAATTGTTAAAAGATGCTGAAAAAGTTGCTTATAATCTCTTAAACCGGTTTGATTCTGGAGACAAAATTGCTGTTTGGTCGCCTAACACAGCAGAATGGGCAATATTAGAATTTGCTTGTGCGCTTTCAGGAATGGTTCTAGTTACTATAAATCCTTCTTATCAAGCCAATGAACTTCGATATGTATTAGAGCAATCTAAATCCTCTGCTCTCTACCTAATAAAAGAATATCGTGGAAACCCTATGCTCAAAATTGCTGAAGAAGCAACGAAAGATTTACCCAAGATACCGTCCATTATAGATATGGAAAATGAAAGTGAATTTTATGGCATAGATGTTTCTCCAGTTGATCTACCTCAAGTAAAACCAGCAGACCCGGCCCAAATTCAATACACATCTGGAACAACAGGATTTCCAAAAGGGGCAGTCTTACATCACTTGGGATTAACCAATAATGCCCGGCTAGTTACTGATCGTTTGGGTATTGATAGAACAGACATATGGTTAAATTATATGCCCATGTTTCATACAGCAGGCTGTGCTCTTGCGCTCTTAGGATGTGTACAAAAAAGAGCAAAATTTATAATGGTAAAATTTTTTGATCCTCCTAAAGTTAATGCCTTAGCTGAGCAAGAAAAAGCAACTACATTTTTGGGAGTTCCAACCATGCTAATAGCATTGCTGGACTCTTATAGATCCAATCCCGTTGATTTTTCTTCTGTAAAAATTGCCGTATCAGGAGGATCTATGGTTGCTCCAGAGTTAGTAAGACAGGTCAAAGATATAATAAACTGTAAATTCTCAACAGTTTATGGACAAACGGAAACTTCTCCCGTGCTCACGCAAACTTTCCCAGAGGATAGTGAAACAGATATTTGCAATACTGTAGGTCAACCACTTCCAAACAAAGATATAGCCATTCTTGACCCCAAAAACTCCAAAATCTTACCCTTAAACACTGTAGGTGAAATTTGTGCCAGAGGTTACTGCAATATGTTGTATTACAACGATAATCCTGAAGCAACGAAAGACACTATTGATGAGAATGGTTGGTTACACACGGGGGACTTAGGAACCATGGATGAAAGAGGTTATGTAAAGATTACAGGTCGTCTTAAAGAAATGATTATTAGAGGAGGAGAAAATCTATTTCCAGCAGAAATTGAAAATATTATGGTCGAACATCCCGAAGTAGCTGAAGTTGCAATTGTGGGATTACCCGACTCTAAATGGGGAGAAATCGTCGGTTGTTTTATTAGACCAGCTAGTGACACAAAGCCGAAGGTAGCTGAACTTATAAGCCATTGCAGGAAACACTTATCCCCTGTAAAAACACCTTCAAAATGGATTTTTGTTGACGATTGGCCGTTAACCGGATCAGGAAAAATTCAAAAATTTAAATTACGGGAACACTTTGAACAAGGAAAGCTTCAAGAAAAGAAAGATTAGCTTTATGAAACTACTCGAAGAAAAATGAGATGGGTTCTGCTTGGAAAGAAACGAGCAAAACTTACTTTTCCCAATAAGGATCCTTCAAAAGTCTTTTATAGAGTTTACCTGTAGGATGTCTAGGTAACTCCTCTTTAAAGTCTATGCTCTTCGGGCACTTAACATGAGAAATTTTTTCTTTGCAATAAGCAATAAGTTCTGCTTCTAGATCAGTTCCTGCTTCAGACATGTCAGCAGGTTGTACTACTGCTTTAACCTCTTCCCCCATTTCAAGATTCGGTACACCAAAAACAGCAACATCAGTTACTTTAGGGTGCATAATCAAAGCGTCTTCCGTTTCTTGTGGATAAATATTTACCCCTCCTGAAATAATCATAAATGCTTTTCGGTCAGTTAAATACAAATAACCCTCTTCATCAACATAGCCAATGTCTCCTAGAGTGCTGTAGCCTTGCTTCGAGATTGCCTCTTGAGTTTTTTCTTTGTCTTTATGGTATTCATAGCTTGTGGCAGTTTCTCCGCCAAAATAGATTCCACCTGGTTCTCCGGGTGGAAGTTCATTATCTTCATCATCAAGAATGTGTAATTCCCCAACTAGCGGCCTTCCAACGGTCCCTTTGTGCTGCATCCACTCTTCGGAATTTGCGATGGTCATTCCATTGAATTCTGTTCCGGCATAGTATTCGTAAAGAATAGGACCCCACCAATTGATCATGCTTTCTTTTACTTCAACGGGGCAAGGAGCTGCTGCATGAATAGCAACCTTGTGAGAAGACAAGTCGTAACCCTTTCTTAAAGATTCTTCAAGTTTTAAAAACCTAACAAACATAGTTGGAACCCACTGTGAATGGGTAATTTTATAATCTTGGATAGCTTTTAAAGCAGCTTCAGGATCAAACTTCTCCATCACTATTGAAGTTCCGCCAAGAGATAAAAACCCGGTGTTGAAACCGAGAGGAGCAGAATGATAAAGGGGTGCTGGAGACAGATAGATAGTGTTTTCATCCCCGCCGTAAATTCCTTCAACTACTCTACCAAGACCGAGATCTTCTTCTTCTTGAGTATATGGCAATGGGTTCAGGGCTAGTTCTCTGTAAATCCCTTTAGGTCTTCCGGTTGTGCCAGAAGAATAAAGCATTGCCCCTCCTTGACACTCATCGTCCACGGCTTCGGTAGGCATAGATTCGATGCTTTGCTCGTACGAGTCATATCCTTCAGAAGTACCGTCCAGCATAAACTTCTTTACATCACGCAAGGATTCTTCAAGAGGGCTTGCTGTTTCTTCTAAGAATTTAGAAGTTATAAAAGCCTTGGCACCACAATCTTTAACAATGTATTCAACTTCAGAGGGTTGTAACCTCCAGCTCATAGCCGTATATCTCAATCCACTTCTCCATGCTGCAAAAACTATGGGGAAAAAAAGATGATGGTTTTCCAGCATAAAGGCTATTGAATCTCCCGGTTTAAGACCCTGTGACCTAAATAGTTGAGCTCCTTGATTGGATAAATCATTTAATTCACCATGGGTGATGATCTTCCCACTGTTTAACATTACTATGGCTGGTTTATCAGGATACTTCTTTCCATTTACTCCAGGATGCATAATTTTTCCCTTTTTAATTTTGGATTAATATTTGTAAATATTGCCATACAATAACCACTTAAGAAATAAATATTAGTTTATAAATGAATAAAAAACCTCTGACTGTTATTACCGGCTTTGGTGGTATTAATGCTTCTGGTAGAAGTTCAGATTATATTGGTTATAAAAATCTAGTCTTTGATTCCTTAGAGGAAAAGGAACAACTTAAGGTTTTAAAAGACCTTGCTGTAACCCAACAAATGATAAAGCCTGCAGGAAAGAAATGGGAAACAAACACTGGAGATTCTATTCAACTTAATTCTTACTTACAGAAAAAGAGTGATGTCATACGTGAACGCACGCTTGTTAGGAAAATTGAGAGAGATCTTTATGACCCGGAAGGGATAATTCTGGATCAGATCCAAGCAAGTGCAGCAGGTCAATTACCAGCGGGTTTTGATCCAGGTCAATTTTACCCTTCAAGACAACACCCCAAAGCTCTTCAAATGACTGTATTTGGAATGAGCGACACACTTGGACAATTTGGAATAGATTGGTCCCATATTCTGAAAAAGGTCAGTCCTGATCAAATTGCCGTCTTTAGTGGTGCAGCAATAGGCAATATGGACAATTTTGGATTCGGAGGAATGATGCAATCGAGAATGAAGGGTTCTCGTTCTAGCTCTAAAAACCTTGCTTTTGGTCTTGTAGAAATGTCTGCAGATTTCATCAATGCATATATTTTAGGGAATGTAGGCAGAACAGGTCATGTTGTTGGGGCCTGTGCTACTTTTCTATTCAACCTACAGTTAGGGAAGGAAAATATAGAAAATGGGAATGCTCGAGTAGTCGTTGTTGGCGGAGCAGAAGCCCCCATCACACCTGAAATAATAGATGGATTTTTTGCAATAAATGCACTTGCAAATGATAAGCGTATGTTAGAACTTCAGTCTCAATTAAATGAACCTGCAAATGAACCGAATCAACGAAAA
>Ga0208830_1001027_pt1 | contig 12936 bp, 10 predicted proteins | sample DeeseametaMP2634_FD_184169 | JGI IMG/M metagenome (GOLD analysis project Ga0208830, IMG submission 184169) | Marine microbial communities from the Deep Atlantic Ocean - MP2634 (SPAdes) | ecosystem: Environmental > Aquatic > Marine > Oceanic | place: Northeast of Antigua and Barbuda, North... | reverse complement strand
TCGACAACCGCACTGCCGATACCATCGATGGAAACGAGCGAAGCCAGCGCGTCCTCATCACCCGCATGAGCCTTCTCCGCCGTGCTGCGCAGCGCAGGCAATTCGTGAAAGTTCTTCATCAGATCGCGCGCGGTCACCGACCCGACGTGGCGAATTCCCAGTCCAAACAACAGGCGCGCGGCATCGGGCTCTCTGCGGGCTTCCACAGAAGCCAACAGGTTGTCCACAGACCGCTCCTTCCAGCCGTCGAGCGCTAGAATATCGGCGCGGCGGTCCTTCAGCCGGAAGATGTCGGCCGGGCTTTCCAGCCAGCCAAGTGCAAAGAACTGATCGATAGTCTTTTCGCCCAGCCCGTCGATGTCGAGCGCCCCACGACTGACAAAGTGTTTCAATCTTTCCGTACGTTGCGCAGGACAGATAAGGCCGCCGGTGCAGCGCACGTCGACTTCACCTTCTTCCGCCACCGCCTCGCTGCCACACTCGGGGCAGCGGTCGGGAAATTTGAACGGTGTGCGCTTTTCGTCCCGGGTCAGATTATCCACAAGCTGTGGAATAACGTCTCCTGCACGCTGCACGACCACGCGGTCGCCGGGACGTACGCCCAGGCGCTCGATCTCGTCGCGATTGTGAAGCGTGACATTGGTAACCGTCACGCCGCCGACCAATACCGGTGCAAGACGCCCGACCGGTGTCAGCTTGCCCGTGCGTCCGACCTGGATATCGATGTTTTCCAGCGTGGTCTCCGCCCGTTCGGCAGGAAACTTATGTGCCAGCGCCCAGCGCGGGGCTTTCGCAACAAAGCCGAGCCGCTGCTGGTAATCTAGCCGGTCCACCTTGTAGACGACGCCATCGATTTCATACGGAAGTTCAGGTCGCGCTTCGCCGATGGCATCATAACTGCCCAGTAGCCCTCGCGTATCCTCCACGCGGCGAAACAGCGCAGATACCGGGAAACCCCATTCGCGTAACACGTCGACCACTTGCTGTTGCGTCGCTCCCGGCACAGCCGACGCTGCGCCCCAGCCATGCGCCCAGAACTTCAGCGGGCGCTTTGCCGTAACGGTAGCATCCTTTTGCCGTAGCGAGCCGGCCGCAGCATTCCGCGGGTTGGCGAAAAGCTTGCCGCCCGCATCTTCCTGCGCCGCATTGAGGGCAAGGAAATCGGCCTTCGCCATGTAGACTTCACCGCGGACCTCGAAGACGTCGGGTACTTCGCCGGCAATCGATTGGGGAATGTCTGGAATGAAGGCCACATTGGGAGTCACATCTTCCCCCACCTGACCGTCGCCGCGGGTGGCCGCGCGAACCAGAACGCCTTTCTCGTAACGGAGCGAGCATGACAGGCCGTCGATCTTGTCCTCCGCCGTGAACGCCAGCGGCGCGTCGTCCGCAAGCGACAGGAATCGACGAACGCGCGCGACCCACTCTTCAACCTCTTCAGCACTGAAGGCATTATCGAGGCTCATCATGCGAACCTCATGTTTTACTTTGGAAAGCGGCGAGGAAGCGATGGCATGGCCGACCTTTCGGCTCGGAGAATCCTCCCGCACCAACTGCGGAAATGCGGCCTCCAGTTCGGCATTGCGCCGCACCAGCGCATCGTATTCCTGATCGGTTATCTCAGGCGCGTCCTCGGCATGGTAGAGGCGATCATGATGCGCAATCTGCTTGGCCAGCCGCATCAACTCGTTTGCGGCATCGGCCTCGGTGAGGTCTGGCGTCATCAGAAAACATACTCATCTTGAAAAAGGCAGGCCAGCAGTGGCAGCATTTTACACCCCTTCCAGCAGACGGTCGGCTTGCGCCCGCGCCTCGGGGGTTACTTCCGCGCCGCTTAGCATCCGTGCGATCTCTTCCTTGCGTCCGGCTTCGTCCAGCAGGGCGACACCGGTCTTGGTCACGGTGCCATTTGAGCTTTTTGCGATCATGTAGTGCGTACGCCCCCGCGCCGCGACTTGCGGGCTGTGCGTCACGGCAAGCAGCTGTCCATCGGCTGAAAGGCGCGCCAGTCGCTCGCCGATCGCACTCGCAACCGCGCCGCCTACGCCGCGGTCGATCTCGTCGAAAATCACCGTGGCCGCGCCGCCCTGCTCCGCCAGGGCCACCTTCAACGCCAGTATGAAGCGCGACAATTCGCCGCCGCTGGCAATCTTGTTGAGCGGCGCGAAATCAGCTCCCGGATTGGTTGCAATCAGGAATTCAACGGAATCCATTCCCGCAGCCCCCCATCTCTCCTCTGGCAACTCGGTAACCGCCGTCTTGAAACGCGCCGCATCGAGCTTGAGCGGAGCGAGTTCGCGCGCCACGGCCTCGTCGAGCCGCAGTGCTGCAGCAACCCGTGTGGCATGCAGCGCCTCGGCCTCGGCGCGATAACGCTGGCCCGCGTCCTTTGCCGCAGCCTCCAGCGCATCCAGTTGCGCTTCTCCGCCTTCGATACTTTCCAGCCGACTGCGCATCTCGCGCATCTTGGCGGGTAGCTCATCCACCTCGCAGCGATGTTTTCGCGCGATTGCACGCAGTTCGAACAGGCGGGTTTCCGCTGCGTCGAGGGCAGCAGGATCGTGAACCAGTGCTTCCGCGGCGGCAGAGAGCTTGTCCTCTGCTTCACCCGCTTCGATCACCGCACGGTCCAGCGCACCCAGCGCCTCTGTAAGCAGCGGGTGTTCGGGGGCTATGCGGTCGAGCCGCCGCGCGGCCACGCGCAAAGCCGCGAGGGGTGAATCCGACCCCTCCCAGATGTGCCGCAATTCGTCGAGATCGCCCGACAGCTTCTCGCCTTTTTGCATGTCCGCGCGCGTTTCGGCCAGCCGGGCTTCTTCGCCAGCCTGCGGTTCGAGCGCCGTCAGTTCGGCAAGATGGGCCAGCAGGAGGTCCTGATCGGCCTTCGCGGTATCGACCGCCTCGCGCGCCTCGGCCAGTGCGTCTTCGGTGGTGCGCCATTTCGACCATGCCGCTGCCACACGCCCGGCATCTCCACCCGCGAACCGGTCCAGCAGGGCCCGGTGACCGCGAGGGTTCACAAGGCCGCGATCGTCATGCTGGCCGTGCAGTTCGACGAGATACCCGCCCATTTCCCGCAGCAGGCCGACACTGGCCGACTGATCGTTGACGAAGGCTTTGCTCTTCCCATCCGCCTTGATCTGGCGACGCACGATCAGCGGCTCACCTTCCTCGAGTTCAATGTCGGCATCGTCCAGCAATTGCACCAGACCGCCCGGCAGGCTGTTGAATTCGAAACTGGCCGAAACGCTGGCCTTGTCCTCGCCGCCCCGAACCAACCCGCTATCCGCACGATTGCCCAGCACCAGACCAAGCGCGTCGAGCAGGATCGACTTGCCTGCCCCGGTTTCGCCCGTCAGCACGCCCAGCCCCCGACCGAAGGCGAGATCGAGCGCCTCGATAAGGACGATGTTGCGGATGGATAGCCGGGTCAGCATGCAGGGACCTCCTAGCGGCTGCCGCGGGCCGAGTCAGCAGGGCACGCACGCCAATCGACACCCTTTCGATGCCTGACCGATGTAAACGGCGCATGAGCTTTTGCCCTGTTTGCCACTGGTGAGCGATCCTGCCGGTTGGAACGGCTTGTACGGCCGGGCCGATCGCGCACTTTTATCGAGCGAAGAATGATGGCCGCATTCGCGTGCGGTCCCACAAGATCGAACCGAAGCCGAGTTACGAACCGAAGAGCCCCAAAACCGAAAGCCCGGCTCGGCCGAATGGCTCAGCTCGGCGTCACGCCTGCCGCGTGATCCTGCACCAGATCATACGCCTTGTCATACCATTCCGTGCCCGGGTAGTTGGCACCCAGCACCGCCGCATACTTCACCGCTTCGTCCGGAATACCCAGCGCGAGGCTGGTTTCCGTAAGACGGTACAGCGCTTCGGGCGCGTGGCTCGTGGTCTGGTAATTGTCGACCACGTTCTGGAAGCGGATCTGTGCGGCAATCCAGCGGCCAGCCCGTTCGTAATGGCGGCCGATTTCCATTTCCTTGCCCGCCAGATGGTCGCGCACGAGGTCGATCTTGAGACGTGCATCGGACGCATAATCGGAATTGGGGAACCGACGATCGATTTCCTGCAGCGCCGTCAGCGCCTGTTCGGTCACCTTCTGATCGCGCTGCACATCGCTGATCTGTTCGTAATAGCTCAGCGCGATCAGATAGAAAGCGTAAGGCGCATCCTTGTTACCCGGATGGATCTGGAGGAAACGCTGCGCCGACTGGATCGCCTTGTTGTAATCCTTGGCGACATAATAGCTGAACGAGCTCATCAGCTGTGCCCGGCGGGCCCATGGCGAATAGGGATGCTGGCGTTCCACCTCGTCGAACAGGGCCGCCGCAAGAGTCGCCTGGCCACTGTCGAGCCGCCGCTTTGCCTCGCCATACAGCGATTCCACGTCGCGAGCGACATAGGAAGTATCGGCTGGGCCGCTGCTGCGGCCGGCGCAGGCCGCGGTCATCAGAGACGCGCCTGCAAGCGCGGTGCCGAGAATGAGCTTCGTCGTGGAACGGGTCTGGTTCGTCATGGGTAGCAGCCTATAGCCACCGCCCCCATGAACGCCAAGTGAAGTTAGCAGCCCTGTCCCCCGGCAGCAGCCACTATCGTCATCCAACGGCAGGCTGGTCCCAATCCCGGCGCGCGATTTCTTCCGGCGCGTCCCACAGCAGGTGGCGATGCTCCAGCATCACCAGATTGGCACTCCGGATGACTTCTCCCTTGGTGCGATAGCCCAGAAGCTGTTCGGCCTGAGTGTCTGGATTGTTGGTCAGCACGCGCAATTCTTCCGACGTGAAATCGCTCAATCCGCGTGCGCGCTCGATACCCTTGCTGTCGTAGATATGCAGCACATCGCCGCGCGTGAAATCGCCGGTCATCGAGATGACATCCTGCCGGCGAATCGGCCGATCCCCACTCAACGCCGCGGCGATCGCATCCGAAATCACGATGCTACCCGCCATTTGCAGCCGGTTGGCGATCCAGCTGTCCCAGCCGGACAACGGGTTGGGATGCGGCAGGATCTTGGTCGACCGGCGCGATCCATTGAGCACTTCGGAAACCGGATGGTCTACCTCGCCCTGCGCGATCCAGGTGGTGACGCCTGCCTCCTGCGCCATATTGGCGGCTAGCAGTTTCGTTTCCATGCCGCCGGTGCCAAGCGTGCTCTTGCCCTTGGTCGCGTCCATATACATGCCCACGTCCTCGACCTCGGGCACGAACTGCGCCTCGGGATCGTCGGGATTTCGGTCATACAGACCATCGACACCGGTCAGGATGACGAAATCGTCAGCCCCGACCATCTGCGCGACCTTCGCTGCCAGCCGGTCGTTGTCGCCCACGCGAATTTCTTCCGTGGTGATCGAATCGTTCTCGTTCACGATCGGAACGACATCGGATTCAAGCAGGCGATGCACGGTGTTGCGCGTGTTGAGGAAGCGGCGGTGGTCCTCGAAATCGCCCAGCGTCAACAGGACCTGTGCGATATCGAAACCGAATTCATGCCCCACCTGCTTATAGGCGTTGAGCAGCAAGGGCATTCCACAGGCGGCAGCCGCCTGTTTGTCGGAAACACCGGCGCTTTCGGGCGTTTCACCGATAATACGCAGACCCAACGCCACCGAACCGGAGGAGCAGAGAATGACGTTGCTACCCTGCGCCCGCAATTGTGCGATATCTTCCAGCAGGCGCTGGAGGAAACCATAACGCGGCGTGAGGAGTTCCTGGTTGGCAAGAAGGGCCGAACCGATTTTGACGACAATGGTAGGTTTTTTAGTCATGTTCCCAAATATTGCGCAGCCTTGAAATTTTCTGAAAAGAATATAGATCGTAATGGTGCGGCGCACAACCGGATTTTTGAAAATATCCATACGTCGTTGATAAATAGGTATTCTCCAGTTTAGCCGCCTAACGGTCAAATAATTCGACAAGAACACAAAGTATAAGACACATTTAAATAGAGCCGTGACGCTCGGAAACGGAATTTAGACATTACAAAAACAGTTTGCATTGTCGGCTGCGGGAAAATGGGTTCCGCTTTACTGTCCCAATGGGTCAACGGCCCCGAAGCCATCACGGTGGTGGACCCCGCCGGCAGCGACGTTCCCGACGGTGTCGCGCTTGTCACAGATCGTTCGGAAATCGCGGATGACCAGTTCGATTGCATCATTGCCGCTGTAAAGCCGCAGTTGATTGACGACATTCTGGCAGATTACGTGAGCAACCTGGCCGCCGGCGGTTACGTGTTATCGATTGCTGCAGGCTATTCAGCCGCACGCCTGTCAAAGCTCATGGGCGATGCACCCGTCATTCGCACGATGCCCAATCTGCCCGCTGCAATCGGTCGCGGGGTCAGTGGAATTTGCCCCGGCCCGCACGCAAGCGATGACCACCTTGCCCATGCGCAGGATTTCATGAGCCGGGCCGGGTCGACCGTGACGGTCGATAGCGAAGATAAGCTGGACCGGGTGACCGCCGTTGCAGGCTCGGGCCCCGGCTATGTGTTCGAAATTGCCCGCGCCTATGCGGAAGCCGCCATGAAACAGGGCTTTACCGAAGACGAAGCGCGCGAAATGGTTCTCGGCACCATTGGCGGCGCGATTGCAATGGCCAGCGAACCGGGCGCCCCCAGCCTGGAAGAACTGCGCAATTCCGTCACCAGCAAGGCCGGAACGACTGCCGCCGGCCTTGATGCGCTCAATGGCGATGGTGGCCTTTCCACCCGCCTCCATGATACGTTGCAGGCAGCTTACGACCGGGCGGTAGAGTTGCGCTGACCCTCAGCGCCTCCCGTTCCGAATACAAGACAAGAGAGAAACTATGACCGACCAAGCACTTGATCCGCAAATTCACATTCACGAACTTGGCCAGCGCGCTCGCAAGGCCGCTCGCGGCCTCCTGTCGGCCACCACAGACGCAAAGAACAATGCTCTGCGCGAAGCGGCAAAGGCCCTTCGGACCCGCAAGAGCGAACTGCTCGAAGCCAATGCGGAAGACGTGAAGAGTGTCGAAGGCAAAAAGCCCGACAGTTTCATCGACCGGCTGCGTCTGACCGACGACCGGATCGACGGCATGGCCGGTGCGCTGGAAGAAATCGCCAAACTGCCCGACCCCGTCGGTCGCGAGCTTGCGACGTTCGAACGACCCAACGGCCTGTCCATCGAACGTGTTGCCGTGCCGATCGGTGTGATCGGTATGATCTACGAAAGCCGTCCCAATGTCGGGGCCGATGCCAGCGCGCTCTGCCTCAAGTCTGGCAATGCAGTCATCCTGCGCGGCGGCAGCGAAAGCCGCAACTCCACACGCGTGATCGTCGAATGCATGCGCGCCGGACTCAAGGCAGCCGGTCTCCCCGAAGACGCCGTCCAAACCGTTGGCACGACCGACCGCAATGCCGTCGCCGCGCTTCTGAAAGCGGACGAATTCGTCGACTTGGTAATTCCGCGCGGCGGGCGTGGACTTGTCGAACTGGTCAGAGATCAGGCCAGCGTTCCTACCCTCCTCCACCTCGACGGAAACTGCCACAGCTATGTGCATTCGGCAGCCGACGTCGACAAGGCGGTCAAGGTCATCCGCAACGCGAAGCTTCGCCGCACAGGCGTATGCGGTGCAACGGAAAGCGTCGTGGTCGACCGGTCCGTGGCGGAAGCGTTCATTCCCAAATTCGCCGACGCGATGGCTGGCGATTGCGAGTTACGCGGCGATGCCGACGCCGTCGCAATCGATGATCGCCTCAAGCCGGCGACCGAGGAAGACTGGAGCACCGAATATCTCGACCCTATCGCATCGGTGAAGATCGTCGATGGACTGGACGAAGGCATTGCCTGGGTGGAAGAACACTCCAGCCATCACACCGATGCCATCATCACAGAAGATGCTGACGCAGCACGTCAGTTCATGACATCGATCGATAGCGCCATCGTGATGCATAACGCGTCCACCCAATTTGCCGATGGCGGCGAATTCGGCATGGGCGCGGAAATCGGCATCGCGACCGGCAAGATGCACGCCCGCGGTCCCGTTGGCCTCGAGCAGCTGTGCAGCTTCAAGTACCTCGTCCACGGCGACGGCCAGACCCGTCCCTGATCCCGGGACGTTCGGGGTACGGTGAAGGCCGCCCGATCACCGTATCGGGCTGGCCGCCACCACGGCCGGATCGATGACGTCCGGCGGTATTTCTACATGGACGGTTTCCGGCCGATAGACTTCTATCGGCGTCGGTGTGACTGGCGGGCTACCTGCGAACCATTGAGCGCCGTTTTCGTTCGGCACATCCACAGATTGTCCGATTTGCTGCTGCGCGCTGCGAATTTGGGCCAGTCGGTGCGCGTCCTGGCCTTTCGTATCGATCATACGATCCACGGGCCCGCCCTCGGCCATCGTCAATGCGACAGTCAGCAGGATACCGCCAGCCAGCATCAAGGCAAATTTCTTATCCATTGCGAATTGCCTTTGCGAACAATCGATTGATATAGGTCAGCAGGAATTGGTCGCGAGCCGCTGCGTATTGGTTATGTCCTGATTGGTCCGTTCACGCACGTTGAACGCGCTTTCGTATCGCAAATCCAATCCGCTGCTGACGATGCTCGGCAGGATCTTGGGCGTGTAATGATAGGATACCTCGGCAAACATTACCGCTGTGCCCTGGGCAGCCCTGATCCGCGTTGTGGCAGGGCCCATTCCTGCAGCGAGGGAAGAATCGTTTCGTCCCTTGTTCTGCAAACCGTAACGTGGGGCGACCGCGAGAGACCCGAAGCATCGTTGCCAATTTATCATCTGGCCGGCGTTGCCGCCGGTTTTGCCATTGGGTTGCAAGGAAGATAGGACTACCCGGCCGTTTCTGGCGAAATCCAAGCCCGTACCTGCCTGCGTAGCCCCGGCAAATACTTCGTAAATATCTGCCTCGTCGATTCCCGATCGTGCACGTCCGGCGTTGTCCGCCACCGTGATTGCAATCTGATTGATCCGCATGTGCGCCATCACCAAATTGATTATTTCCAGCCCACCGAAGAGCAGGGTAATGAAAATCGGGAGGGAGAAGGCGAATTCGGTAAGGGCCAAACCGCTTTCCGACAAACGCAGCCGGCGCAGAAAGCGCCGTGGCAAGATTGCTTCACGCATCATCACACACACACCGTTGGTGGTTTCTTCTGAACAGCGTAGGGCTGGTTCCGGATCGCACTGGTCGCGTTGATGGAATAGTTCGGCGATACGTCCAGAAATCGATGAATCGGAAACAGGCGGGGCATGGACAGGTTCACTTCATAGAACACGACATCGTCCGCGCCGCCGATATTGTTACGACCCGCGCTCGCATCGAAAGCCCCATTCTCGTTGAGGTCGATGAAGCAATCACCCGGATCGTACTGCCCGTTGGAATTATAATCGGTCACGAGTTTCTCGCTTCGCCCGATGCTGGAAAAATCATAGAAGCTGCGCATGTTGATCTGATAGGTGGCATTGCGCGCCACCACGTCGGAGCGGGTCCTGATCGCGCAACCGATCTTCGCCTCGACGCTATCGCCGCTGCAGGCAAAACCCGGCGCCTCGAGCGAGCCCGTTCGCGATACATCGTTGAGCGCACCCTGCACCACTGAGCGAAGATAGGCCTGATAGCCGAGATCCAGACCTCCCAGGAGGAACAGCATCAGCGGGGTCAGGACGAAGGCAAACTCGATGATCGCCGCACCCTGCTCCTCCTTGCGGAGGCGTTTGAACAGACCGATCATTGCGTTAGCCTCAGTGCGCCGATCTGGTTGCCGATCTCGCGGAACTTGGCGATCAGAGCCGTGCGGTTGGCGGCCGTGTCCGCCTGTCCCGGGCTGCTAGCGCAGCCGGTGAGATTGGAATTGAGCGCCGTGTCGAACCCGATGACCCAAACCGAGGTGTTCATATTCTTTGCCGCGTTGCACGCCATGCGGAAGCGCTGCTCGTGACGAGCGCGCAACTGGGCAGTGATGGAATTGCCCTGATCGTCGGACGTGCAGTTGGTTGCGCCTTTCACCCGCATATCGTTGCGCTCGACGCCGTAAGAGCCGTACACATTGCAGTAGGCAGTTTGGTCGCCGTCTGTCATGAAAATGACGTGGCGGTTGCACGGCATGCCGTTGTAGACATCGCAGCTATCGCCGAAGATCCCACCAGTGGAGATAAGGCGGGCGCCCCAGATCATGCCGATGTCGTGATAGGTGCCGCCTACGGTTTCCAGCCCCTTGACGTAGGTATCCAGAGCCGAACGGGACCACACCGCAAGACGGCGCGCTTCCGAAGGGCAGGCCCAGTAACCACTACTGTAGGAATTGTTCATGATCGAGCCCGAAGTGGTTCCGATCGATGTCGATGTGCCTGACGTTGTGCCGGCATTGCGGGTGTAGATAAGGTTGGGCACCATCGGTCGCCAGCGCGTCGCATCGCTGTTGGGTATCAGATCGATATTAAGATCGTTCGCGCCCGAGGGGATCGTCATGCTGGTGCCGCCATCGATGCTGGTCACCGTGTCGCGTTCCTCGATGCATCCGTTCCAGGTCATGTCGGCAACGCTTCCACCGGTCACCGCGGCGGCAAGGTCCTTGAGATTGAACGGGCCGGGCGTGCTCGTTCTGCCGGTACCATCGGTTGCGAAGGTCAGCTTGCCGTTTGTCTTGAGATAGTCAGTGACGTCATACTCTGTCTGCTGGTAGGTCCAGCTGCTGAACTGCCTCTTGCTGGTGTCGTAGGTTGTCGTTTCGAGGACCCTCCAACGACGACAACTTTGATTGCTGCCCGAGCGGTCGGATGCTCCGGTGTAGCCCCAGTTCTCGGACTGGACGTAGGCATCGCTCGATGAGGTTCCCTGATATTTGACTGCAGTCGTCGCGGTCGGAGGAGGGCCACCACCCGGAACATCATCGGCATTCACATAATTCTGACACTGATTGTTGCTGATGGAACCGCTGTAATATTCCCATTGCCCGCCACTCAGTGTCGGCGGCTTCGGCGCATAGTCATCGAACCTTGCCACGCGTGACGGCACCGTCGTGTTTTTGCGCATGTAGTTGGGGTTCTGCGCATAGACCAACCGCCCAACATTCACCGTGCTCGAATAGGGCACGACACCGTACCGCAGGCGCAACCCTTGCGCGGCCAGCTGCGTCTGGATCGGGGCAAGCTCGTCGTAGAGCGCCATCACCGCATCCTGCAGCGCCTCGATCTTGCGCGTGCCATCGACGGGATCGTTCATCGACCCCGTCACGTCCAGCACCAGCACGATATCCGTGTTCACGAAGTTGAGCGAGGCATCGCAGCTCACCGCCACCGGCAGCGTTTCGAAGCCGAACAGGCGCATGATCGCGGTCGGGATCGCGGTCGAGGCGTTCACCCGGATCACGCCCGCTTCCGGCTTGGTGATCACCGGGGTGAAGGCCTGCGCCCCGTACTGCCCCTGCGGAAAGTTGAACGTAAAGAACTCCTGCCCCGTATTGCGCACCGTATCGTTGAGGGAATCGTTCTTCATCACCCGCCGCGCGGCCAGCGAGGCGGCGTCGCAGGCGCTCTGCATCTTGCTCTTCGCCATATAGGCGCGGCTGAGGTCCACCCCGCTACCGATCATGATGGTCAGCGGGACCAGGCCCGCTCCGACTATCGCCAGCACGTTGCCTTTGTGGTCGTGCAGCAGCCGGGCCAGTAAACGACACAGGAATGCCATCGCATCACACTTTCGCAAAGCGGGGTATGTCGACGCATGATGCATCGCCCCGCCCGACCCCTATCCTGTTCCGGTTAAGAAAAGCCTATGTCGCTCGGTTAAGCGAACCTTACCGCGCCCCGGCCCGCCTGCGCCCGCAATCGCGTGTAGGAGCTACCCCTGCGCCGATCCTATTTCCCTTTCCTACAGCCCCCCTCCCGGCCCATGCCCGCGCGCCCATCTGTCAGGAGAGCCCGCATGACCCGCCGCAAGGACCCCGCCGAAACCCGCATCCCCGTCGCCGCCGAAGACCTCCCCGCCTTCGACAGCGTTCCCGTCAAATACCGCCACGATGGCTGGACCCCGGCGCGCCAGAAAGCCTTCATCGGCGCCCTCGCCGATACCGGCAGCGTCAGCCGCGCCGCGCGCTACGTCAACATGAGCCCCGAAGGCGCCTATTACCTGCGCCGCCGCCCGGGCTCGGAAAGCTTCCGCCGCGCGTGGGAGGCCGCACTCGATCTCGGCGTGCAGCGGCTCAAGGACATCGCCTATGAACGCGCGATCGACGGCCAGCTCAGCCCCGTCTTCGTCGCCGGCAAGCTGAAAGGCTTCCGCCGCATCCGCAACGATCGCCTGCTGATGTTCTGCCTCCGGATGAACGCCCGCGACGAACGCGGCAAACGCCTCGCCGCCAGTTACTTCGATAGCGACGCCGCAAGGCTGCATGGGGGGACGGGCACGTCCTCAAGCAGCGTAGCGATAGGACAGACAGGACCGTCCTCAAGCAGCGTAGCGATAGGACAGACAGGAACATCCTCAAGCAGCGTAGCGATAGGACAGACAGGAACATCCTCGAGCAGCACCGCCCCGCTCCCGAACCCGAAACCCGTCCGCCTCGGCGTAAGCTACACCCTCCCCGCCCTTTCCCGCGCGGAGAAGGACGACATGAACGCCGCCATGGTCGAACATTTCGATCCGGTGGACATGAGCCTGGCAGAGATCGAGGCCATGCAGACGCAGCTCGCCGAGATTGCCCGCCGCAAGCGCGCCGAGGACGACGGCCCGCCCGATCACGCCATCGACACCCCCTTCACCCAGCTAACCAGCAGCGACTGGAAGGCAGCGGGAGAGCTGGAAGACCTTATCGAGGTCGAGGACGAACTGGAACAGTGGAACGAGGAGGAGGACCACTGGCGGGACAATCCAGGCCGGGAATAAGCCACCCTCTCCCGCCTGCGGGAAGCCCCGCCCGGCGCGATCCCCCAGCGACCGAGCGCGGG
>Ga0208830_1001026_pt1 | contig 12948 bp, 18 predicted proteins | sample DeeseametaMP2634_FD_184169 | JGI IMG/M metagenome (GOLD analysis project Ga0208830, IMG submission 184169) | Marine microbial communities from the Deep Atlantic Ocean - MP2634 (SPAdes) | ecosystem: Environmental > Aquatic > Marine > Oceanic | place: Northeast of Antigua and Barbuda, North... | reverse complement strand
TGGCTCGATGGCCTTATGATTGGTGCTCAGGCCACCCGGGCGATGCGTAACACTATGCTGATCGCCGCCGTTGTTATCTTTGCCCCGCTGGCGACACTGCCTTTATGGTCAGAAAACTGGCACCTCACGGGCGTCAGAAATGAGAACACACTGCTCTGGATCGCCTTTCATGTCTTTTTACTGGCGCGGGCAAGCTTACTTTTTCCCACTTTTCTGACACTTTGCAGAAATCCGGCGAAATTTTCCTGATGATTCTGGCGTATGCGTCAATCTTTACTATACTTTTTTTGTGAGGCGAGAAACAAAGCCGTAACTTCTTGTTTTTAAAGGAAAATAAAATTGTCAGCACACGCAGCATTCAACACGGAAGCCCTGTCAGCACTGATCGAAGACGCCCTCAAGCAGGAAGAAAAACACCACTTACTGGCAAATCTGATACGCCATCGCCTGGATGACATCAGTCGCATCATCCGTCTGCCAGACAACGATCCCGTCATGCACCTCTGTCAGTACGTTGTCGATTACATCCGCTATCTGCCCGCCATGCTGAATGATCTGGATACCGCAGCAACACAGACCGGCATGACGGCAGTGACGGACCCGGTTATCCGCGCTGCACAACAGTTTTTACTGACACCACCAGCCGAACTGGAAAAAGAAACTGGCTTAATTGCGCTGATGGATGAAGCCTACCTGGCCTTCCGTCTGTTGGAAGAAGTTAACGAATCCTGCATTCACCGCATCGGCCAGCCACTGATTCCGCTCGATATGTGTCTGTCGAATATCATGATTCATACTCTGATCGGCGAACCCTTCGCTAATGAGCTGGACGCGATGGTAGAGCTGCGCGTCGAACGCCTGTTCGAAAAGCGCCGCAGCTACGAAGACACGGCATTCGGAAGCTTTATGCAGCGTCTGAAAAGCGCTGACGTCGCTCACCTTGGGCAACGCTGGTCCTGCTTTTCATCGCAGCTGGGGTGTGCCAGCGCTCTGCTGTAATTCTGCTCACCCCTGATGAATGTGGCGCTGCAGAAACTCCTGCAGCGCCCTGACGCGAGCGCTCTGACGCAGATCTTTGTGATATACAAACCACATCTGCGAGCCCGACTGTGGCAATGGCAGGGTGACCTCGGTCAGACGCTCGTCATCGGTTTCGTTGCGCCGCAGATTGACCGAACTCATTGGGCCAATTCCCATCCCAGCACGCACCGCCGCCTCGATATCATTAAAGCTGTTGCTCTGGAATGCGATCTGCTCGGGCCGCACCTGATCAATCAGCTGACGGACACTCGGGATGCGGGACTTATCGCCGGTAGGCAACACCCAGAGGTGATCATTCATTTCTTCGAGCGTCACTGGCAGACCATAGCGACGCGCGTAGTCTTCCGATGCGTAATAGCGCAGGGCAACGACGGACAGCGGGCGGGCGATCAGATCTGTCTCTCTGGGTTCATTTCCAATGCGTATCGCTGCGTGCACTTCGCCTCCGGAGAGCGACATCACGTCGTCCGTCGCAACAATCTGTACCCGGATCTGCGGATATTCCTGGCGGAAGCGATACAACAGCGGGGCAAAAAAGGTCGAGAAATCGGTGACGGTCGAGATCCGTAATGTCCCGCCCGGCGAGCTGTCAGCCGTCGCCAGGGTATTACACAGTCTCTGCACCTCCCCTACGATCGGGCGCATCCTGTCTTCCAGCAGTCGCCCAGCGTCCGTCAGCTGATAACCACGCTGATGGCGGATAAACAGACGTATGCCCAGACCATTCTCCAGCCGGTTGACCGCCCGCAGCACCGTGCTGTGGTTGATCCCCAGCACCTCGCCCGCACGACTCAGGCTGCCCTGATCGGCGACCTGAAAGGCAATTCTCAGGTCATCCCAACGAATATCTCTGTCCAATATTAAAAGACTCCCTCAGAGTTCTGTGCATTTTTGCACAACTATTGTCCACACAGAGAACTATTTACTGTAAAGAATTCAGGCTAGGGTTATATCAGTTGAACAGTGACGACAGGGATTCCGGATATGGGCCTGAAAAACACAGAACACTCGTACGGTTGGCTGGCGATTGCCCTGCACTGGCTGGTTGCACTTGCCATCTTCGGCATGTTCGGGCTCGGGCTCTACATGGTCGAGCTGACCTATTACGATGCCTGGTACAAAGGATCTCTGGATCTGCACAAGTCGGCGGGACTGCTTCTGGCTTTCGTCGTATTGCTGCGCTTTGTCTGGCGTGTCATTAATCCCCTGCCAGAAGGCCTGTCAGAGAAACCTCTGGAAAATCTGGCCGCTCACTTAGCCCATATGGCTCTGTACCTGGTAATGGCTGCACTCTTTATCAGTGGTTATCTGATTTCTACCGCTGAAGGCCACGGCATTGAAGTGTTCGGGCTATTTACTGTGCCCGCGACGCTGACTGGCGATAACCAGGAAGACATCGCCGGCGACATACACGAGTGGCTGGCATGGGGGCTGATCGGACTCGTCGCTCTGCATGCACTGGCGGCACTGAAACACCACTTTATCAATCGGGACGGAACCTTGCTGCGCATGTTCCGTCCACAGAAATAACGACCGACCTACTCAGGAGAGTAAAAATGAAAAAACTGCTGTTAGCGACTGCATTTTCCGGACTGGCCATGACCTCAGCTTTTGCTCAGGCGGCTACCTACGATATCGACAATGAGGGCGCCCACGCCTCGATCAATTTCAAAATTCAGCATCTGGGATACAGCTGGCTGACAGGTCGTTTTAATGACTTTGACGGCACTTTTGAGTACGACAAAGCAGCACCGGCCAAGTCGTCCATTAACGTCACTATTGATACCACCAGCATTGATTCGAATCATGCTGAACGTGATAAGCACCTGAAAGGCTCAGACTTTCTGGATGTCAAAAAGTACCCAACGGCAACGTTCAAAAGCACTGGCTTTAAATCTACTGGTGAAGGCAAAGGTGAAATCACCGGCGATTTCACACTGCACGGTGTGACCAAGTCGATCACCTTCCCGGTAGAACGTCTGGGTGAAGGCAACGATCCATGGGGCGGTTACCGCGCTGGCTTCACCGGCGCAACCACGCTCAAACTGAGCGACTATGGTATCGACTACAACCTGGGCCCGGCGTCTACTCATGTAGAAATCGAGCTGCATGTTGAAGGTAAGCGTCAGTGATCTGACCGGGCCAGCGGACGCTGGCCCAACCCTGTCCCGTTCAGGTACTCAGCAACGGAGTCACGTAAAGCACTTCTGCCGGAGCGCCTGTTACCGATCCCCCCGGAGCCTCCCGGCTCACCGCAATGGCTTTAACCATATCTGCAGACAGATCTTCTGTCAGAGGCAGTACCAGACTTCCGTCTTCCGGCATTAAGCCCAGCGACCTTGGCGCACCACCATCAGCCGGTACCATCCAGAGTTCGTAATCGTATTCAGCGCTGACTGACACCAGACCCGTCGCGCGGACGGCAATCTGCTGATCACTGACGTCCAGTAACCAGAGCGTCTGCCCGTCTGCATCAGTGAACACGGCCACCTGTTCCACCATGACTGGCGCCGGCCCCGGTACCGTCAGGTAGAGACCCGCCAGCACCATGGCTGCCGTCGCAAAACCACCTGCCCAGGATACCCAGCGACGTGAAGGTGCCGGCTCATCGTTGGCGGCAACCGCCATTCCCAGACGGGCACGGATCTGTGGCCAGACATGCGCTGGCGGTGGCTGCGGCTCAAGCCGGTCATTGAGCGGATCAAGCATCTGTTCCCAGAACCATACACGCTCACGAATCCGCGTTTTCTGCTGCATAAGACGTATAAAGCGTCGACGCGCCCTGCCTTCCAGGGTTCCCAGCACGTAAGCCGAGGCCAGAGCGTCCAGACGTTCTTCAGATGAGTAATTCATTGTTCAAGACACCTCTTTAACGCCTGTAAACCACGACGGATCCAGGTTTTCACTGTTCCCAGAGGTGTTCCGGTATGGTTCTGTATTTCGCTGTGCGTCAGCCCGCGGTAGTACGCCAGGTGCACAAGCTGGCGCTCGCCGGATTCCAGCTGAGCGAGGCAATGCTCCATGGCCTGATAGTCAGAACTCTCCTCCGTCACCGGGGCTTCTGCCAGTTCCGGGGCCATGTCATCAAGAGAGTCCTGGCGATCCTCCTTTCTGCTGATGCTCCTGAGCATGTCGATACACCGGTACCGCACAATGCTACCCATCCAGGTAATCACAGCACCACGCCCGGCGTGATATTCACCCGCGTTGTGCCAGATTTTCACATAAGCTTCCTGCAGAGCTTCGTCGGCGCGCTCCGGAGAGCGCAGCAGCTGCATAGCGATGGCGTAAAGCCGCGACGACGTACTTTCGTACAATTGCTGAAAGGCATCCTGCTCCCCCATCGCCACGGCGCGGATCAGAGTCTGATGGTCCTGTTCTGTCATAACCGGTATTCCTTAAATCTGCTGTCAGTCTCTATACGCTGCTGCTCCACAACTGGATGTTCTGTCACGTCAGAACGCCGTCAGCGATGTCCGGTAGAGGACGGTGCCCGGGACACCACTCGACGATCCGCCAGGTACTTCCCGCGACACCATCAGGATGCCCTCGCGATTGTCTGCCAGTAGCTGAGGTAATCCTGTCGCACGGATGCCTTCCTCAGGCAGTAACCCCAGGGATTCAGGGACGCCGCCCGTCACAGGTTGATACCAGAGTTCAAAATCGTACATATCGCTCAGGGTTACAGCACCGGTTGCCTGTAGCTTCAGTTCGCCACGGGAAGCCTGGATCACCCACAAAGGCTGGTGCTCAGCTTCAAACACCGCCAGCCGTTCCAGTGACGCCGGGGGTTCCTGCGGCCAGATGACGACTATACCAAGATACAGCAGAACCGCCGTTACAAAGCCGGCCAGCCAGCCCCAGTTGCGCTCGGCATTGACGCCATCTGCAATCTCATCGGCCTGCTGAAGTTGCTCTGTGACAGGACGCAGCAGCCTCTGCCAGTAACTGACCCGTTCACGAGCTTTCTCAGAGTCTTCGATCAAACGCTGAAAACGCAACCGGGCTCTGCCCTGAAGACTGCCGGTTACGAACGCTGCAGACAGAGCATCGAGACGATCATCATTGAGATAGTTCATTTTCACCCCCACCGTTAAACCCACACACAGGTCCAGATCAGACCTTCATAGTTCAAGGTTAGAAGTCAGATTAAGGCTGCTGCCAGTCACCGGAACCTTACTCTCCTGACACAGGTCAAGCAGCCCGCATGGCATCTGGGTATGCTGGGTGTAGAAATTTTGTAACGGCAGAAACACACCCGCAGGAGGCCAACATGGATACAGTACAGATCCGCGCCCAGCTCGAAGACAAGCTGAAAGAGCTGGAGCAGCGCTCAGCTCAGGCAGAGCGGCATGCCAGCCACAGAGACGAAGGCCTGTCCGCCGATTTTGCCGAGCAGGCAGTCGAGCGGGAGAACGATGAAGTACTGAGCGCGATCGCCGACGAAAGTGAGCAGGAAGCCCTGCAGATCCGCCAGACGCTCACACGGATGGATAAGGGATTGTACGGAATCTGTTCTGGTTGCGGTGAAGCCATCACACCCGCAAGACTGGCGGCAATTCCCTATACCAGCCAGTGCGTCGATTGTGCAGAGTAGGCACCCTCAGAGGCGTGCCAGCACCCAGTAGCTGCCCAACGCAGCGAGTATCGCCGACAGATACCTGACCAGTACCCGGTGGTACCAGCCCTGGTTCCGTAGGTGAATCAGCAGCGGCATGATGACCAGGGTGATGGCGACCTGTCCGGCTTCGACGCCCAGATTAAAGCCAAATAATGCCCAGGCCATGTTGCCGGTTTCCGCGGTCAGTTCCCCCAGAACACTGGCGAAGCCAAAGCCGTGTACCAGACCAAACAGAAAGACCACAACGGTGCTCGCTGGCAGGTATGGGCGAAGGTTGTGAACAGCGGCGGCAACGACCGACACAGCAATGATTAATTCAACCCAATACCCGGGAAGTGCCAGCCAACCGAGGGCACTGGCGCTCAGTGTCAACGAATGTGCCACGGTAAACGTAGTAACGTATAACAGCGCCGTTTTCACGCAGGTGCGTGTGTCTGACGCCGGCTGCCAGCGGTTGTTGTTCAGCACCAGTACCGAGACCAGCAGCAGTGTCAGCAGAAAAGCAACGTGGTCTGGCCCCAGCAGTATATGAATAACACCCTGCACAAAAAATTCGGCAAAGGTTTCCTGATTTAATTCCGACGCGGTCATATCGGCTGTGACGAAAAAGCTTTCCGCAGATTCCAGTACGCCCTGTCGCACCTGATCCCCCACGGACAGGTTCCAGAGCAAGCGATGTTCGGGAAACTGAGCGAATAAAGCGCTGTAAGTTACCGTGACCGGACCATCGGTGTTGCACAGGACATTGAGTGGAGCAATCAGCGCCGCCGACGCGCCACGCTCATTGTTAAACCGGAGTGGGCTGCCGGGTTCTGTCACACAGGCGTCAGCCCCCCTCTGAATACGGATATGACGCTGAATAAAGGCTCTTATGTCAGGAGTAAGCGCTTTTACTTCTCCCCAGCGCAACTCACCATCACGATTGCGGTCAAGGCCCAGACGCTGTTCAAGATCAATCAGCTGCCATTGTACTGTGCCCTTCAGGTCAGTACCGTCTGCCTTCAGAGACATAAGGGCAGTGCTGCTCTGATGCGCGGATACCCACAGTGGCCAGGTCGTTATCAGAATAAAAATAAGATAGCGTTTCATCACAGATCTCCCGGAATAAGGGTGTCATTGGTCTGAGACAGCCAGCTCAACTCCGGCATTTTTTTCCCTTCACCGAGGGTCGCGTAATACAGAGAAATAAGGCTGGCGTAGCTGCTATCCCGACGGTTAATTCTCTGGGAAATACGCTCACTCGCATACTCCCGCCAGACATAGCTGCCATCAGAAATCTGTTGTTCTGCCCGGGCTAACTGAACAATCAAAACATCATCGGGAAAATCTGCACGACCGTAGTCCTGCAGGAGAGAAATGACGCTTGCGGGTTGTTTCATCTGCAACAGAGCCTCACTGTGATGAACCAGGTCTGCGACACTCAGGGATGCCTTGTCAGACCAGTGCCGGTACAACTGATCAACCTGTTCGTAATCTGCGGTTTTCAGGAGGGAAGCAGCCTTCTGGTAAATCACCCAGGCAGTCAGGCTGCGCCCCTGCGGCGTCATGTCTTTGCTGAACCTGTTCAGAAACGACGTAAATAACTGTCGCTGAGAATCGTCTGCACCCGACTGCAGCCCCATACTGCATATGGCAGCGACATCTGACTGGACCAGCATCAGTGAAAGGCACGCCTCGTGTGCGGGTTTAACGAGCCCCTGCTCGTGATACACCTGGGACAACATGAGCTGCGCACTGGTGTAATACGCGGAGGTCTGTTCAATATTTTCGAGAACAGACGCAGCGCGAGTGAAGTCATGACCATGTTGCAACAGTCGAGCGCGGAAATAGGCAATTTCATCCGTCACCCCACATGAATCACTGTCTTCTTCCTCTTCGATACCGTCCATCAATCCGTATATCCGGTCATAGCGCCAGGACTCACCAGGCCTGTCTGCCAATAAAAAATGTTTTCTTATTTCATCCAGACGCTCTGCGTGAGGTAGCTGAACGGCCTTAAGCTGGTCTTCACTCCAACGCGCAACGACAACGTCATCGTCGGGTTCCGACCACATTTCAGAGGCGGACGCTGCGGTTGCTGCGGTTGCTGCGGTTGCTGCGGTTGCTGCAAGCAATATGAACACACCAGCGATCGCAATCCGGAAGCTGATGCAGTTGATCAGACGGTTAATGAACATCGTTTATTCCCGGGTATTGTGAAAATTCTGCGCAATGAAAAAACCCGGAGCCACATCGTGGCCCCGGAAAGTCATTCACTCGCCAGTGAGATACGAGAAAGAGAACTCGTCGGCGTTATCAGTGATCTCAAGATCATTAATTTTTAACGGCTCTGAATTTTCAGATGCCGAAAAAATTTCGTCGATCAGTTGAGTCAGTAATACGCCTGTCTGCTCTGTCACGTCATCACCCGGACCGGTCAGGTCGAGCGTCTGATTACTGCTGCCGTTATCCGAACATGCGCTGAGAAAAACGACGCTCATAATCATCAGTAGTGAAGAAGTTTTCATGTCTGTCTCCTTACGTTACGGCGTTGGAGTAACTGACCCTGCAAGCGGTGCCAGCAGGTATGGAAAGACATCATTGACATAGGTGGAATCAATCGGTGCCAGATCGGAAAACGGCTGATCTCCAGTCGGTGCATCGCCCGGACTGCAGAGCCCCAGATCGTCCGTCGCATTACCATCACCATCGAGGTCTACCGGATGACACAGAGCACCCATGACGACACGGAGAGCGATATCAACAACATCGTCGCCCGGACGACGACCATTCGGGAAGCCAGCCAGATCACCTGCGACCACACCAAATGCACTCTGCTCTGCGGCGGCCGTTGGTGCAATGATGGTATTCAGACGTACCATTTCAGAGGCGGTCACGGTCGACAACTGGTTCACACCCGGAAAGCCCGTCAGAAAGGCTGTCACCAGATCAGTACGAGGAATATTGGACGGTGCAATATTGTCCGATGCCCCCAGTGCATCGCGGAAGAGAATATCCAGCAGAGCGGGCAACGTCGGGTGTGTCACATAGTCTGCAAACTGACCATCATCTTTGGGCTCAGAGGCATTAAAGGTGTCTTTATCGCTCAGCCCGATAACCACTTCGTTTACCAGCGGCATACCAAGACGTGAGACCTGAGTCCACGCACCACCATTCACTTCCGGTTTAGCAAACGATGCTTCAGGGTTGAGGATACGGGCCTGCTGCTGACTGGCACTTGTCCAGGCGCCAATGACTCCATTACCAGAACCCGTTACACACGAAACAGGTACTTCCAGTGCGATAGATGTGACGTTTTTATCTACGAGATCATCATTCGCATCGTCCTGTGCACTGCCGTCAGCATCCAGCGGCGTATAATTTACCAGGTCAAACGTTTTCCCCAGGTTAACCACGAAGGGGTCCTTACGCTGACCAACAAATACCTTACCTCCCGCATCACACCCGGGGATGGTCAGGTCATGAACATAGCCTGCGGCATAGGCTTCATAATCGGTAAATGATTTCTCACCAATGTTATCGAGTGGCTTAGTGAAGGTCTCATTGCCAGAGCCATCACTCAGTGGCATAGCCGTGCCGGTACGACGATCACCGCTGACTTTACTGATGCTGTAGCTTTCATAAAAATTAGCGCTGCCGTCAGTATCAACATTGCCGTAATTTTTCAGCGGAATAGCGACATTTTTCTGGTTATCACCTTCACCGATAGGCAGCGAAAATCCACTTCCCATGGCGCCCAGCATCTGTTGAAAACGGAACTGGAATGTTATGTCTTCAACAGCATCGCCGTTGTTGTCGATATGAATTTCATAGAGTGCGCTGGGGTCCATCGCAAAATAGTTTGGGCCGCCGTATGCGTCCTGAAGCGGAATATAATTAGCAACGAAGGTAACATAATTTTCGCGCCCACTTTCGTAGCTGCGGAAGGCGTAAAAATCCGTGGAGTCGATTGCTGGCAGGCGGGTGACGTTAGGCGCCTCCCGGTGACTCGAAGCGCTGGCATTCATAGTACTCAATGCGGCCATCGCACTGAGCAGAAGGGTGACGTGCGTTTTCATAACTGCTCCCGATTTCAGGTTGTACACTCAATGTGTATTACCTTTACGGTGCAGTTCAGAGACTGGATGTGATTTTCTGAAAAATTTTTATGTTGCCTGAAAACCGGGCTCGATAACGACCTCCGATATGACAGAATTTGCAACGAAACAGTGTTCGTGTGCTTTGTTATGCATGGCGACGACAACTGCATCATCCGGCACTTTATCGCCGCTGAAACCGACACGGGGACGAAGGATCAGGGTCTCAATCCAGAACTTGCCATCGTCTTTCTGCCCGAGCACGGCTTCGGCATCATCGTAATAGAAATCTACCGTCAGGCGCTTCTTGGCCGCCAGAGCGAGAAACGTCTGCATATGACAGCTTGCCATGGCCGCTGCCAGAAGTTGTTCCGGATCGGCACCGTAATCATTGCCCGCGCCTCCCGCAGGAAGTGTCACCTCTGGTTGAAAACTCAGGCTGTGACGCCGCTCAAATCCTTCGTGGCTGAACGCGCCCTGACGTTCCCAGCTGACGGCTACCCGGTGCTCCATGATCAGTGCTCCTGTGGACGGTAAATCAGAGTAAAAGCACCACGCAGCTGGCCAGGGAGGTAGCCCCGCGCCTGATCTTCCGGGTACAGTGAACTGAGCGCAGAGGACACTTCAGGGCTGAGTGACTGACCATGACAGATCACGCAAGGCCCGCCTACGGCAATCGCTTTCATATAACGATACTCCCCATCATCGCTTTCTGAGGATGCCTCCAGTGTGCTGATATCGATTCCCTGACGGGCCTGCCTGGCGAAATCTTTCAGCACCTCCCGCTCCCAGTCATCCGGCGCGTTAGCAGGATTCCTCAGCTTTTCTGACGTTCTGCCGACCGTCCAGCCGCCTTCGCTGAAGCGGGCAGCAATCGCCGGCGCTTCAGTGTGACAGAGAGAGATTGCCGCCACTGGCCCATCAGCTTTCATGCCTGCCATCAGGGTCAGCTTAAGAGATTCCGCCATAGCGGTTGTCTGAATACGGGCTTCATCCAGCATAGGGGGCACGCTCTCAGCAGACGCCCAGAGTGGTAGCAGGATTGCACCTGCCATGACACACAGTCTCATGAAGATTCCCTCAGCGATAAAGGCCCGGATCAGACTCCACTTTATGTACAGAGCCCGCCCAAGCATCAAAGCCGCCCACCAGCATTTTCACCTGGTCATAGCCCATCCGCTTCAGCGTATGCGCCGCCAGCGTACTGCGGCCACCATTCTTGCAGTAGAGCAGAATCTGCGCATTCCGGTCGGCCAGTAACGGGTGGTCCGCGGCTTTAAACTCCAGAACCCCGCGAGGAATGTTTTCTGCTCCTGGCAGATGCCCCATCATAAATTCTGCAGGCTCACGCACATCCAGAACCCGGGCACCGGAATCCATCATCTGCTGAGCCATTTCTGCATCCACGGGCGTCACTGAAGCCTGTGCTTCAGCCAGAAAATCGTCCTTCGTCATCGCTGTTGTCATAGGAGCCTCCTGTATGGAAGATCAATATAACCACATAAGAATAATAAAATACAACCTGATCAGAGCGCCTGCGCCCACCACCAGCCACACCACAGCATAACTGGCCAGGCCATGTATGGGCTGAACAGCCAGCGCCATAGAGTCAGCAGGGGAACGTACCCGACCCCGTGCACAAAGCCTGCGCTGATTCCCAGCAGAGCCAGCGACAGCGGTCCGTGCTCAAGGTCCCGGGTATCCGTTGCGACAAGATGCGGCATGACGAGCAGAGCAACAGACAGTCCGGTCGCCAGCACGAAAGAAAACAGCCGGGCCCAGCCCGCATAAAGCGGGCCGTACTGATGATAATTGACCGGTTCACTCATTGAGCGTCGTCCGGATCTGGTTCGCGGTCGAGGTTTTCGTTCACCTCCAGCCAGAGGGCATTAATAATGCCGAAGGAGCACGCCAGCAGAACACCCAGAATCCATGCGAAATACCACATAGCCATAGCCTCCGTTCAGTAAGTTGAGTAGTTATTGTCTTCGATAAATTCCGTGGTCAGACGACCCCACATTTTGTAATAACCCCAGAGCGTATAACTGAGAATAATGGGCACAAATATCATGGCGACCCAGAACATAATATTCAGTGTCAGGGCGCTTGAAGTGACATCCCATATGGTCAGTGACTGATCCGGAATAAGGCTCGATGGCAGCAGGAACGGAAACAGGCTGAAGCCGGCGGTACAGATCACCCCGGCAACCGCGAATGAACTTCCGACGAACGCCAGAGCACTGCGGTTCAACAGACTGGCGACAGCCACAAGCAGCAGACCAGCAAAACCAATCACAGGTGCCGCTATCATCCAGGTAAATGTCTGATAGTTAGCCAGCCAGCCGCCGTCCCGCAGAGAAACGGTTTTCATCAGAGGCGTCATCGCAGCCCCGACATCGCCCGCAGACTGAATAACATACCCGGGCAGATAGCTGACCCAGATACCCGCGAGGGCAAAACACACTGCGACCGCAACGGCCAGAAGAAAACCTGCTCGCCGGGCTCTCTGACGCAGCTCTCCGGCTGTCCGCATCTGCAGATACGCAGCGCCATGCATCGACAACATGAGCAGGCTGATCACACCGCACAACAGACCAAATGGATTCAGTAGCTGCCAGAACGACCCGCTGTAAGCGGAGCGCATAAATTCATCAAGTGAAAAAGGAACGCCCAGGAACATATTGCCAAACGCGACGCCAAACACCAGTGCAGGAACGGCACCCCCGATGGTCAGCCCCCAGTCCCACGCACTGCGCCAGCGGGGGTCCGTCATTTTCGAACGGTATTCGAATCCCACTGGGCGGAAAAACATCGCAAACAGCACCAGCAGAAACGCCCAGTAGAGCCCGGAAAAAGCAACGCTGTAGACCACCGGCCAGGCAGCAAAAATGGCGCCTGCAGCGGTAATTAGCCACACCTGATTGCCATCCCAGTGTGGCCCGACGGTGTTCAGCAACACGCGCCGTTCTGAGTCGGTCTTCGCCAGCAGACGCAACAAGGCGCCGACGCCCATATCAAATCCGTCGGTCACGGCAAACCCGACCAGCAGAACGCCGATCAGAACCCACCAGATTAACTTCAGCAATTCGTAATCCATAACGCCCCCTTAATGTGCCTGTGCCGGTTGAGTCTGATTTTCTGGCTGCTCCCAATGGTAGCGCCCGGTATGAAGTGCAGAAGGGCCCAGGCGGGCGAAACGAATCATCAGAT
>Ga0208830_1001023_pt1 | contig 12966 bp, 14 predicted proteins | sample DeeseametaMP2634_FD_184169 | JGI IMG/M metagenome (GOLD analysis project Ga0208830, IMG submission 184169) | Marine microbial communities from the Deep Atlantic Ocean - MP2634 (SPAdes) | ecosystem: Environmental > Aquatic > Marine > Oceanic | place: Northeast of Antigua and Barbuda, North... | reverse complement strand
GGGCTTACTTGAACGCCAGTACCTTCTCGTTGAGTCTGACAAAGCGATTGGCGCTCCCCAGCGCTACATGGTCCGGCAACTCGGGACCCTCGGCCAGTCTCAACCGAACCATACCCATTCTATTGTTAAAGTGTTCTAAGTTCCAATCGGCGGCTGGTTCAAGTAAACGCCGGGAGTCTGCCAAAACAACGCGTTCGCCCTAGGTCCGGAGGGGTGACGGCATGGCCGGACTAACGAAGCCGGTAAGGGATAAAGAATCAGGGCGTACGTCGGCGGCTACCGGTGGAGTCGACCACTTGCATGAGGGCTGCATTGGATCGGGTTACGAAGGAAGATCATCACCGGTCATCTGCCGGATGCCTTGCTCCTAGTTGGGAGACCAGTTGTAAATCTTCGCCAGGGTCCCTCCCATGAGTGCGGATCGCTCTGAATCCGAGAGCTGGTCCGTAACCCGGAACGCCTCAACGCCCTGTTCGTAGTTCAACACTCCCACGGCCCGGGTCCAGTCGGTGCCCCACATGCATCGATCAAGGCCAAACGCGTCGAAAACCAGGCGCAGAGACTCCCAGATGTCCGGGTAGGGGAATGGCTGATGGGACAGGGTACAGGCGCCGGAAATCTTGATGGACACGTTGTCGCAGGCCGCTAGGGAAACCACGTTGGCCAGATCGGCGAACGGTTCTGGCGGCGCCGGTGGTTCCGAGGGCTGGGCTATCCCCACATGATCAACCACCATCTGTGTGTCTGGATGGCGGCGCGCCAGTTCTAGAAAGAGCGGCAGCTTGCCCGAACACATAATATTCACTGGGATGCCGGCTTGAGCGCCGGCGGCGAGTATCCGATCGATACCCGGGTCGTTCGCCTGGAATGGCTGGTCGGTGAGCATGATCCGGGCTCCGACCACACCCGGTGTCGTTGCCCACTCAGCGACCTCGTCGGCGACGGCTTCCGACTGCGGATCAAATGGCTTGATCAAGCCGAACCGGCCCGGATGTTTCGAGTATACCTCGAGTGCATATGAGGGATCATAGCGATACATACTGAATGGCGAAACCAGCAAAGCCCCGTCTACGCCGACCGCGTCCATCGCGGCCACCATATCGTCCCCGGTTACTTCGTCCGGCCACGGTGGAATCCTGGCCCAAGGACGCTCCGGACTATTTCGCTCGTAGGCATGTACTTGTGAGTCGATCGTGGGAGTCTGAGTTGCCATCGTATTTCCCCCTATCCTCGCCGGGTTTTCCCGCTTAACACGGGTTCTCCGGGAATTCCGCCACTGCGTTTGTCTGCTAGCAGTGTAAAAGTGCGATTCGAACCCGTCAACAACCTTTCCAAGACTCCGATCGACCCAGTAGATGTCGCTTCAGCGGTCTGAGAGGTGGAAGGTGAGCACCTTAACCCTGGAAATGTTGTTGATGTGGAGGCAGTCTAGATGGGCGCCGTTGCAGGTCTAAACCGGTTGTCCGAACTGGGGATCACCGTCAGGACCGACGGCCAAAAGGATTATTCCAGTGCGTGCCCTGAATATGGAATTGGTCCACGGGCTTGGCCGTTTTGGGTAAGGGCAACATCTGGATCCAAGTCGCCGCCGGGATAGGAACCGGTCGCCTGATAGGTCCCCCGCCCGTTCTCCGTAATCTGGCCTTCAATGCGCGCCGCGCGCCTGCGTGTTGGTAGTCATCTCGAAGGCGTCCTGCCTCCCGGGTCCCAGTAGGTTACCTGCGCCGCCTTGATGGGTGAAGACTATCTTTGACCCAGGATATGCCAATCTCTTCGCCTAACCGCCCAAGTCAAATTTGCGAAAGCTCGGTTCGGAAGTGCGCATAGTGGCCCACTATGCGATCGCGGACGCAATGCCGGGTCAGGCACACGATTGGCGGCGAGTAGGCCCCTCGGCTATGGAAGTCTGTGCCGCAGCCCGATATTTCGTGTCTGCGGGCTACACGACGCCGGTATGTCGAAGTTCGACGGTTCGATGGGTTGCTGAAAGTCCTGGTAGTAGTAGTAATCGGCGAGCGCGAGGCTCGTCCCAACGCTCACCCCCGACTGCGACTGCATGAACGTGATGGGCCGGCTCTCCGTCCCTGTCGCGTTCTGCGGCGCGTACCACGTCCACAGGTAGGTCGCTTCCGGGTAGTTTGGCGGCGCAGGCGGGAATAGCACCGAGAAGATCGTGACGGTCGTGTTCGGGGCGATGACGGGGTTGTTCGTAATCGTCGCCTGGATCGTCGCCTCGACCGCGGGGATGGAGACCCAGGTGGGCGGCTCCTGCGGGAACGGGAACTGGCTCCCGCCGATGCACGTCGATGAGCCGTCCGATTCGAAGTTGATGAGGAAACCAGTGGCGCTATTGGGCGGAGGAACGACCCCGTAGGGAGCCGGGCCCGTGAGTAGCGCCTCCTGCGCGACCATCTGGCCGGGGTTGTAGGTGGACATCATCAACGTGTTTTGGGCCCGGTCCGAGTAGACGGAATACTCTTGATCCGCCTTCCATACGTACAGGACGCGCGTGGGGAGTGGGTTGAACTGCTCGTTGACCGGGGTCATGAACGCTGTCATGCCGAAGTTCGAATTCCAGATGAAATTCTGATAGCCGTTCGGGTTCCCCACCGCGAAGCCGGGGAACGACGGAGACACGAAGGTCTCCGGCTTCGCGGTGGCCTCGCTGGCAAAGTCGTAGGATTGGAAGTTCGGGAAATACGTGAATGACCACATCTGGAAGAATGCAAGCTGCGTCGGATCGCCCATGGTCGGCGACGGCGGGCCATTGCCGAACATCATGCGCACCGGCGCCGCAGTGATGGAATCGAACCACATCCACGTCGCGGCGGAGAGCGAGCCCTTGAGGGGAACAGGGATCTTCCACCAGTCAACTGTCTGCGCGTCCATCCAGTTCAGCGGCGATGCTCCGGCGCAGGCGGCGTTCGGGCCCTGTGCCCCATACCAGTTCTCCGGCAGCGTCCACCCCATATCGACAAACTTCCAGGTGTTTCCGCCATCGGTCGAGAGTTGCGTGCCAATGGCTGTAATAAAGTACCACTAGTTTCCGTAGGAGCAGCCGGAGACCTGCGCGGAGAAATACTCCCCCTGCGAGTAACTGATGTCGGCGACGCAGAGCTGGAAGAACGGATTGTCGGGCGTCGGATCGGTCGACAAGGGTGGGCTGAAGGGGTGGAGCAGGACGGTGGCAGCCCAGAACGCCGGCATCGCCGGTTGGGGCGTCGTCACGGACTGAAGCGACGGGTACGCGGACGGGGGCACGGGATCGACGGCGCTGTTTAATGCGTTCATGTTTCTCCTTGTAAAGTACGCAATGAAAAGAGGATCGGACGCTCTTTGCTTCGCCACGCTGCTTTTTCAGCGCGGGCTGGGCCGCTCACCTCCGGGCCAAGCTGGGACCCACTTTTGCGGGGGGAGCTTGCCTCCGAGCACCGCCAAGTAGACGTCCCAAGTCTCCGGGTCGACAGTCATCGAGTGAAGGAGTGTCGTCGACGTCGAGGTGGGTATCGGAACATCGAAGGTCGCAAAAGCGGCCAGGTTTGCGATGGTAGGTTGCGTACAATCCATCGGCGCCGCGAACAGGGAAATCCTCCCCGTCCCCCCACCAGAGGTCGGGCTGGCGCCGACGAAGAGTATCGTCTCCGGAGGCGAAGAGAATGAGGCGCCGAACGCGACGGCGTACACGCCGAGATCACCGAAGGACGTGATCTCGCCGAGGAACGTGCCGTCGTTCGCGATCACCTGCACCCGGTGGTTAAGCGCGTCGGCCACCCAGATGCGATCGCACCGATCGACGATCAGCATGTGTGGCAGATCGAACTGAGCGGGTCCACTCCCAGGCTGATCGCCGGGTGTGCTCCAGCTCGCAAGGACCACACCGCTGGAGTCGAGCTTAAGCACACGGTTGTTGAGCCCGTTGAGATCGCCGTCGGAAACGAGCAGATTGCCGGCCGCGTCCCAGGCGACGTCGGTTACCTTGTCGAACTGCACCGGATCGAGTCCCGTCCCCTGAGAGTTCTCTCCGCACGTCCCGATGGTCGATAGGAACTCTCCGGACAGGGTGAATGACTTCAAACAGTGGCCGTACCCCTGACCAACAAGGAGCGGAGGGGCCATGTCTGTGATCCAAACTGTAGTGGAGCCGTCCGGATCAGTGTCGAACGATATCGAGTGTGGGTCTCCCAGCACTTGCGTGGTCCAGGTCGACACCAACTCTCCGTCCGCCGTCCACGCGCTGACCGGCGGCGCGGAGCGCTGAAGGACATAGACTAGGTTCGATTCCGGATCGCGGTCGACCCAGCTCACGGTGTCGAACGTCACCCACGACGGCCGGGGGAACGAGGGATCAAGCACGTACGCTGGCGTATCGAACGTCCGCCCTAACGGCGGTTCGGCATCGCGGCTCCCAGCGCACCCGAGGAGTAAACTCGCGCTGAGGAGCGCCGCGCTGATCGAGAGAATGGTCGTTCGTCCGAGGCTCATGACGACCCCCGGTTGGCCGAAAGCGTCTGGTTCATGAAACTGAGGATGTCGAGGCTCGGCTGGTTCGCCGCCAGGACGAAGTTCTGCGCAAGGATCTCGTCGGGCTGAAAGATCTCCTGGGTGAAATTGGCAGTGACGAGGGCGAGGTACTCGGGCATGAGCGGCGCGCTCTCGTACATCACGGGGTACCCGTCGGGGCCTAGGACCGGCGCCCAGCGGCGGTCGGGGCCCTCCGCGATGCTCATGAACCACCACTCGAGGTACTCAAAGAAGACGCCTCCTTCGTACGGTCTATTGGCGAGCAGGAGCGGCGCCAGGGCCCTTTTCACGCGGGGGCTGTCCTCGTCCCCGGGGATCGAGGGCACGAGCATCTCGATGTAGACGTCGAAGTCGGGCTCGTCGGGGTTCGTTATTTTCAGATCGGCCATCGTCGACTGGGACCCGGGCGGGCCCCAAGGCACGTCGGGCAGCAGGACGGCGGCGCCGGTGGAGCGGTAGTGAATACGATCGTAGAGCTTGAACCGCTCTTCAGGGTGGTTCTTGCTGAAGAGGTGGAAGCACTCGTGAATCATGACGTTCTGTAGATACGAAACGTCGTTGGTGGGGTGGAGCGGGTCGCCGTAGCTCGTGGCGGTCTCGACGCTCGCGACCATGTTGGCCGGCAGGACGATCGTGTCCTTGCGCCGGGTGTAGGCAGCGTAGCCTTCTTCTTGGCCGCTTGTCTTGACCAGATGAATCTCCGCCGGCAGCCGCAGGGAGAGCGGTGCGAACAACTTCGCCATCGCAGAGACGATCGCGCCCAGGGCCTTGATCTCGGTCTGCGACCAGCTCATCACCTGTGAAGCGATGTAATCGAGGTACATCGGCAGCGTGACCTCGACGACCTGGCGGCGCAAGTTCACCCGGGCCTGACGATCGAACGGGCTCTGTTGGCTCAGGTAGTCATCGACGGTCGTGAGTAGCTCCCGTCCGGCCTCGAGAGACGCGGCCACGACCTCCGTGCCGCCCGGAAGCGTACCGATGACAGTGTTCGACGCGACGGTCATCTCCGCCCGCAGCTTATCTGGGCTAGGGGACTGCTCCGATCGCCAGATGTCCTAAGGGGCTGGCCCGCCTCCAGGGCGGCCTAGTCAAATCTGTTAGGACTGTTCGATTTGGTAAAGCCATTCGAACGAACTTCTTTTTCTTCTGACATAGTATTCGCCGCTCATAGCGCTAAATGTTGTATTTTCCAGGTCAAATAGATTCCGCCACTTCTGGGACTATGGGGGATGCCTCGACCAGCGAAACTATAAAGGGATGCGGTCACCAACCGGTCACCGGCGGGACCTGGCCGGCCGGCGGACTAATGACCCAGGCGTCCCGCTCACATACATAACGTCGATTTACCGCAAATCGTTCCCGAGGTTCGAAAACTGATGCATCCGAGAGCCTAAGCAACAAATCAACGCCCCCGGCCTAAACTGGGGCTCTCTGATGGGTGGGGCAACCTGCCAGGAGCTGAGTCCTTCAACCCTCCTGGGCCGGCTCCATGTCGGCCTTAAGGTCCATCCGAACCAGGATGGCGCCCATGTGCACTCCAGCCATCGGTCGCCCGGTGTTTCAACTATGTGTGGTCAACCCCTGGGCCGGGAACTCACTTTGGCAACTAAGGTGGAGGTCTCAAGGCGTGGCCAGGAATCTGCGACGAGCGCCGGATAGTGGACTGGGACTTGGCCTGAGAAGGTATTCAGCTTATTCTTACACTGATCTACCACCAGGGGAGACCCTGAAGCTAGCGTTGGATGTGGGCGCAGGGGTGTAGCTAAAAGACGGCTGATCGGTGTCGCGAAAACCGTCTAATCACTTATCGCGGGAGGATTAATGAGCACAGCTAGAATGTGGCTCCTCAGGATGCTCGCGCGGCCCTTCATCAAGGTGCCATTGAACGTCGTCGTCGTTGTGCCGTCCCTGAGTTACCAAACCATTGAGCGGGTGGAGACATCCTTGGAAGAAAGCGTCGTCTTTTGGAAGCGGCAGGGCATAGTTTGGCAACCCACAGTGCGTGGCTGGATTGAAAACATAAATCCGATAGATAACCTGGGAGAGAATCTTCGCGAGCTGCACCGGTGGAAGCTGGGCCATCCAGAGCCTACCTTATTCGTCTTTCCTCTAGCCCAGTCTGTGGGAACCTAGGGGGATCTGGGTCTGGCGTGGACCGGCAACGGAATCGCCGCGGTGGCAGGAGGCCGGGCGGAACTCCTCAATGAGATTATGGACCACGAACTGGGGCACCTGATGATCGGACCTCAACATGAAAATGGCACATTCATGCGGGATACTCTTCAGGTCATCGACCGGCGCGTTACCACTATCCAGCGGACCATCATGCTTCGGAACGCAGAAAGGCTGGGTAGTTTCTGACGTCGTGACGGCGATGGATCTCATGCCCTTCACCGGGCCGCCCGCTGCACACCACCTTCCTTCTATCACGTCGTGCTGGACGGGGGCGTATTAGCTGGAGGGTCGTGGTACGCTATAGCACCGAGTCGCAGGCGTACCGAACACATTCCGCGTCAGGAGCTTGATCCACTTGCTCAGGAAGTCCAGGAGCCCAGTGCTGGAGGTTCTCCGAAGCAAAGATTTCCGCTTTCTTTGGACCGCCAGGTCGATTCACGAGGTCTCCCGGCGGATGGAGCTGCTGGTGTTGGGCTACCTGATTCTCCGATTGACCGACTCCGCGTTCCAGGTGGGGTTGATAGCAGTCTTCCTCAACATTCCCCGCCCTGTCCTGGCCCTCTTTGCCGGGCTTCTGGCCGACCGGCTGGACCGGCGCCGCATTTTGATCGCGGCGCACACCTCTTACGTCGGGATCGCCGTGGCCATACTGGTGTTACTCATCATCGGAACTATCCAGCCATGGCAAATCTTCATCGCCGTTTTTGTGCAAGGGTCGGTGAGGGTGACTGACGATCCCGCCCGGCGCACCGCCATATTTGATCTGGCGGGCCAAGAAAATATCGCCAGCGCAATGTCCCTGGAAACGATCACGAATAACTGGGGCAGGATACTGGGACCGGTGGCCGGCGGTATTTTGATCGCTTGGGCCGGATTTAACGGCGCTTATGCCGTGATCGTGGCGTTGGACCTGGCTGCTCTCTTGCTGATCACTAGGATGCGGCTGCCATTTCAGGCTCAGGCTATCAGCTCTGGGCTTTCGATGGCGCGGGGTCTACGGGAGGGAGTAGAGCACTCCCTGGCCAACCGGATGGTTCTGGGTGTCCTCAGCATGTCGCTGATAGTGAACGCGCTGGTCTTTCCCATCCAGTATTTTATCCCAGTGATCGCCAACGACCTGCTCTTGGTCGGACCTGTCCTGGGAGGTTTGCTGGGCTCCGCGGAAGGTATTGGCACGTTGATCGGCGCTTCGATCATCGCTTTAAAAAGAAACATTCGCTACCATGGCCGATTATTTTGTACCGGTGCGCTGGTCGTGGCGTCAGCGGTAGCGTCGATGGCCTGGTCTCCCTGGTACGCCGTCTCTTTCGCGCTACTGCTTTTTGGAGGCTTAGGGCAAGCGGGTTTCAGCACTATGCAGAGCACAATCTTGCTGTTGGAATCACGGCCGGAAATAAGAGGACGGGTGATGGGGGCACAAGGGATGGTAAACGGCCTGGGACACCTGATTGGAGGTTCCGAGATAGGGGCGATAGCCAGCACCTTTGGTATTGGATTGGCCATCGGGATCAACGCCGGAGCCGGGATCCTGTTGATCCTGCTGGTGATGGTCCTGACACCCCTCGTACGACGGCGGGTGGGGACTAACCTTGAAAAGGCTGTTGATGGAACGGATGAACCGGCGTGGACTCCTAATTCGACGGGCGCTTCCGGGCCCCACTCTACGCAAACCGAAGACTCAAGTGAACGCTAGTCTCATCTCGTTAAGGCTGACGAAGCGGTTGGCGCTGCCCAGCACGACGTGGTCCAGTAGCTCTATACCCAGCAGTTTGCCGGCCGAGATCAGTTCTTTGGTGATGTCTACGTCTTGGGAGCTGGGGGCCGGGTCTCCCGAGGGGTGGTTATGGACGACGATGATCGACGGCGCGTTTGCCTGTACCGCCGGGCGGGACACTTCCGACGCTCGGATCACTGAACTGTTGACGTTACCCACGTAGATCTCTTGAATGCCCAGCACTTCATTGCGGGTATTGAGCAGCAAAACTTTCAGGTGCTCTTGGTCCAAGACCGACATCTCCGCCAAAAGCAGGTTGGCCACGTCCTGGGGCGAGTTGATGACCGCCCGTTCCTGGGGCGCCAGGGAGACGAATCGCCGTCCCAACTCCAACGCGGCCATGAGTTGGCTGGACTTGGCCTCGCTAAGGCCGCGTTCGGCGCATAACTCAGCGAAGCTGACTCGTCCTAATCCTGCCAGGCCGTCGAAACGGGCCAGCAGGCGCGAGGAGACGGCCAAGACGTTCTCTCCCGGCAAACCCGTGCGCAATAGAATGGCGATGAGCTCGGTATTGCTTAAGGACTTGGGTCCGAATGCCCGCAGCCGCTCCCGGGGACGCTCGCCTTGGGGCAGGTCCCGTATCGTCGGCTGGTATTGACTGTCGCCATTACCGCTCATCGGCACTCCAACCCGGTAGGCTATCGGCGAACCATACTACCTAAGAATTTTTGTCGAAAGATGCTTGTGTCAGTGAAATATCAGCGACGGCGCTTTGCATAGCACATTGATGGTAGGATGGTCCGGCTGCCGGGGTGTCTGGCGCCCAAAGGTGAACAGGCGGCGGCGATCGGCGAAATCGACGGAGTAGCAGGTTAAGGGTTCCTTGCCCATGCAGCGTATCTCCAAACGGATCTACTATGGCTGGATAATTGTCGCGGTGTCCGGCGGGATGGAGTTCGCCAACGCGGCAACGGCTATAGGCATCCTCACAATTTTCGTTAATCCCTTCACTGAAGAGTTTGGCTGGAGCCGGACCGAAATCTCCGCCGTGACTAGCGTGGGAGCCGTCCTTGGGGCTTCCCTTGCCCCGTTCTCTGGCCGGCTTGTCGACCGGATCGGCTCCCGTTGGGTGCTGACTTTGGGCGGGACTCTGGTGGTAGTGGCCTGCGTGTACTTGGCTTCGGTTCAAACGCTGCTGGGATTCTATGTGGGCTATACCATCGCCAGGACGGCCGACCAAGGATTGATCAAGATCGGCGCCGCTCCTTCGGTGGGGAAATGGTTCCAAAGGTATCGTGGCCGAGCCATCGCTCTAGTCTTTTTCTCCGGCTCGGCCGGAATAATGGTCATGGCCCCTTTGGTTCAACTGGCTATCGGTGCTTGGGGGTGGCGCGCGGCTTGGCTTCTGTTGGCGGCGGTAATGGCCGTCCTGGGCATCGTTCCCAGCTTCGCTTTGATCCGGCGTCAGCCCGAGGACTACGGTTTGGTGGTGGACGGGAGGGCGGGGCCTGACGCCGATGCCGCCACGGTTTTTGCGGGGGGCGAACCTGACCAGTGGACCTTGCGGCAAGTGGTGGCCACGCCTCCGTTCTGGCTCATCCTGATTTCCCTGTTCCTGGCCAGTACCGCCGGCTCGGGAGTTACCCTGCACTTGGTGCCGCATCTGACGCAGCAGGGATTGAGCACGGGTCAAGCGGTGGGAGTGATAAGCGTGATGTCCACGTCGAGCGCGGTGGGGATCCTGGCGCTGGGGTTCCTGGCGGAACGCGTGCCGCCCCGTCTCTTGATGGCCTGCGTGTGCCTGACCACCGCTATCGACATCGGCGTCTTGATCCTTGCCGACAATCTGGCCGAAGCCTACCTGTTCGCCTTCTTGCATGGAGTGGCATCGGGCGGTTTGAACGCACTGGCCCCGATCCTTTGGGCCAGCTATTACGGCAGGGGAATCTTGGGGTCCATGCACGGATTAAGCCGGGCCTCCCAAGTCGCCGGCTTCGCCCTAGGCCCCCTGATATTAGGCATCGCCTTCGACCGGTGGGGCCGGTACCAAGACGCTCTGGCCTACCTGGCGGTCTGTGCCCTGATTAGCTTCGTCCTCGTTGTGGCGGCGAAGCGACCGCGGGGAGGGGGAAGCGGGGTGGCAATTCATACCTAGTTCCCGATGCATTACCGCACTGGATATAACTATCGGTTTCTGACTCCAAGAGTAGCTTTGGCCGAGTTGGACATGAATCCCGATCAGGCATATTATTCGCTCCGTGTCGCGACTAGGTCTAACGCCAGATAGACGGTCCGGTAAATCGAGCGGCAAGGCCAAAGAAATATGCATCCCACGGTTGTGATTAACGTCGTTGGTCTGACTCAGGGCCTTCTTGGCGATGATACGCCCCACATCAACGCCCTCGTTAAACAGGGAGGCGTCAGGCCCTTATCAACCGTCACTCCGGCGGTAACTTGCTCCGTTCAGGCTACGATGGCAACCGGGTTGATGCCACGGGATCATGGAATCGTCGGTAATGGCTGGTATTTTAGAGACTTGTCCGAGGTCTGGTTCTGGCGGCAATCCAACCGGTTGGTTTCCGGAGAGAAGATCTGGGAGGCAGCCCGCGATCTAGACCCCTCCTTCTCCTGCGCCAAGCTCTTCTGGTGGTACAACATGTATGCATCGGCGGATATATCGGTCACGCCGCGACCCATGTATCCCGCCGACGGGCGTAAGATTCCCGACGTTTATACCCAACCCGCCGGATTGCGCGACGAGTTAAATTCCCAGTTTGGGCCGTTCCCGCTCTTTCGCTTTTGGGGCCCCTTCGCCGATATAAGCGGCAGCCGGTGGATCACCGACTGTGCTTTGTATATCCAAAAAACGCTCCAGCCTACGCTCAGCATGGTCTATCTGCCACATCTCGACTATAATCTGCAGCGCCTTGGACCGTCTCATCCCGGTATCAGCCGGGATCTGCGAGCCATCGACGATCTATGCGGCGAGACGGAGCCCGAGTCATCGTTCTGTCCGAATACGGGGTCACCGATGTGGAAGGGCCGGTCCACATCAACCGCGCTCTTAGAGAAGCGGGGTTGATTCACGTCCGGAATGAGTTGGGGACTGAGCTACTTGATCCCGGCGCTAGCGAGGCTTTCGCCGTGGCCGATCACCAGATCGCACACGTATACGTCCGTAGCCCGAAGAGAATCGCCGAAGTTAAGGCGCTGCTGGAGGCTCTACCCGGCGTGGATATGGTTCTTGACGAAGAGGGCAAGCGGGATATGGGGTTGAATCATTCGCGCTCGGGAGAGTTGGTAGCCGTCAGCCGTCCAGACCGGTGGTTCACTTATTATGGGCTTGATGACGACAAAGCTCCCGACTTTGCTAGAACGGTGGATATCCATCGTAAACCTGGATTTGACCCGGCTGAACTCTTCCTCGATCCTCAGCTTCGAATGCCGAAGATTCGCATAGCCTGGCGAATTCTGAACATGAAGCTAGGCTTTCGTACTTTGATGGATGTGATTGGTCTCGACGCCTCGCTGGTCAAGGGTTCCCATGGCCGAGTGACCGAACGGCCTGAAGCCGGCCCAGTCTTTATCTCCTCCGAAGAAGCCCTACTTCCGGAGGGCCCCATTCCGGCCACTGCAGTTAAAGGCTTGGTCTTGAATCATCTGACCGGCTGATCAGGTGCCAGGGATGTAGCGCTGCGCCAATCTGGTCAAGACCACCGCCCCTACGGCCAATAAACCGATCAAGACCTCCCCATGACCGGAAATGAGGAGAGCGTCTAGGAATGAGATTCCCGCCAGCAGACTGCCCACGGCCAAAGGGAAGTTGATCCGGCTGCGCCACATCAGGTGAACCAGCGCGTAAATGACCCACAACAGGAAACCGATGTAGATCAGGGCGATGATCGGGCTTGCCAATGCCGAAGTCGCCGCATATGCGAATGGGAGCGCAAGGAACGCCAAGGGCCAGACGTTCTTAACTTTGGCCAGGTTTTCCTGTTTCGCCGCATAGGTAAGTCCGATGAGATAGGCGAGCATCAGGCCGGCGCCCCACAGGACGGGGTTGGAAAGGCTGGATGTAACGGCCAGGGCCGCGGTTACGTAGACCAACGCCCGGCACGATCCCATAACCACCGGACTCAACGGGTTCGTCTTGTGGTGCATGTCGTAATAGACGATGGCGGCGGCCAATGCCACGCCTGCAACCAGGGGAGGCCAACCCTGACCTCCTTCCAGCCCGTAGCTTATTATGGCCAGGACCCCTTCGCCGGCCAGCAGCAGCGAGAAGCCAATGGCGAAAACGGTTGACGTTCTCACCTGTCCAGAGGGGATGGGGCGTTCTGGCCGTTCCCGAGCATCGGTCTTACGGTCGAACGCATCGTTAAGATACATCCCCGCGACGTAAAACAAGGAGAGGGCGACGATAAGCAACACCAGCGGAAAGGCATCCATCGTTCCGCCCGAAAGAACCACTCCGGCCACGACGTTGGTCCATACCGTTGGAAGATTGGATACCCGTCCCAATCGCAACGCCACATGCCAACCCAGCCATGGAG
>Ga0208830_1001022_pt1 | contig 12971 bp, 10 predicted proteins | sample DeeseametaMP2634_FD_184169 | JGI IMG/M metagenome (GOLD analysis project Ga0208830, IMG submission 184169) | Marine microbial communities from the Deep Atlantic Ocean - MP2634 (SPAdes) | ecosystem: Environmental > Aquatic > Marine > Oceanic | place: Northeast of Antigua and Barbuda, North... | reverse complement strand
ACTTGCCTTCATATCCTGGATAAGGTTCCATGGTCATCATATTGCAAGTTTGCTCAACTGCTTCAAGCCATTGGTTCCTTTTCTCTTCCACTGGAATTTTAAATCCTCCTAATTCAGCTAAGGAAGAAGATTCACCCGTTCCAAATTCTACCCTTCCATTCGAAACTAAATCTAAACTGGCAATTTCCTCTGCTACTCTTGCAGGATGATTGTAGTTGGGAGGCATCAGCTTAATTCCATGGCCAAGGCGTATATTCTTTGTTCTTTGAGAGCAAGCTGCTAAAAAAACTTCAGGGGCAGAAGAGTGTGCATATTCTTCTAGAAAGTGATGCTCTACTTCCCAGACAAAATCTATTCCAAGATTGTCCGCGAGTTCTACTTGATCAAGAGCATCTTGGTAAAGTTTTAACTCATCTCCTTCTTTCCAGGGCCTGGGCAATTGATGCTCATAAAAGATTCCAAATTTCATATATTTCTCCCCATTGATTGATAAGTTAACAGATTTTACAAATCATTCGAAGTTAAATACCGATTGTCTCGTTATAGATGATAAGAAAAGCCAAGGTTAGTTGAAGAGAAAGTGTTAACCATAAAACAAACTTAGTAACTTTCTTAGGTTGGAGTTCTCTTTCAAGTTTATTCACTAGGTACAAAGCGCCTATATTAACAATGGGTAGACAAATAGCAGCCCAAACCCCAGCTATTAACAATAAAGTAATGGGATTGGGGAGTATAAAATAAGCTATACAAGAGAATAAGGGTACAAGGAAGGCAATTAATCTTATTAGTTTTTTTCTGGTATGAAGCCTCTCCACAATGAGTCCTGTTGAGATAAGGTAATCTGAAATAGTCCTTGTGAAGGCAGCCGTTCCTGAAAGCGAGGTTGAGAATAAGACAAAAAAAGCAAGTACTATGAAAAGCCATTTAGCCCAGTTTCCTAAGATGCTAGTGAACATATTCAAAAGAGTTTGAATAATATCTCCATTAGGCGGAGGGTAGAGTTCAAGTTGATGAAGAACTCCTGCTCCTAGGAAGAAAAAAGGGACCGTTCCAATGGTTACGAATAGAACTGTCACCCAAACATCCGTTTGCATCACTTTAATCCATGCCTTGGTGTCGTTTAGTTGATCTCCTTCTTCTTTGCCGTATCCTTTTTCCAAGCACCAATAAGTGTAAGCCATAATTTCTCCATAACTTATTCCGGTAAATCCGAAGACTGCTAAGGCAAGAGCGACATGTTCTAGAGGAAAAGAAAAGGAAAAGCCTTGAAAGATTTGCTCAGCTGTTACTTCATAAGGAGTGGTCTGCATTGCCATTGCAATAATTAAAGTAACCAAAGAAAAGAAAAAGACCATCGCTAGTAAAGTTTTTTCTAAGGTTTGATAGGATCCCCAATACAAGATAGCCCAAGTTGCAAAGCAACAGATAACAACCCAGGTTTCAGTACTCAAATAAGGGAGCATTAAATTTCCTGCTTGTGCAACGGCACCTGCTAAACCCCCCATTCCAGCTACTGCGGGGATAACACCTATGAACATAAACCAGACAAGCCAAGAAGTAGTCTTACCTTGAATTGTTGTTTTGAAACCAGGCATGTCGGAGAAGGCTTCTAAGAAAGTTTTATTCTTAACTATTATGTATCTACTAATTTCTGCCTGGATTAATGGCTTGCTCCACATGCTAAGTAGAAGCCACCAAAGAAGAGTAAATCCAGCTGCGGCACCCAGTAGAGGGGTAAGTGCAATTGATCCACTACCCACGACACTGCCAGTGACAATAATACTGGGTCCAATGTATTTAAGGCGTTGTAGGAAAGTTTGCGGGGCGTTTCTCATAAATCTTTTTATTAAGAGATAATCCTTATTGATGGATTTTGTATTATTTTATGGAACAATTCATACTTTTTAATATCTATCATTTATTGCAATGCACTTTAAAGGACAAGAAGGCTTAAAGATAGCGGCTGATGTATGGGGTTCAGATGAAGACCCTTTGGTTATCTTATTGCATGGCGGAGGACAAACAAGACATGCTTGGCAAGAAACTGGAAAAAAATTGTCCCAAGCAGGTTATCAAGCAATCGCTATAGATTTGCGGGGTCACGGAGACAGCGATTGGCATCCAGAAGGCGATTATTCAATAAATGCTTACAAACAGGACCTAATTTCAATTATTAACAACAAAGGAAAGCCAGCCTGCTTAGTAGGCGCATCACTAGGAGGCATGACTTCTCTATCGTTAGCAGGGGATTTGAAAAACTCAAATTTATGTTCCGCTTTAGTTATGGTAGATATGGGAATTTATCCTAACCCCATAGGTTCAGTCCGTATTGTTGATTTTATGTTATCTGGAAAAGATGGCTTTGAATCTCTGGAACAGGCATCACAAGCAATATCGAATTATTTACCTCATCGTCAAAAGCCTAAAGAGATAGAAGGTTTGAAAAAGAATTTAAGGCTTAAAGAAGATGGGAAGTTTTATTGGCATTGGGACCCTAAATTTATTCAAAGAAGGCTAGGTTCACAAGAAAAAGGTTTCCGTGATAGTCAGTTGAAAGCTGCTGAAAGGGTATCTGTTCCTACATTACTAATTAGAGGAGCGCTGAGCGATGTAGTTACAAAGGAAGATGTAGACTACTTTCTTTCAGTTATTCCTCATGCTGAATTCAAAGAAATTGAAAAGGCAGCTCACATGATAGCAGGTGATCGAAATGACATCTTTGCTAAAGAAACTATAAAATTCTTGAAATCTCTTTAGTTTTTAAAAGAAAAAGGATTTTCTATCTGCTACCATCACAATATGCTAATTATTGGTCTAACCGGTGGAATCGGAAGCGGCAAGTCTGTCGTTTCGGATAAGTTTAATTCTTTAGGCATAACTGTAGTGGATGCTGATGTTGCCTCCAGAACAGTTGTGGAGGTTGGCCAGCCAGCTTTATCAGAGATTGAAAGTCATTTTGGTCCCAATATCCTTACCAAAGAAGGTGTGTTGGACAGAGCTCAGTTAAGAGAAATAATTGCTTCAGATTCAGAAGAAAGAATTTGGCTCGAGTCTGTTCTTCATCCAAGGATTGGTGATCAGATCGCTGAAGAATTAGCCGAGTCTAACAGCCCTTATACAGTTTATGTCGCCCCTCTTTTACTTGAAACAAATTCTCAAAAGATGTGCTCAAGAGTTCTTGTTGTGGATGTACCTGAAGAGATACAAATCCAAAGAACCGCGAAAAGAGATGAAGTTTCAGAAGTTCAAATTGAAAAAATTGCATCTGCTCAAATGGCAAGAGAAGAAAGATTGGAAAAAGCAGACGATGTTTTATTAAACACTGGAACCATTAAGGAATTGGAGGAACAGGTCCTAAAATTACATCAACAATATCTTGAGATGGTTGAATGAAAAAAAAAGTTAAATGCCCTCAATGCAAAACTTCTGTTGAGTGGTCGACCGATAATTTATTTAGACCTTTTTGTTCTAAAAGATGCCACCTTTTAGATTTAGGAGCCTGGGCCAGTGAAAGGAATAGAATTGCAGGCAGTTCTTTGTTTGATTCTGAAGAGGATTTAGATGAAATAACTAAACATTAGGTAGGCCAAAAGTTTCTAATTCCAGCTATGAACATTTATATTTACTCCGAATCTTAGTTTAATCTAAGATCATATCCTTCTATAATCTTTTGTACTGCTTCATCCGGAGTTAGATTATCAGTATTTATAATTAAAGAATCGGTTTTTTCTATGCTCTGGTTCCAGTTATTCTCTTTGAGATATCTAGCCAACACACTTTTACTGTTTATTTTAGAATATTTAGCACGATCCACGTTTTCCACTCTATCAAGTAGCGTATCAATACTTGCTTCAATTTTAACAAACTTTACATTGCCTTCTCCTGCAATATGGATAATTTGATTTACAAAACTAATGTCGTCGGGAGGTATATAAAAAAATGTAAAAATTAAATCTCGGTGGGCAAATTTGGCATCTCCAAACACACCTAAACGAATATTTTCACAATAATCAGAAAACGGTTTAGTAAATGGTTCATATAATACTTCAGCCAAATCAAACGTTAAATGATTATGGAATAAAGATATTCCTGTCTTTTCTGCTAATTTCTTAGCAATTGTAAGCTTACCTGATGCAGGTGGCCCATATAAAAAAATAACTTTCATGTTGTCAACACCGAAAATATAATTATTACTATAGTTGCTACAGCATAATACAAACGATTAGCTCTTCTTTCTTTAGCTTCACATTCAATTCTTTGCTTTTTTTCTAGCCATCTTAGCTTCATAACGTCTTAGTCTTCTATTACCTTGCTGTTGCGGGTTAGAAACCTGTTGTTGAGTTGTATTAACTGGTTCATCTGAATTAAAAGCTGATTCTGATTTTTGATGTTCAAAAGTTTCTTTTCTACCTGATTTTTGCATTTCTCGTAGCTCTTCAGGATCGTTAACCTCAATTTCAACTCGAGCCAAAAATCTTATAGCTTCAATCCTAATGTTAGATAACAGCTCTTCAAATAGTTCAAAAGATTCTCGTCTAAACTCGAGTTTGGGGTTCCTACTTCCATATCCTCTTAACCCTATCCCCTGTCTTAAATAGTCAACTGAACCCAGATGATCTTTCCAGGCATTGTCAATAATTTGAAGGAGTATTTGTTTCTCAAAATCCCTCATTACTGGACCCAAGGTATTTCCTTTGTTTTGGTAGCTTGCGGTGGTTTCAGAGTAGATCCTATCGATAATACCTTGTTCGTCCAGGTTTTTATCTTTAAACAACCATTCTTCAATAGGAATCTGCATACCAAAATTTTGATGGAGAGAAGTTTCTAGTCCATTGATATCCCATTGTTGTTCTGGAGATTCTTTAGGTATGAACGATCTTACTTCGTTTTCAACGACTGTCTGTCTCATTGAATCAAGCAATTCAGTTATGTCTTCAGATTCAAGCACAGAATTTCTTTGAGAATATACTATCTGTCTTTGCTCATTAGCCATGTCATCGTATTCCAGCAGTAACTTTCTTATATCAAAATTTCTACCCTCTACTCTTTTCTGTGCTCTTTGAATTGCCCCACTTAGCATTCTATGTTCGATGGCTTCACCATCTTCTAATCCAAGACCTTGCATCATGTTTTTAACTTGATCACGAGCAAAAATTCTCATTAAACTATCCTCAAGAGAAAGATAGAATCTAGATGAACCTGGATCCCCCTGCCGACCTGACCTCCCTCTTAATTGGTTATCTATTCTTCTTGATTCGTTTCTTTCAGTGCCTATTACATGTAATCCACCGCTATCTATTACTTTTTTATTTCTTTCTTTCCACTCAAGAAAGAGTTTCTCTTTAGAAGCACCATTTCTTCCTTCTTGTTTCTCGAGTTCAGCTTCCCAATTTCCCCCTAAAACTATGTCGGTTCCTCTACCTGCCATATTAGTGGCAATAGTAACTACTCCAGATCGTCCTGCTTGGGCTATGATTTCAGCTTCTTTAGCATGATTTTTTGCATTTAGTACTTGATGATTAATACCTTTCTCTTCAAGAAGATTAGATACCATTTCTGAACTCTCAAGAGATGAAGTTCCAACTAAAACAGGATTTCCTTTGTTTTTAAATTCTTCTATTTCAAGAATTACTGCTTCATATTTTTCTTTTTGGGTTAGGTAAACCATATCGTTATGATCTTTTCTGATCATTTGCTCGTTAGTTGGAATTTCAAGAACCGAAAGATTGTAGATTTCTAGAAATTCCTGAGATTCAGTACTGGCAGTTCCTGTCATACCAGACAATTTTTCATATTGCCTAAAATAGTTTTGAAAAGTACAAGATGCTAGAGTTTGACTTTCCATTTGGATAGGTACTCCCTCCTTTTGCTCAATGGCTTGGTGAAGACCATCTCCAAGACGTCTTCCAGGCATTGCTCTGCCTGTATTTTCATCAATGAGAACTATTTGGTTTTCTTGAACCATATAGTCGACATCCCTCTTGAATAAAAAGTTAGCTCTAAGAGAAGATTGAATGTAATGTAAGAGCCTTAAATTTGCAGAAGAATAAAGGCTTTTTTGATCTTCAAGCATTCCTGTTGATTGAAGTAAATGTTCAACATGATCATGGCCTAACTCAGTTAATTCAACTTGTCTGGACTTTTCATCAATTAAAAAGTGACCTTCCTGACTAATTTCTTTATTACCTTCTTCATCTTCCAAAAATATTTGTTGTTTTAGTTCTGGTAAAAATTTAGCTATTTGACCATATACTTTCGAGGTATCTTCGGCCGCACCTGATATCACTAAAGGAGTTCTTGCTTCATCAATTAAAATTGAATCGACTTCATCTACAATTGCAAAATAGAAATCAGTCATAACCCTTTCTTGTCTTGTTATAACCATGTTATTTCTTAAGAAGTCGAAACCTAATTCATTATTTGTGGCATAAATCACATCAGCTTCATAAGAAGATTTTCTCTCTTCCATACTTTGCCCTGACACTACAAATGAAACTTTCATGTCTAGGCCTTCATAGATGGGTTTCATCCATTGGGCATCTCTTTTGGCTAAATAATCGTTAACTGTTACTAAAACTACTTTCCTTTCAGTGAAAGAATTCAGATAGAAAGGAAGGGTGGCGACTAAAGTTTTACCTTCTCCTGTGGCCATTTCTGCTATTTGGCAATTATGTAAAGCAATACCTCCAAGTAACTGGCAGTCAAAATGACGGAGATTAAGCTTTCTTTTTGCAACTTCTCTCGTAACAGCAAAAGCTTCATGTAGTAGCTCATCTAAACTTTCACCCATTTGGTGTCTTTTCATGAAACCTTTTCTCATCTTTTTCAAGTCTGAGTTTTCCATTTCAGAGAACTTTTGTTCAAAAGCATTAATTGATTTAATAGAAGGTTCAAGCTGTTTAAGCCTCTTTGTATTTTTTGAACTGAAAATTTTTCCAAAAATGTTCATCACTACTACCACTCAAGGCAAATTCTAACAACTTGTGAAGATTATTTTCTGAATATGCTCAGAAATTAACCAAAACTAGGGTCTATTATGGGCTCTATATATTTTATAGGAGAGCTTTTAGGATCATCGTAAGAAAGGATTTCCCAGGTTTCAGGTTTGGAAATTAACTCTCTTAAAAGAGCATTATTAACAGTATGTCCAGATTTGTAACCTTCAAAAGAGCCAACCATATTATGACCTAAAAGATAGAGGTCTCCAATTGAATCCAATATTTTATGTTTGACCATCTCGTCTTCAAACCTAATGCCTTCTTCATTAAGAATTGAGTCATCACCAAGAGCTATGGCATTCTTCATGCTCGCTCCCAGTGCCAGATTCCCATCATTTAGTATTTCAAGGTCTTTCATTAGACCAAAGGTTCTTGCTCTCGAAACCTCTTTCACAAAAGAAGTGCCATTAAAATTAACTGAAGCCACATTAGAGTATTTTTTATAAACTGGGTGATCATAAATCATAGTAAAAGTTACTTTAAAGCCTTCAAAAGGACAAACCTCTGCCCAAGCATCATTCAATTCAACTCTTACCTTTTCTTTAATTCGAATGAATTTCTTTGGTTTTTTTTGTTCGTTTATACCTGCAGACTGTATTAAAAATACAAAAGGACCGGCGCTTCCATCCATGATGGGTATTTCAGCAGCGTTTACTTCTACATAAGCATTATCAATACCAAGTCCGGCCAAAGCAGCAAGTAAGTGTTCAACAGTAGAAATTTTTACCTCTTTATTGCATAAGGTGGTTGAAAGGGTAGTATCACTGACATTTTCTGCTCTTGCTTTAATTTCAACTACAGGATCAATGTCAGTTCTTTTAAATATGATTCCTGTATCAGGAGGTGCAGGCTTCAGTTCTAGTGAGATAGGGTCGCCACTATGAAGTCCAACACCAAATGCCTTAATGGAGTTTGTTAGAGTCCTTTGAGCTAGCATCGATCTATTCTAAATAAAACGTTAACTTTTCCTAATGAATTCAAATAATAAAATTCCAGATGCCACCGAGGCATTTAGGCTTTCCATTTGACCCGGCATATCAATTTTGACCAATTTATCACAATTCTCAGTAGTTAGTGTCCTAAGTCCTTTATCCTCTGAGCCAATTACAAGAGCACTTTTCTTATCAAAATTTAAGTTTGTATAACTTTCTTTTGCTGTTTTTTCAGCTCCTATTATTTGAACCCCTGATGATTGCATTTTCTTTAAACTTCTCACTAAATTTGTGACAACTATAAAGGGTACAAGTTCAGATCCTCCAGATGAAATCTTTCTAACTGTAGAGTTAAGATGGCAGGATCTATTTTTGGGCACAATAACTGCGTCAACATTCGCAGCTGCAGCGTTTCTTAAGCAGGCCCCAACATTATGAGGATCAGTTATATGGTCTAGCACCAAAAAGAGCAAAGATTCCTTTTTTAATAGTTCCCCTAAAAGTGATTCATCCTCTTCTTTTCTTTTGTCACAAAGAAGAGCCAACCCTTGATGGTTACTATCTTTACAATAGAGATCAAAGAAATTTTTTGTTTCCAAAGAAATATTTACTCCTTTTAATTTAGCTTTAGAAGAAATACGCTTAATTCTTGAGTTAAGTTTTGAGTCTAAAATATAAAGAGTTTCAACACTGTCATGTCTAGCAGTCAAAACTGTTTCAATGAGGTTGATGCCACAGATAATCTCTTGATGGTGTTTAATTCTCATCTTGTAATATCTAAATCAATTCTGTTCAATAAAACATCTACATTTTTAATCCTAGCTGAAACAGGATCACCCAGATAGTAACCTTGGCCCGAAGACTTTCCTATCAAACTCTTCGAGTCTTCGTCGAATAAATAATAGTCATGTTTAGGTAGGTTTTTTATATGGCAGAGTCCTTCTATGCCTAAATCTGTTATATGGATAAAAATCCCAAAGTTTGTTATACCTGAGATATTTCCTTGGAAGGATTTTTGCCTATGTTTTAGTGCTAGTTCGCACTTAAGTGTGTTAAGTGCATTTCTTGAAGCCCCTTCAGCTTCACGTTCTTTGGTAGAGGATAGGTCTGCAATTTTTTTTATTTCCTCTAATTTAAAAGGATACTTTTTCACATTTAAATTAGTCTTTTTGATCTCATTTATTTTTAGTTTTCCACTTTGATTCTGACTTAAGAGCCCTTTGATAGCTCTATGAACCATTAAATCAGGGTATCTTCTTATAGGTGATGTGAAATGAGTGTAAGCAGAATAAGATAAGGCAAAATGTTCTGAAAGTTTCGCGCTATAAATAGCTAGATTTAAAGATTGGAGGATTTGCATATGAATAGCTTCTCGGTCTTTTCTATCTGCCACTAATTCTATTAAATTAGAAAAATCCTCAACTAGACCTTCAGGGCGTATTTTTATATTAATGCTTCTTGATCGAACAAATGCTTGAAGCTGATTGATGCTTAAAATATCTGGTTTTGGATGAATTCTATAGATAGATGGTAATTTTGATTTTGAAAGGATTTTAGCAGCACTAATATTTGCTAACAACATACATTCTTCTATGACTTTGTGGGCTGTATTTCTTTTTGTTTTAACGAATTTTTCTATTTTCCCATTTTGTATTTTTGGTATGTAGTCTGGAATTATGAGTTCAAGAGCATATCTTGAAATTTTCTTTACTTTCAATAGGTCATAAATTTCTTTGAGAGATCTTAAAGAATTAGCAAGATGCTCTGGATACTCTTTTTTTTCAAAAAATTTGTTGGTCTCTTCATATGTTAACCTTTCTTTAGATTCAATAATTCCCTCAAAAAAGACAGCTTCCATAAGTGTACCGTTCTTATCAATCTCTGCTTTACAAACCAAGCACACTTTTCTTTCATCTGGATTCAGGGAGCATAATTCGTTGCTTATCTCTTCAGGTAGCATTGGAAGAACTTGATTTGTGAAGTAAATTGAAGTTCCTCTTTTTCTTGCCTCTTGATCAATATAACTACCGACTTTTACATAATGACTTACATCTGCAATAGCTACATATAAATTAAAGTTGCCTTTTTTATTTTTTTCAGCGAATACAGCATCATCAAAGTCTTTAGCGTTTTTTCCATCTATAGTTACAAAAGCTAGATGCGATAAATCTTTTCTTAAACCTAATGAGAATGAATCTAATTTTTTTATCTTCTTTAATTCATTAATTATGTTCCTGCTCCAAGTAGTTCTGAGATTGAATCTAGAGATAGCAATTTCATTTGCTTTACTCTCAGAGTTTGATTCATCCAATATCTGTTCTATGTAACCTTTTGCAGGGGAACTAATTGTTGGTTGCTCAGTAACTTTGATTTTTGCAAGACTGGAAGGTTTTAGATTTTTTGGTAGTTTTCCAATAATATTTACGTAGTTATATTTTCCAGAGTCTAATGGTGAAGCTTTGTAGCTTTTGCCAAACTTCTCAATTCTTCCTATAAATCTATAGGTATTAGATTCTAAAACCTTTTCAATTATTGCCCATCCTATAGGAGAGAGAGAACATAGAACTTTGTCGCCTATAAATGCTTTTTTTAATTCTCTGACGGAGATCTTGTAAGTTTTTTCTCTTGATAGAACCTTTACTCTAAATCTATTATTTTTAGACTTTTGAAGTAATCCAACTACTTTAGAGTGGTTCTTTTTGCTTTTTCGAAGTCTTTTTTTTCTACTTCTACTTAAAGGTTTATAACCCATGTCTTAGTATGAAATAAGTAACGTTATAAAATTTTCAATTTTTATTTTGAGCGACTTAATGATATGTTTCTTTTAATTAAATTATAAGGAGTGTAGTACTTGTTAGGTGTAATAATATATTTATTCTTTGTAACCGGCCTTTTTCTTTTATGGCAACTCTCTAAAGGAGAGAAAATAGGAAGCAGGTTGGGTCTTTTAACTGGAATCTGGGGGGTGGTTATAGTTTTTTACATAGTGATGGTGATGATTTTTTAAGGAAAAAACATGGCCTTAAATATTGTTGGAAAATTACAAAAAAATATAAAACCTTCAATACTTTCTTCTTATTAGCGTACAGAAAAAAATTTAAAGCTGGAGCTGGCGATTGGATTCGAACCAACGACCGGCTGATTACAAATCAGCTGCTCTACCAACTGAGCTACGCCAGCTTAAACTCGCGGCATTTTAACATACAGCTAAAAACTTCTTTCTAGATAACATTAGATTTTTTTTAAAGAAACTTCTCCTATCCTGAGATTATGAATTTTTCCATTTTCTCTAAAGATTAATTCACCATTTTCTGTAATTCCATCTACAAATCCTTTTTTGGTCTGTCCACTAAATTTAACTAAACATTCCTTGTTTTTTAGTAAATTTAGTTTTTCAAAATCTTTTTTATAAAAAGAAAAACCATAAATCATTCTAGATTTAACACACCCTTGAGCCCCTCTCAAGAGGGAAATTAAAAGAATGGTTTTTCTGTTTATTCATCTTATTCGAGATTACGGACATATGATATTATTTATTGATTCATTTTAATAATCTTCACCATCTCAGTAACCCCTCCTCTGTTGATTGATAAGAAGTATTGACCTGTTCTAAGCGCCATTCCTCTATCTAAAGAAAGGTTAATTAAGTGATTTCCTTTATCCATCTCTCTGCTGAATAATTGTTTTAATCTTCTTCCAGATACATCCAATAGTTCAATGCTTACTTCTTGTGTTTCTTCTACAAGAATGTTAACACTTAACGCTTCATTGAATGGGTTAGGGAATACGGATAATCCATTTTCGTTTACATCTCCTTCAAATTTAGACTCACAATTACTCTTGATTGGCAAGTAAATTGGTGTATTAACCCCTCCTGATTTTTTATCAGCTTTGAACGATAAGGTATGATCTACGGCAATTAAATCACCGTTAAAATCTTTCACCTTGAAGGTTAACTCTTCTCCTTGGGCTAGGTTACTGTAAGCTGTTAAGAAGAATAATCCGTTTTTAACGATTGCTCCACCTCTCATTTCATCTCCAACGTATGCGTAAACTTCATACTCTCCTTCTCTGCCTTCACAATAGTTCGAAGTAGCAATGATTCGTGTATCATACTTATAATCGTGCTCATTCACCTGACTAATTAATGACGGTTGTTGTTCTTCCTGCTCTCTTTCTTGAATATTGAAGTATGCAGATACTGGGTATACAAGTGAATCCACTTTATCCGACTTATACATGTATCCTTTGTTTGGCTTCATAAACTCAAGGTTACCTACCCATCCTAATAAAGAATCATACACTGCAAACGCTGTTTGACTCTTTAATAGATCACCGTGTGATGGATTGTAGTTTCCAAAGGCATCCTCAACAGATACTGTTCTTAATGCAATTACACCAATCCAATTCCATCCGCTATCTATGTAGATTTTTTCAGCAGTTGGATCGAGTTTTGCTCCGTAATATTCGATGATATCATCTTGGCTAACTTTAATCTTGTACGTTTCATCGTTTCTAGTACCTCCATCTGCTGTGATTGATCCTACCCAACCAATAGAATTACTATATTGATCATACTTTGTTTTAGACTTGATCACATCTCCGTTACTTGCAGCTACTCCATCTAATAATTTGTTTACATCATTAGCTACAGGACTATTCAGGTTAAATGACACCCAGTTCCACCCTTTTTTCAATGCGATTGGCTCATAAATGATGTTTAATGCATTAAAGATGATTGGATTGTTTGGTGCACCTTCTAACGAGTTGTTGTTAAACGTTAGGTCTGGTGTAACTTCAATATGAACTTTTCCTTCACTTGCATCCCAAATTTCGAATTCAACAAGCTCTCCGCCTAAAGAATCACTGTATACATCTAAGAATGCCATGTACTTATCATACTGACTGTAGTACTTTAAGTTAGTAACACCTCTTACCTCTCCATCAACTTTTGCTACTAATAAATCTTCTTCATCAGTAGAAATAATGCTATCTACACTAATTTGACCAATTACACTCATCGAGTATTGGAAATCTGCAG
>Ga0208830_1001014_pt1 | contig 13021 bp, 11 predicted proteins | sample DeeseametaMP2634_FD_184169 | JGI IMG/M metagenome (GOLD analysis project Ga0208830, IMG submission 184169) | Marine microbial communities from the Deep Atlantic Ocean - MP2634 (SPAdes) | ecosystem: Environmental > Aquatic > Marine > Oceanic | place: Northeast of Antigua and Barbuda, North... | reverse complement strand
GCACGGTTCATGGAGAAATCCTTTCAAAGCCACCAAATTAAACGTAGATGTTGAGACACGAAGAATTGGTTACTTAATGAGGATTTGAGCGCAATCGTCGCGATGTCATTGTTTGTTGCGGCTTGTTCGACTCCAAGTGTCGATCAGCCAGCAAGCCTGGTGGTGACTCAGCAGATTGTGACAATGGAGGTGGCAGAACCCGAGCCGGTTGACGATCAGGGAGTGTTCCTGCGAATAATCGGTCCGCTAGACGAAGAGCGAGGCTATTGTCTGGATATACCAGGCCACCTCTCAGGCATGCGGTTAGAGACCCCAATGCAGGCGCACACCCGTAAACACGGTATTTGGAATCTGGATGGACGATTCGACTCGGCGGCTCTCGTGAACAGCCAGGTACGCATGCCCGAATATGAGTTGTGCTTGGAGGCCGATAGCGCGTCGGCAGGAGCCAGCCTCGGATTGGCGGATTGTGGCGACGCGGAGACCCAGACCTGGATGCTGCAAGATTCAAGCGAATTCGCGTTGGCAGCGTCCCAGCAGTTGTGCGTCACAATCGAGGAGGGACCGGGCATAGATGCCGGTGGCCCTCAATATGTGAGGAGGGGCGTTAGACTCGAAACATGCTCTCCACAGGCCAGTGACCGTCAGCGATGGACGACGGCGGCGCCTCAATAACTCCTTTATTCCAGCTATTCCAGCGTCAGTTTGCCATTCTCCAAAACGACCTCGCCGCTGACCTTCATAGTGGCGTCTGAGAGGAACAGCCACTGGTGATAGCTGGACAGGTACTCGCCGCCGGACTCCTGGTTATCTCCGAGACTGAAGCGCAACATTCCGTCGCCATAGCCATAGTAGGGGATGACCTTTTCGTGCCCTGGCAGCATTGTGAGGGCGGGGTTGACGCCTGCGTTGAACTCCCCGAACCGGTCGAAGGCTCCGTTCTGCAAACCCCACATCGCCTGCACGTAGTTGTTGTGATGCTGAGAGCTGATGCTTGTGATTCGGTTGCCCTGAAACTCATAGGTGAGCGTGCCAACTTCTCGGCCCATGAACGTTTCGTTGGAGCATACAAGCGTGCCTTCGGTGTCAAGAATATCGACTGTCCTGATAGCGCCAGAAGGCAGCTCGACCTCGCGGTCTCGCGCGCTGCCGGGCAATGCGTAGCCGTTGATGAACTCTTTAGACGCGACGCCATTGCCTCGATGGAAGTGCGCGTCCTCCAGCCGGAATTTTATGTCGGTGCCTGCCGGGTTGGTTATTTCGATAGTGCTGTTGCGGAGCGCGTCGATGAGTCGTTCCTGGCGTGACGTGAGCGCCTCGTAGTCGATGTACAGCGCCTGCTCGTACATTTCCGACAGTTTGCGGAACGTGTCGGGGTCGCGTTGTTCCATGATCCAGTGGAAGTGGATTGAGCGGCCTTGCCAGGTCTTCAGGATTTTCTCTGTCTGGCCTGGATTTAGGTTCCAGTGGTTGGGAAGCCAGAGGTAGATGTCTGCCAGGTCGAAGAGCGATTCCAGCGCTTTGTCTTCCATCTCTTTAAGGGCGGCATCCTCGCTGCGACGCATCTTGAGACGGACAGATTGAAGGCCAGGTGGATAGAGCATCCCAGCGAAAAGCTCCACTGCGCCTGCTTTTACGATCTCGATTCGCACCTGCTCCAGCAGTTCGGGAAAGTAGGTGGGGTCGGCATGGATCAGAAACTTCTCTCCGGGCTGGGTCTGAAGCGATCCATGCACAATGAGCTTGGCCATTCTCGACCAGTCTCCTTGAAAGTCATACGATGGCGCCATGTTTTCTTGGACCTCCAATTTCCGGGTGTGTTGAATAGATTGAGCAACCGAACGCAAGAAGTCAGGTGCTCAGGACGGTGATGGGTAGATTAGCAACAGTTGTTGAGACGGTCAAACGCTGCGAATTGCTCCGATCCCAGGGGTGATTTATTAGCGCCCGGTTGATATAAAAAATCCAGGTGTGTATCATGCGTACCCCCAGATGATACCTAATGCTTTCATAAACGCACCATCCTGGGATAGCATCGACTGTGCGACCAATTATTGAAGTAGTCAACCGAACCTGACTCACTCAAATTCGCTTCTTATTGGCCATTCTAGCCTCCAAATCACTATGAAAGGCTGTAACCCAGAACGCCCACAGTAGTAGTTGCCAACAACGTCAAAGTGCTTGCCCGTAGAATGGTTTGGCGGTTATTTGTGCGACTCAGTTCCCCGCCTATTGACTCCAATCGCGTTTCGATTACTCCGTTCCGCATGTCGATGCCGGTGAGTCGACTGTCAACAGCGTCGAACCGAGTGTCAACACTGACAAACTGAGGTTGCATCAACGACGGGCGCGCAAGTTACTTATGGGGCATTACGCCGAAAGGAACCGACGTTGACCACGATCCCATTAGAGCCTATCGACTCCGTGACCATCACCATGCTGATGGACAATTCTTCGGATATGCTGCTTCAAAGTCAGGGACCGGCGAATCGACCGTCCCTGTCGGGAGACAACGCGAGGGTAGCGACTCGATTTCTGGAGAATGGCGAGGTCAGAAATTCCCTGATCGCAGAACATGGATTCTCGGCTCTTGTCGCCGTCACCAAAGGCGAATATGCTCACCGCATTCTGTTCGACGCGGGTGTCAGTTCCAATGGAGTTGTGGAGAATATGCGACGCCTGGAACTGTCCCCCAAAAACATCGAGACAATGGTCATGAGCCACGGGCACTTCGACCATACAGTTGGCCTTGATGGGTTGACTAACGCGCTAGGAGGCACGGTCAACTTGCCGGTGATGATCCATCCTGAGTTCTGGAGCCGCCGGCGCATTGCCATCCCAGGACGTTCGCCCAGCGAATTGCCCGCGACCAGCAAGCCAGCGTTAGTGGGCGCGGGGTTTGAGATAATCGAGAATCGCCAGCCTTCGTTCCTTTTGGACGGCTCGGTGTTGGTCACAGGTGAGGTGGACCGCACAACCGAGTTCGAGACCGGATTCCCCGTCCACCAGGCGTTCCACGATGAGGGCGGATGGCAGCCCGACCCGCTGATTCTAGACGACCAAGCATTGGTAATGAATGTACGCGACAAGGGACTGGTTGTGCTGACCGGTTGCGGCCATTCGGGAATCGTGAATATAGTTCATTATGCCAAGAAACTCACTGGCGTGGATGACGTGTATGCAGTCCTTGGAGGGTTCCACCTCAGTGGGCCGATTTTCGAGCCGATAATTCAGGCGACAACACAGGCGCTGGCGGCTCTCAACCCACGGCACATCGTGCCCGCTCACTGCACCGGATACAAGGCCGTCCACGCTCTGGCGGCGGCGATGCCGGATGCCTTCATACAGAACTCCGTCGGCACGAGGTTCGAGTTTTAGACGTGGTTGCCTTCTTCACCAGAGCTCCAAGGGCCAGACGAACTCTCATTTTCGGCTCTACGATGCACGTCTGGAGCGATCTATTCTTCGCGCTAATGGTGCCGCTATTGCCCATCATCAAAGAGGATATGGACCTGTCGTTCACTGAGGTGGGCCTGCTCAGATCGGTATTTAACGGCGCGTCTGGAGTGTTGCAGATACCGGCTGGATTCCTGGCCGAGAGTGTAGGCGAATTCTGGATGCTGGTTTGGGGCAACATTTGGGTGTCGGCTGGACTGGTTGGAATGGCCGCGTCTCCGATATTTATCGTTCTGTTGGCGGCCTCGGCCATCGGAGGGCTTGGAGGCGGAGCGCAGCATCCGTTGGCCTCCAGCATGGTGTCTCGCGCTTACGATGATCGTGGACGCTCAACAGCCGTCGGCACGGTGAACTTCGCTGGAGACCTGGGCAAGATGGTTGCGCCCGTGATGGCAGGACTGTTCGCCGTCGCCCTGGGGTGGCGGGCCACGATGTTCATAGTGGGTATCGCCGGCCTTGTCTTTATGTTTGCTTCGATGTTAACTCGGCGATCTGTGGACATCGGAAGGCCTGTTGTTCAGACCGCTGAAACTCCGGAGGGGCTGTCTGAGTCGGAAAATAAGGCACAAATGGCCGGATTCATCACGCTCAGCGGTGTTGGAGTCCTCGACGCCGCGGCTCGGACAGCGGCTCTGGTGTTCCTGCCCTTCGTCATGGATGCCAAGGACATGGGCGCGGCGCAGATCAGCGTAATGTTGTTTCTGCTGTTCGCGGGTGGGGCCGCTGGCAAATTCGTTTGTGGCTGGCTGGGCGACCGATTCAGTACGGTCAGCATCATCTGGGGAACCAAGGGGCTGACCGCCCTGATGCTGTTCTTGTCACTCATAACTCCGCCCCTGGCGATGGCGCCACTGATGGTTCTGACAGGAATCGGCTTGAACGGCACGTCATCGGCGCTGTACGCTACGGTGTCTGATTTCGTGCCTGCCACCCGGCGAGCCAGATTCTACGGTTTTTACTACACAACCAACGAGATTGGGACAGTCGTCGCCCCGCTCGTATACGGCCTGGTTGCCGACATCTTTAGTCTGAACACCGCCATGATCGTCATGGGAATCGCGACTGCGGCGATCTTGCCTGCCAGCCTGACGCTGCGCAAGCACCTTGAACCGAAGGCGAAGGCAGATGCATCCACTGGTTAGCCCAGAATTGTTGACCGCCTCATTCTGTCAGGCCATGCAGTGATATGATGTTGCTCGAAATCAAGAGAGAGGTAAAAAATGAAAATCACTGACATTCAAGTTAACCAACTCAAGCCTCCAGAGGGTCGCGCCGGAGGCCGCCTGTTAGTCCGTGTGTTCACCGATGAGGGAATCGTCGGTCATTCAGAGGGATCGCGAGGCCTGGGCGTGTTCAGGGCCTATCTGGAGGAGATGATAACCCCCCTTCTCGTAGGTGTTAGTCCTCTCCAGCCTCGGCAGATTTGGGAGAAGCTAGCCCTGGGAACCGGTGAACGCGCAACGCGCTTCCCGTCTCAGATCGTCGGGGCCATCGACGTCGCCTGCTGGGACATTATGGGCAAGGCGGCAGGAATGCCTGTGTACGCTCTTCTTGGCGGCGCTAGAAGGACCGAGATTCCCCTGTATTGGAGCCGAGGCAACGGTTGGAAGAAAGAACCCGAAGAGATGCTCGAAGAGATTCAGGAAGGCTACGAAAAGGGATACCGGGCCTTCAAGGTGCGGATGGACTGGCGAGACTACCGGCAGGACAGCGACCCAGTGAAGGACATGGCTATCTTCCAGAAATGCCGCGAGTGGCTGCCCGATGACGTTCCTCTGGGATTCGACGCCAACTGTGGCTACTCGGTGTCCACGGCTATAGAGCAGGGCCGGCAATTGGAAGAGATGGGCGCGGCGCATTTCGAGGAGCCTTTGCCACAGTACGACTTTCCTGGCCTGCGTCAGGTGGTTGACGCTTTGGATGTTGCCATCTCAACTGGAGAGCAGGAAATCTCGGCCTGGAGATTCCGTGACCTGATGATGCTGGGGAACCCCGACATACTCCAGCCCGATATCCTGAACGTCGGCGGTCTGTCAGAAGTTGTGAGGGTCTTCGAGATGGCAGTCGTTAACAACAAAGTTGTCATGCCTCACAGTCCCAGTCTCGGCCTCAACTCGTTGGCCAGCCTTCACGCATACAGCACTGTGACCAACGCCGTTAGGCCTCACGAGTTCTCCGAGGAATTTACAGGCCCTGTGGCCCACGTCGCGTCATTGTTCGTCGATCCCATCGTTCCTGAAAACGGGGCCATCAAACTAAACGACCGCCCAGGCCTCGGTGTGGAGATAGACGAAAAGGCTCTGGCTGACGCGATAATCGCCTGACGTTTTGATAGTGTCGAGCGAAACAACCCTTTGCTATGCTGAGCGGGGTCGAAGCATCTGGCCGTGATTAAACCAACCAATGCCTAACTGACACCAGACCCTTCGAGAGCCCTCTCAGTGTGGCGGAGATTCATTGCAATACTGCGTCGAAGCGTGGCGAACGGCGCGACAATCGCTTGCCGATCCTGGGCTGGGTCAGTAAAATTCGATTCGTGAATTCTGTTACACCGTCGCAGCCGAAATTCTCTTTGCTGCGACGCATCCCCTTCTACTATGGTTGGATCATCCTTATCGCGGGTGGTCTGACTATTTTCACTTCTGCCCCCGGCCAAACTTACGTCGTGTCTGTATTTATTGATCCCATGATCGATGACCTCGGCTGGTCGCGGAACCTCTACTCCAGCCTTTACACAGGCGGTTCGCTGACTGCCGCGCTGGCCGTGCCATTTATAGGCCGCATGTTGGACAGATTCGGCGGGCGAATAATGCTCACCTCGGTTGCAATCGCATTTGGCGCGGCAACTGTGCTAATTGGCTCCGTTGCCTCGCCCATACACCTGTTTCTAGGATTTGTGGCCATCCGCGCGCTTGGGCAAGGATCGTTGCAACTCATCAGTTCGACGTTGGTGGCTATGTGGTTCGTCCACAGGCGCGGACGCGCAATGGCGCTGATGGCGTTGGCGTCTCCCCTGAGTCAGGCCGCGTTCCCGATACTGGTGTTTTCTCTGATTTCAGCCTGGGGTTGGCGCAGCGCCTGGGTTATTCTTGGCGCGATAATATGGGTGGTCCTGATTCCGGTGGGCATCTTGCTCGTTCGTCGCAGTCCTGAATCTGTGGGACTTTTGCCAGACGGTGTGACACGCCCAATGAACAGCCCCCGCACGCAGTCCAACATATCGAGCGAAGACAACGATTGGACGCTGAGCGAGGCGGCGCGAACTCGCACGTTCTGGATGTTGCTGTTCGTTGGAACGCCCCTGTCGATGATTGGCACGGGCCTGACGTTTCATCATGTCGACCTGTTCGTTACCAAGGGATTCGAGGTCGGTCTCGCAGCGGGAGTCCTGAGTTTCATGGCTCCGATGGCGCTGCTGGGAACGATGGTCGCTGGATTCCTCAGTGACAGATTGCCGAACCGATACATAATGGCGGGCGGCCATCTGCTGCTGGCGACGACGCTTGTCTGGGCGCTGCCAATGTCGTCGATATGGCAGGCATTTGTTTACGGAGGCATGATGGGGTTCGCGCAGGGCGTTATGATGACGACGACAAACGTCATATGGCCCAACTACTTCGGCAGAACGCACATCGGGAGCATAAGAGGCGTCGTCAGCACAGTGATGGTGGCGTCCTCAGCGATGGGGCCGCTTCCGATCAGCTTTTTGTTCGCGATGACCAACGACTATAACACGCCGATTATGATCTTCATGGGTCTTCCAGTTGCAACCGCCGTGGTAAGCTTGCTCGCGGTCGCTCCCCGCAAAACGGCGCCGCCGGTTCGGGCGGAAATCGGACCCGCAAGCTAACTTTCTCGATTTCGCTATTCGCTGAAACTCTGATACCGTACGCGATACATACCATCTTCACCAATCAATTTGAGGAGGCCCCAAAATGCGCGTAGGAGTCGTATTCCCACAGACCGAGATAGGCGCAGACCCGATCAGCGTTCGAGACTATGCCCAGGCCGCCGAGTCGTTGGGCTTCGACCACCTTCTGGCATACGATCACGTGTTGGGAGCCAACGCCGAGTCACGGCCAGGCTGGGCTGGGGCATATCGGCACACAGACGTATTCCATGAGCCGTTTATCCTGTTCTCTTACCTTGCCGGGATCACCGAGACGATTGAGTTCGTGTCGGGAATCATCATCCTGCCTCAGAGGCAGACAGTTTTGGTGGCGAAGCAGACCGCTGCTCTGGACGTGCTGAGCGGCGGCAGGTTGAGGCTGGGCATAGGCATTGGATGGAACCCGGTGGAGTACGAGGCCCTCGGGGAGAATTTTCACAACAGGGGCCGCAGGTCCGCAGAGCAGATTGACGTTCTCAGGCAACTTTGGACCAACGATCTTGTGACCTACGAGGGACGATGGCACAAGATAACCGACGCCGGGCTCAACCCTCGGCCTGTTCAGCAACCCATTCCGATTTGGTTCGGCGGGACGTCTGACCCGGTGATGAGGCGATTGGCGAAGATCGGCGACGGATGGTTCCCTCAGAGGTTCGGGCCTGACGAGGTGGGACGCCAGGAATTTGAGAAACTGCGGGGTTACATCGAGGAGGCGGGGAGAGACCCGTCAGAGGTGGGCATTGAGCCTCGAATCTCGGTGAGCGCAGGAAACCCCGAAGATTGGGCCAACGAGGCTGCGGCCTGGAAAGAACTGGGAGCGACACACCTGTCGGTCAACACGATGGGCGCGGGTTTCTCGTCCCCTCAGGAGCATATTGACTCCATAGAGACATTCAAACAGGCGGTTGGGTCAGTATAAAATCGTTCCGCTGTCATGCTGAACGGAGTGAAGCATCTGGTCGATTCATGCCGCTACTGCTTTGTAAATCGAGATTCTTCGACTGCGGTCTCAAAATGACAATTTGCTGTTAGACAGGCCAAGCTTTCTGAACATTGCGAGTTGGGGAAGATGACTTCATGACAATGATAACCAGTGTTGCGGGCAACGGGGCGCAGGGCTACGATGGCGACAACGGGCCAGCTACTCAGGCGCTGATGGACAACCCATTCCACGTTGACCTTGACCGGACCGAGCGTTACCTCTACATCGCTGACTGCTTCAACTACTGCGTGCGTATGGTTGACCTTCAGACAGGCTCAATCACCACCATCGTGGGCATGGGTGAGGCGGGATACTCCGGCGATAGAGGCCCGGCAGTCGAGGCGCGGATTGAGGAGCCTTACGCTATTCAGGTCGCCGATAATGGGGACGTGTACGTTCTCCAGCGATTCAGCCCTGCAATCCGAAAGGTCGATGCTTCAACGGGCATGATATCCACGGTGGCGGGAGATGGGACAGTCGGATACAGCGGCGACGGAGGGCCGGCGACTCAAGCTCAGATGCGTGAGCCAAACGACTGTGCCCTGGACGGCAAGGGCGGCCTTCTGATTGCCGACATCCAGGATCAGCGAATCAGGCGCCTGGATATCGAGACTGGCATCATTACAACCTTTGCAGGCACAGGCGAGAAAGCCCACACCGGCGATGGTGGCCTGGCCTCCGAGGCTGGAATATTCGGAGCCAGGGCGATATGCGTCGATGGTCAAGGCAATACTTACATCTGCGAGCGCGAGGGCAACTCCATCCGAATGGTCGACTCCAGCGGGATAATTACCCTGATGTCAGGCGGAGATGAAAAAGGCTATTCAGGCGATGGCGGCCCAGCGATTGAAGCCACTTTGAACGGCCCAAAGGCTATCCGATGCGACGCAAAAGGAAATGTCCTGGTTGTTGACACCGAGAATCACGCGATCCGAAAGATCGACGTATCAGTCGGGACCATATCGACTGTCGCCGGAGGACGCCAGGGGCCAGAAGGCGACGGCGGAGACCCGACGATGGCGGGACTTGCACGGCCTCACGGCGTAGTAGCCGACTGTCACGGAGCCTTCTACATTGCCGACAGCGAAAACCATCGGGTGCGGAGAGTTGGCTGACTGCTGAAAGCTGATTGCTGAAGGTTACGACTACATCAACGGCGATACCGTCCCGATGACGCTTCGGTCTATGCTGGCAATATCCGGCTTTCCGCACAGACCCATAGTCGATTCGAACTCATCCCGGAGAATCTGTATTATGTGTCTCAACCCTTCCTCGCCGTTCACTGCCAAACCCCAAAACATTGGGCGCCCAATCAGGACGGCCCGCGCTCCCAGGGCGAGAGCCTTCAGGATGTCGCTGCCCCGTCGGATGCCGCCGTCCAGATAGACCTCGGCCCGACCGTCCACGGCGGCCACAACTTCGGGGAGCGCTTCGATGGTCGCGAAGGTCGAGTCCAGGCTCCGCCCTCCGTGGTTGGAGACGATGATGGCCTTCACGCCGTTCTCAACAGCGAGCCTGCCATCCTCGGCGGTCATTACGCCTTTGGCTACTAGAGGCAGGTCGGTTTTCGAGGCCAACCAGCTAAACTCGTCCCATGTCACTTTGGGACTTATCATGCCTGAGAAGGCGGCAGGGGCGTCGTCGCTGGACGGCGCGAATCCGGGCGAGACCTTCAGCCCGTCGTAGTTGGGTGACGCAGGGATGGAGTAGTTGTTGCGGAGGTTCCGTTCGCGCTTGGACCGGACAGACGCATCAAGGGTGATGCACAGCGCAGAGTAACCTGAGTCGTCGGCGCGATGGGCCATAAGCTCGGTGATTTCCCTGTCTCTGTAGAAATACTGTTGGAACCAGATTTTACGAGTCGCCGCGCCGGCAACGTCTTCCATCACAACACTGGAACCAGAACTGAGGATCATCCCGACATCTGCCGCACAGGCCGCTCTGACGGTCGCAAGCTCCGCGTCGGCATGGGCCCGGTTGTGATGTCCCGCCGGACACATCATCAACGGAAAGTCTATCCGCTCTCCCAGCACCGTGGTCGACAGATCGCGCACGTCCATGTCCACCAGCATTCTGGGCCGGAGCATTATGGAGTCGAGCGCCTGACGAGTTCGGCTGATGGTAATCTCATCGGTCGCGCCTCCCTCGACGAAATCCCACTCTGGTTTGGGCATGAGTTCCTTCGCCAGCGCTTCGTACTCATACAGGTTGATCGGTTTGTCGACCACGATTTCGGGTCTCCTTGTGACTTACAGGTGGCAGATCAGTCTCAGATGAGCTTGGCGTATTCATCTATCATCGGTAACACCGTGTCCTTTTCTTCCGAAGGCAGAGACAACACTGCGCGGCTCACGCCTATCGACTCCAAATGCTGTATCTCGTCGGCGTCAGGCTGGGCGCCGAATACGGTGATCGAGATCGTCGACGGGTCTCTTCCCGATTCTTCGGCCTGCTGTTTCAACGACACGATCTTTTCGGCCAAGTTGAGTCCTCCAGAGGGACGCCCTCCAATCGGCATCCAGCCGTCACCGAATTCGACAACCCGATTAAATGTTGTCGCGCCATCGCCGCCCACGATGATCGGCGGATGTGGTTGTTGCACGGGTTTGGGATAACTCCAAATCTTGTCAAAGTCAACGAACTCGCCGTGGAACTCAGGCTCGTCTTTGGTCCAGATTTCCTTCATCGCCAGCATTCGTTCTCGGAGCAACCTCATACGGGTTCGGGGATTGGTGCCGTGATTCTCCATCTCCTCTTTGTTCCAGCCGCCGCCGATGCCAAAGAGGAACCGACCGTCCGAGAGCCGGTCAAGGCTGGCAACCTCTTTCGCCAAGACAATAGGGTCATGCTCGACCACCAGACAGATACCGGTCCCCAGCTTCAAATTGCTGGTGACTGCTGCTGCCGCAGTCAGGGCAACGAAGGGGTCATAGGTATGCCAGTACATCTTCGGGAGATCGGCGCCTCCGGGCCACGGAGATTGTCGACTGGCAGGGATATGGGTGTGCTCTGGAACCCACATAGACTCGAACCCTCTGTCCTCCAGCAGCTTCGCTAGATCGTCGGGCCTGATTGAGTAGTCGGTGGAGAACATTACGGCGCCAATATCCATGATTCGCTCCTTAGTAGGGTTCAGGTATCAGGTGTCAGGTTGGTCCCACAGCGATTTGTCCTGATGATAACGGTGGCAATCGAGTGAGAAAAGTCGACACTTTGGAAGCCGAAACCAAGCATATCAGCCTGCAACGTCTTCATCAATCATCAATTCGCTAGAGAATAATTTTACGCAGGATCTAGTCAGTAATCGGTTGTTCCATCGAAGTCACCCTGCTACAATTGCGCCCGATTTTACTTGGATTGCCCTTTACCCAAGAGAGGACGACATCATGGCTGCGAAGTTTGGATTCGGAGACTACCGGTATGAATTGGTGGAGGGATGGCCCAACTTGACCGCGGCGGGCGTTGCCTCAGATATCGCTTTGGACTCAAGTGGACGCGCCTATATTGCATGGCGCGAATGGCCCTACCCAGATGTCACAGGCGGCGCGGTGCTGATCTTCGACGAGAATGGCAAGCTGTTGGAGACATGGGGCGAAGATTTGTACACGACGCCTCACGGCATGTGGATCGGCCCCGATGACGAAATCTTCATGACTGACAGCGCCGACCACACCGTCCGCAAGTACGCCCGGTCCGGCGAGATTCTGATGACAATGGGGCAGAAGGGTGTCACCGGCGCTCCGGGCGCTCCCTTCAACAGGCCGACCCGCGCCGTGCTGTCGCCGTCGGGAGAGATTTTCGTCGGAGATGGCTACGGCCAAAACCGCGTGCATCGCTTTACATCTGCTGGCGAGCACATAATCTCTTGGGGAGCGGACGGCACAGGCCCCGGCCAGTTCGACCTGCCCCATGACGTGACCGTTGACTCCAACAACAACGTCTACGTCATGGACAGAGAGAACAACCGCTGTCAGGTCTTCGACGTCGAGGGCAACTTCAAAACGGAGTGGCTAGGAGTCCCAGGCCCCAACGACGCTCACCTCGACGATGACGACCTGCTCCACGTCGCCACCGGACACGAAGGAATCCACGTCATGACGCTAGACGGTGAAGTAATCGGCAAGTGGAACCAGCACGGCGAAGGCCCCGGCGAGTTCCGAGGCTACCCTCACGGCATCTGGATAGACTCTGGCTCCAACGTCTACGTCGCCGAAGTCGGCGCCCAGATCGGCCGGGTCGGATACGGGTTTTTGGTCATCCTGGGCATTTATTTCGTCGCCTTCAGCATCGATTCCGTGACCTGGCAGATGACCATCCGCGGCGTTCCCCTGAACGGGCTTTGGGCATACCGGGCCTGGGTGCTGCGCATGGTCGGCGAGGCGTTCAACCACGTCATCCCGGCCGCCAGCATGGGCGGCGAGCCGGTCAAGGCGATGCTGTTGAAAAAGCACTACGGGATCGGCTACCGCGAAGGGACGGCCTCGCTTATCCTGGCTAGGACCATCAACCTGATCGCCCTGGTGATCTTTCTGGTCGGCGGTTTCGCCTTGATGATCGCCGCCGGGTCTCTGCCGGGGGCCTATGAAATTGTCGCCGGCGTCGGCTTGTTGGTATTGGGGTTGGCGGTGGCCCTTTTCTTTGTCGTCCAGCGTTTTGGGGTGACGTCGCTGACCGGGGCCTGGATCGGCGGCTGG
>Ga0208830_1001010_pt1 | contig 13037 bp, 15 predicted proteins | sample DeeseametaMP2634_FD_184169 | JGI IMG/M metagenome (GOLD analysis project Ga0208830, IMG submission 184169) | Marine microbial communities from the Deep Atlantic Ocean - MP2634 (SPAdes) | ecosystem: Environmental > Aquatic > Marine > Oceanic | place: Northeast of Antigua and Barbuda, North... | reverse complement strand
TGATCACTGGAGGCAGATTATGAACCTCTTCGTTATTCTGATAGGGATGGCATTTGGATTTTTGATCGTGGCCTCGGGGCTAAGTAGTTACACGGTGATTCACGACATGCTGTTGCTCCGGGGACCCGATGTCTTCCTTCTTATGGGGTCTTCATTCGCCGTTGCGATGCCATTGCTTTGGATACTCCGGCGGCGCAAATGGAAGACGCCAATGGCCGGTGAGCTGAGCTTAAATCAGGTCCCGAACGAACGAAAACACGTTTTCGGGGGAGCTATATTCGGGGCGGGTTGGGCCACCGCGGGCACCTGTCCAGGTCCGGCCATTGGCATGACCGCCAGTGGCGGCCTGCTAGGACTAGTGGTGATGGCGGGTTTGGGTTCAGGGATAATTCTGCGAAACTTGGTGGCGGGAAACATCTTTTCCAGGCGCGATCCGCCACTAGATCAGGCTCAACCCGCAACCAATTCGTAAGGTATCGAATTTAAGAATTAAGCGGCAAAGAGAGGGGGCAGCTTGATGCTGCCCCTGAGTGCACGGCACTGACTCCATTCCGTGGGCAGGCCGGCGCCCTTCCAGCCCTGCATACCACCATCCATATATGAAACGTGAACCCCATCTCCTTGAGTAGCTTCGCGCCCATCGCCGCTAGGTTGCCAACACCGCACGTTGTAATAACCTGACGCGACCGGTCCGCGAGGCGGATGTCACGACGATCTTCAGGCACTTCCAGGTCCGCCCGTATTGGCAAACTACCCAGCGATATGTTCACCATATTGTGGGCTTTCTGATCAGCCGGGATGTTTTCGGCATCTCGCACTTCCAGCAGAAGCGCGTCAGGGTTTTCCTGAAACAACCGCTGTGCCTCCACGAGGCTTACGCCAGGGACCGCTGCCTTTGCTTCTTGAACCATCTGCATAAAGGTCTTCGCCATTGGGATTTCCTCCTGGATTAATCATCAACGCCATGATGACCCAAACTGGCGCCGGTGCTAATTGTCGCATAAGTTACTTATCGCAGTCAGAGTCGACCCAGCAACCCCAACTGAGATCGGTTTGTTTCACCGCAGCATCGGCCTGGTTGCAAATCGATAAGAAGGAAAAACAGTGTACTCCGGCGTAATTTTCCCGCATAATTGCCGCGATCACTTTGAGATTTCTTTCCCCAATTATTCACTGAACAAACTTTGGAGGCGCTTGAATGAAACTGTTAACTTACGATTCAGGAAGCGGTCCCCGCTGCGGCGTCCTGCGGGGCGACGACGTGGTGGACGTGGCGGACCTGTTGGGCGTTAACCAGCCTTTGCAGGACGTCCGGGCGCTCCTGGAGCTAAGCGAATCCGCTGTCGATCAGGTACGAACCGCCTTGGCAAGCAACTCCGCCGCGCCGTCCGTGCCCTTGGCCAGCGTACGGCTCCGGTCTCCGGTGCTTCAACCGCCGACGGTCCGTGACTACATGATCTACGAAGAACACGCCACCGGCCAAGGCACCAGGACCCGGGAAGAGGCCTGGTACCGAATGCCCATCTTCTACTTTTCCAACCCTCTTTGCATCGTCGGCCCCGACGACGAGATACCATTTCCCTCGGCGTCGGACATGCTGGACTACGAGCTTGAGATTGGGTGCGTCATTGGGAAGGAAGGCCGCAACGTATCGGAAGCCGACGCCATGGACTACATCGCCGGCTTCTTGATATTCAACGATTGGAGCTGCCGGGATATACAGCGGGACGAGAGCTCAGTGGGGCTGGGCCCCGCCAAAGGGAAAGATTCGGCATCCAGCCTGGGACCATGGCTGGTGACTACCGACGAATTGGCTCCTCTCATACGCAACGGACGACTCCAGGTCAAGTGCCATGCGAGGGTTAATGGAGACTTCTGGCTCAAGGACGGCGACGGCGGCGTACCCTATCACACCTGGGGCGCGGTGATAGAGCGGGCATCCAAGGACAGCCGCATCGTGCCCGGCGACGTCCTGGGCAGCGGCACCGTGGGCGGAGGGTCCATCGGGGAAGCCATCCGTAAGGGCGTCGAAAAGGCCCGTTTCCTTCAGCCCGGCGACGTAGTGGAGCACGAAGTTGAAGGCATCGGCATCCTGCGCAACACCATCGGCCTCAAGATAGGCTACGACCCGGATTACCGTTACAAACCCAAAGAGCAACCGGCCCTGCCGGAGCGGGGGATAGCCAAGGACTACAGATACGAGTTCAAGCTACCCTAAGCCTGACCGTTCAGAGCCGCTTTACTGGTCCCGTTGATTACTTGAAAGAAGTCTGCGCCTCCAGATCGGAATGAGCTTGCCATATTTCTCGCCTACGGCTATCAACGGCAACGTGAGCAGTCCCAAGGCTAATAGGATCATACGCAAGCGGCGCGGCCTATATTCTAGCCGCACTTGGTGGTCGCCTACAGGTAGTTGAATCCCTATAAAACTGGGCATCAGCATGACCGTACGCGTCTCTACTCCATCTACGGTGGCCCGCCAGTTGGGATGATAGGTGGCTTTCAAAAGCAGCAGGCTTTCGCGCTCCACGTATACGTCCGCCACAAAAACATTGGCGCCGACTTCCTGAGCGGCCACAGTACCCCGAGATGGACCGGAGGAGATTTCGAACTCCCTAATCAGATCCCAGGATTGGGCTAAAGGTAGTGGCGCCGCCCTTCCTTTTGTCGTGCCGGACCCGCCGATGCTTACCACTGGATGCTGTTTGACGCTCGATTGATCACTGGCCAGCCAACTTGATACCCCCTCGAAGAAGCCGGACCTGTCCCCAGCAAAAGACTGATCGGCGCCGACCAAGTCAAAATAACCCGTTGTCTCCACTTGATATAAGCGATGGCGGCCAAATTTCCGGATCGGGCTCGCGAAGCCCGGTAATGTACGCCCTTCGGGGGCCACCACATACCGAATGTTGTAGATATTGTAATGCTCCCACCTTTTCTCGTCGAAAAGGACCAATCCTGCGCTGTTAAGGGAATGGGCATGGGGATAGAAGCTCAACATGTCCATTCCCTCAGCGATGAGCAAGGCATATACCGGAACACTGCCAACCAGGTAGTCACCGCCCCAATTATTTTGCAGACCGGCATAGACCCGGCCTGGCGGAAGCTCCGCTAATGTCTCATAAAGGGCTCTTAGATCCCGGTCCTCGGAAGCCATCACCTGCTTGTTTTCACTCAGCAATCTGGAATTCAGCTCCAGATAAGACGACCTTTCTCCGTAGACGGGGAACAAAAGCAGCGCGGTCAACACCAGGGGCACCACGAGATACCGCACGTTTGCCCGGGAGATCGCCCAACGCCAGGGAGCAGCCAAGGCAATGGCTATCATGTAGATGCCGCCCAGGTGGACGCCGGCGATCAGACGATGGAGGGGAAGATCTCTGGTCATAGGCACCAGGTCTAAGAGCGCGCCCCAGGTTGGCCTCCCAAAATAGAAGAGCAGCCATAACGTGAATACCGCTACCGGAACTAAGTATCGCTCATCTCTCCAACGCCACAAACAGATCCCAAATCCGGCCACCAAGAGAATGGTCAATGAGGGGAACCGGTTGAAGTCAAACAAGTCTCCCACGGCCAGGGTATGAAGCACCCAGGAATGCCCAAAGGAATTTAATTTTTCCGGCGCCTTCCAAACACTAGGCCCCAGTAAGGAGAACGTCCGGTCCAAGAAAAAAGGGACCAGGAAATAAGAAGTCACCACCATAACCAACAACAGAAGGATCAGCAGCCGCTTCCACCTCCTCCACATGGCGCCCCATGGGGATTCCGAGGTCAACAATCCCACGGTTGGCACCAAGGTCAGAACGCCGAGGGTGACGAAGGCAATATATCCGTATATCAGGTACGATGTAAGCGTAGCCGCGAGCAACAGGGTCGTCCAAAAGTATCCCCTCCCCTCGCGCAGAACCCGGTACCCCAACGCCAGGGTTGGAGGTAAGAGCACCATTGCCCAAAGCTGAGTATAAAGCCCATACCCACGCCAAACGTAGCTCATAAAGTCGAGGCCAAAAAGACCGTCTGTCGCCGTAAGCGATGCGACAAGGCCACCCATGGCGGACGACAGTTGGTCAAATCCGAAGCGCCTCATAGACCAGTAGATGGAAAGAGGGAAAAGGCTCAGCAGTAAATAGCTCGTCCATTTCACCAGGTCGAGCGGGGTGAATACACCTAGTGTAAGAACATAGATAAGTGCGGTGGATAGATAGGGCTAGTGTTGGTAATGATGGAACAAGGGGAAACCCATGCCCACGGTGGCAAGCCACGGGTCGGTGAGATTCTGCTCCCCGGTGATGGCCTGCACCGCGAGTTCCGTTGCCAGCAGGGCCAGAACGCTGTCGTTCAGATCTGGGACCCTAACTGCCACTTCGGGATAAAGGTGGTATAGGTTGAATGCCACTGCGACCAGAAGCATGAAAAGCGGCAAGAGGGATTCGAGCCTGCGAAACCATCGAGAGGGCTCAACGTTATCGTTGCGGCGTCCGAGGAAACGCGTTCCAACGGCATGCCAAAAGGTTATGTCGAAGGGCAAGGTTATACCCTATCGGGCTAAATTAATGCAATTATACAATAGGCAAGGTTAAGATCTGGCAACCTGGCTAGCCAGATGACCTGCGTCAAGGCCTGAATGCGCCGGCTTGAAAGGATGGCCGCCCCAACCCCAGAAACAACCTCCTTCACATGGAGGGTCGGACAGTTGATCAGAGGCCAGATACCCGGACGGTGGGCACGGCGTCAATATGCTGCACGGTACAACACTATTATTTCATGCCCTCCATTGAGAGAATCTAGGCTGTGATATCATCGCCCACGGTATACGGGAGCAAGGAATATCCGAAAAACTCCGAGCACTCATCAACGTTGCTCTGAGCTTATCTCATAGAAGCGCCATCGCTGCTCCCTTTGATTAACCTCAAGGAGGTCTGACCCATGCCTCTACCTCCAGATAGGATGGATTACAGTCCAATCATCGACCGGCCCATCATAAAGTGGCCCAACAACGCCCGGGTCGCCTTCTGGGTCGCGCCGAACATCGAGCACTACGAGTACATGCCTCTCATGGACGGCGTGCGCAATCCTTGGCCTCGAACGCCCCATCCCGATGTGCAACAGTATTCGTCCCACGAGTTCGGCAACCGGGTGGGATTCTGGCGGCTACTGGAGATCTTGGACCGGTACAACATCAAATGCTCCACCACTCTGAGCCTCGGTGTGCTGGAACACTTCCCAGAGATAGCCGAGGCCATGCTGAAACGGGACTGGATCTTCGTGAACCACGGTTTCTACAACACCCGTTACGTGACAACCTACTCGGAGGAGCAGGAGCGGGAGTTTCTGCATGAATGTGTGGAGAAGTTCAAACGCTTCACCGGCCGCCAGATCAAAGGCCACTCGGGTCCGGCGGCCTCTAACACGGAGAACACGCCCGACCTTTTGGCCGAAGCGGGTTTCATCTACCAAACCGACTGGAAGATCGACGACCAGCCATTGCCCATCAAAGTCAGGTCAGGGCGTCTGGTCTGCGTGCCCTACACCTCGGAGTTGAACGACGCTCCCCTTTACCGTCACAACTACGAGGCGGATTACTACGCGGAGATCTGCAAAGCCCAGTTCGACCAACTGTACGAGGAAGGGCAGGAAAGCGGCCGGTGCATGGTCATCGCCTTCCATCCCTACGCCACCGGCCGGCCCCACCGGGCCAAATATCTGGATGAAGTGCTCAGCTACATCATGTCCCATGATGGCGTGTGGCAGACCACCACCGACGAGATAGCGGAATATTATCTGGCCAACTATTACGACCAAGCCATCGCCCACGCCCAAAGGATGAACGTGTAGCCGTAGGGGCGCAAGATGTAGGGGCGCATGGCCATGCGCCCCTACATCTTGCGCCGACATCGATCGATTGAGAGAACCCATACACGCCGGTTCGATCGACAAGGAGCCGATTTATGCCCGTAGAGTTTTATCACGGCATGGACCACCAGCACTACGACTGGAACCCGCTTAACGGCGACAGAGGCGTGCTGCGGTGGCCGGACAACGCCCGGGTAGCCCTGGCCGTCATGCTCACCCTGGACCACATGGAATGGCGTGTCCCGGAAGGGGCGTTTCAGTCCGCGTCGCTGGCCGGTGGCTACGGACCGTCGCCCTTTCCCGACGTCACCCGCTGGTCTCACCGGGAGTACGGTCACCGGGTGGGCGTCTACCGACTCCTGGACACGCTGGCCAAGTTCGATATCACTCCCACGGTGGCCATGGACGTTCTAACGGCGGAGAATTATCCCTTCCTGGTCCGCCATCTCAAGAGTCTCGGCTGTGAGATCATCGCCCACGGGATCTCGGTCAGCCAGCAGATAACCGAAAACATGCCCGAGCAGGAAGAACGGGAGTACATCCAGTCGTCGATGGAACGCATGACCGGGGCCATTGGAACTACTCCCGCCGGTTGGCTGGGACCGGAATACGGAGAGTCGTCACGGACGCCCCAATTGTTGGCCCAGGCCGGAGTCAGCTACGTCTGCGACTGGACCAACGACGAGCAGCCATATCCGATCAAAGCGCCCCAAGGCCAGCTGACCGCCCTGCCCATCAACCTGCCCTTGGACGACGTCAACGCCCTGTTCGACCGGCATATCCCAATCGGCAGGTACGAGCTGATGCTGAAAGAGGGCTTCGACGCTTTGTACCAGGAAGGCGCTAAAAACGCCCGGCTGCTGGTGCTCAACCTGCACCCGTGGCTGATGGGCCAACCGTTCCGCGTCCGCTACCTGGCCCGCGCTCTGGACTACATGACCAGGCGGGAAGGGGTATGGACCGCCAACGGCTCGGAGATCGTCGACTGGTACCGTAGCAACCCGCCCCAGGCCAACCAAACGTAAACCCCACCGTCTCAACTGGAGGAAGCCATGGCCAAGATCGTTACCGCATTTGGCACGCTCCACACGCCCTTCCTGCCCGAACAGGTATCCAACGCGCCGGGTCAACTCAAACCCGAAGCGATGGCGAACGAAGTACGCGAGCACCTGGAAAAAGCCAAACCCGACGTCATCATCGTGTTCACCTCGGACCACTTCGTTAACTTCTTCTACAACCACTTCCCGGCTTTCTGCGTCGGCGTGATAGACGAGGCCGAGACAACGCCGGAAACGGGGTGCAACATGCCCCACTACTCACTTAGCGGCCACAGGAAAATGGCGGCGGCCCTGCACCGGGCGGCGCTGAGATCCAATTTCGACCTGGCCACGGCCCAAGAGGTCAAGCTGGAGCACACCATCATGGTGCCCCTCCATTTCATCACGCCGGACATGAACATCCCGATAATCCCCATCTACAACGGATGCCTGGCGCCGCCGGCCCCATCCGCCCGCCGGTGCTACTCCCTGGGCCGGATGATCCGGCGGTTCATTGAAGATTGGGACGGAGACGAGAGGGTGGCCCTGATGGCCGGCGGGTCGGTTTCTCTGGAGGTGGGCGGGCCACGCGACACCACCTGGTTCGACGAGCCGTGGGTGGAAACCGTTAAGGGACTGATGAGCAAGGGCGACTATCAAGGCGTAGCTCGGCGTGCCACCGAGCAGAAGATGCTGGCGGCGGGCAACGTGGCCCACGAACTACTGAACTGGACCACGGTGTTTGGCGCTTTGGACGGGGCACTGCCCGACTACCTGGACAGCCAGCGCGGCTCGGTCTTCGCCGCCTGGGACCTGGAGGACGGACGATGAGCGTCTACGCCATACACAAGCTGCTGTGGCTTTCCGAGGAAGACCCGGAGTTCCGCGCCCGTCTTCAGTCTGATCCCGACGAGGCAATGAAGGGGCTGGCATTGACGGTCGAAGAGGTCCAGGCCCTCAAGAACGGGGACGTACACACCTTGCACCAATGGGGAGTAAGCAACTTCTTGATGCGGGTGATGCCCATGCACGGGCTGTTCGGCATGACCAACGAAACCTACCGGGAGCGCATCGGCAAGGAATCTCCCCGGCTGCAGGTCTAGACTTGCGCAGCCAAGAATCGGATCGATAGATGGGAACAACTATTTACCTGATACGCCACGCTCAGATGCACCCATCGCCCAGTCTCCATTACTCAGAATGGCCGCTAAGTACCGTTGGACAGGGCCAGGCAGAAAAACTGGGCGGTCTGCTTGAGCCTCTGGGCATAGAGGTAATGTTCTCGAGCCCCTTTCTGCGGTGCTTGCAGACGGTCCGGTCCTTCGCCGGTAAAGCCGGTATAGAGATCAACGTCAAGGACGACCTGCGTGAACGCCTTGTGGTCCAGGGGGTCGTGGATGATTTCAGTGCTATCTGGCGCCGGTCGTGGGATGACTTCAATTTCGCGATGCCGGGATGCGAAAGCTCCTTGGATGCCCAAAAACGGTTCGTCGCGGCTGTCGAAGACATTCTTGCCGGGAATAATCGCGAAACAATCGGCGTCAGCGCCCATGGGAATGTCATAGGTTTGTTCCTTAATCACATTCACCCCGCCTTCGGGAGAGACGAGGCGGAGGCGCTTACAAATCCTGACGTGGTACGAATTTCGGCTGATGGCCGGTTTGTTTGGGATCAGGAGTTCCGCCTTCCGGGACTTGAGAACATAGCGACAAACCACTCGGAAACACCGTTTGCCGGGCTCCCGCGACGCTCGACCGGCAACCAAGATTAGGGCCAACCGGACATGTCATCGGATAGAATCGGCGAATCTCCCAAGGCCTGGCCCCGGAACCATGAAGCCTTGATAGACGGATCACGGCGGGGCAGCGTATAGCGTTTCAGATAAAATAAATACCTACCCCCAAGCAACTGCCGGGTGTATTATCCTGGTTACCCAGTTCCCACGCGACTAATCTGAGCGAAATAGGAGACTGAAATGCGCGTCATCAGAATCGCCGAAGTAGACATCGTCCCGATAGACACGGCCACCCCGATCCCCGGCTGGACCGGCGGACCGGTTCGCCGGACCCGACAACCCATCCTACCCGAGGGCGCCAGCAAGCACTTCAACAGCAGCATCGTGAACTTCGAAAAGGGAGCTACTACCGGTTGGCACGTTCACAAGAGCGACCAGATCCTGGTCATAACGGCAGGGGTCGGCATGGTAGCCAACGAGAACGAGGAGCAGGAAGTGACCGTGGGTGACGTGGTCCACATCCTGGAAGGGGAGAACCACTGGCACGGGGCAAAGAAAGAATCCTACATGTCCCACATCACCATCACCGCGGCTGAATAATACGAACCTCCTCTCTAACTCTCCCCCATAAACGGGGCGAGGACATTGTCCCTTCCCCCTCGACGGGGGAAGGTTAGGATGGGGGTGCGGAATTCCTGAACAAATCCGTCTTCGACACCCACAAACACCCATACGGAGCGATAGGAACATGATGATCGTCGATACCCATAGCCACGCCGGCATCAACTGGTTCGAGCCGGTGGAAATGATCCTGCACCAGATGAATCTGAACGGGGTGGAAAAAACCGTCCTGATTCAGCACGCCGCCAATTACCACAACGACTACATAATGGAGTGCGTTAAACGCTTCCCCGGCCGGTTCGGCGCGGTGATCTGGGTGGACGTGCAGGACCCCAACGCCACCGCCAATCTTGAGGAGCTATCCAAACACCCGGAGGTCGTCGGCGTGCGGCTCCACCCCAACGAACGTTCTCCGGGACCGGACCCGCTGGCCATCTGGCGCAAGGCCGCCGAGCTCGATCTACCCGTAAGCTGCTTCCCGAGGACCGCGGAGCATACGGCCGATCCATCATTCCAGAGCCTAGTAGAAGAGCTTCCCGGCTGCACCATCGTTCTGGAGCACCTGGCCGGAGCCTACCGGCCCCAAAGCCCCGCCTCAGTCACGGCTCCCTATGACGATTACAAGAAAGCCCTGACCCTAGCCAGGTTTTCCAACACATACATTAAGTTCGGCGGCCTAGGAGAATTCTGCGTTCGCCCCATTCCCCTGGCGGCCCAGTTTGACTTCACCGAGGTCCCGCCCCTGATGGAGATGGCCTACGAGGCCTTCGGCCCCAAACGCATGATGTGGGGCAGTGACTACCCGCCGGTGGGAGGGCGGGAAGGCTACCGCAACTCCCTGCAGGGAGTAATGGAACACCCAGTCTTTAAAAGCCAGGACGACAAGGACTGGGCCTTCGGCAAGACCGCCATGGAGGTCTTCAAACTAGCGTAAACCCCAGCCAAAGCCCCCTTCGATAAAGGGGGGTTGGGGGGATTTTCACCCCCGCAGCATGTCCATCACCATGTGCTCCTCGCCGAAGACGAGTTCCCCGTCATAGATCTTCTTGATGTCGCCGATGCCCTTTTCCATGGCTCCGTGTTCGCACAGGTTTGGGCCGGTGTGCACCAGCACCAGTTTTTTCACCCCGGCTTGCTGGGCCATCTCCGCCGCGCCTCGGGTGCCGCACATGCTGCCTTCACCCTCGCCGATGGCATCCATCACGTCCGAGTCACCCCAGCACATGCACAGCATGACGTCCGCGTCCTTGGCCAGATCTAACACCGTGTCACAAGGGGTGGTGTCGCCGGTGAACACCATGGTGCCGTCCGGCGTGTCCAGACGATAGGCCAGGCAATCCAGCCACGGCTGGGCGTGCTCGGCGGTGGCCGAGGTTATCTGCCAGTCCTTTCCGGAGTGGACGTAACCGGGTCCGATGTCACGAACATCCACCGAGGGCGGCTTGCGGGGTAACGTGCCACCCCGGTTCACGAACACGGCCTGGCTGCCTGGGTGGTTGACCCGCGCCTTCCAATCATGGGCGAACGCGCCGACATTTTCATCCAGGATCCGCTCGGTGATCAATTCGGTCAGTGTGGGGCCGTACACCTGCAACTGGTTCTCTTTGCCGATACTCTGGTCCCACCGGCAAAGTAGAAAGCAAGGGTAATCTACGTCGTGGTCGAAGTGGTGGTGGCTAAAAAACAGGTAGTCGATCTGGGTGGGCCACAGGCCCGACTGAACCAGCTTGTGGGTTGCGGCCGGTCCACAGTCGAACATGATATATTCGCCGCCAACCTCGACGACGTGGGAAGAGCCGAACCTCGTCGGTGTCGGCGTCGGGGTGCCAGTGCCCAACAGGTAAATTTTTGCCAATATCTCTACTCCCTAAGAAGATTACTTCGGAGTTGGTGTTGCTCCGTTGCGATTCCCTGGCCGAGTATACCAGCACCAAATCTGGTCGTTATGCAGGTTTCGATATTAAGGCCACCAGGAGCAGCCAGTTGGACAGGTACGGACGGTGCGGTTATGATTTGGCCGGAATCGACCTAAGAGGCGAGGCCATTGGGAATTCGGCAAGACATCAAACATGGGCGGCTCGTCCGCCAGGCACAGCAGCACATGAAAACGCTGGCCGTGGACGATTAGGATGAAGTTCGCCTTTTTCACCCATCTGCCATGGCCGGAAGGGACCGATGCCAAAGAGGTTATCGACCGGAGCGCCGAACAGGTTCTGTTCGCGGAAGAACTGGGTTTTTACAGCGCCTGGCTGGCCGAGCATCACTTCACCCGCTATAGCATCGGCTCTTCATCCCTGATTTTAGCCACCAACCTGGCGGCCCGCACCAAGACCATTCGGCTGGGAACGGCGGTGTTGGTGTCGCCATTGCACAACCCGCTGCGGCTGGCCGAAGATACCGCTACTCTTGACCTTATCAGCGGGGGCCGCTTGGACGTGGGGTTCGGCCGGGGGTCTGGGGGCTACGAGTATCACGGCTACAACATCAACGCCGACGAAAGCTTGGACCGGTTCATGGACTCCGTAAATATGGTCCAGGGACTTTGGACCACGCCCGACTTCACTTATTCGGGACAACACTTTCAGGTGAACCGGGCCAATCTCGTGCCGATGCCTATCCAGAAGCCTCATCCGCCCATATATCTGGCCGCTACCCGGACCCCCGCGACCCTGGATTTCGCGGTTTCCACCGGGCACAACCTTTGCATCGCGGTCGTGCAGGACACGGCTGACGCCTTGGAACTGTGCCAACGATTCGTGGAGAAATCCCAAGAAGCGGGATTCAACCTGTCCAAGTCGGAGATACCTTTCTTTCGCTACTTCTACGTTGCCGAGACCGAAGAACAGGCCCGTCAAGACACGGTGGACAGACTGAACTGGGTGGCGGATATAATGCAGTGGCGGCGCTTCATCGACGAGGGAAGCGAGGTCTATCGCCGCATGGAGGACTGGCGCAAAACGCGCAACGAAGCTCCCACCACTTACGAATACTTGGCCGAACACCGCGCTATAATCGGCACGCCTGACCAATGCGCGGCGAAGATTCAGGAGCTACGAGACCAGGGTATCGAGTACTTTGGCTGTAACTTCGACTTCGGCGGCATGGCGCACGGTAAGGTGCTAAAGTCCATGGAACTATTTTCAAAAGAGGTCATGCCCAGATTCACCTAGAGCATTAGCGGACCGGAGAATCAATATTGAACTCTAAACGGATCCCTTCACGCCCGCCAGACCCCGTTGACGCAGAAGGTTTTCACACCCGCGGCAACCGGTACAGCCGGACCGGTGCATACGAGGCGGCGATCGCCGACTACGACAAGGCGATCGAACTGGACCCGAATTTCGCGGATGCCCATTACGATCGCGGCTACTCCTATTACGAAATGGGGCGCCTTGAGGAGGCGGTCAGGGACTCGTCCCAGGCCATCGAACTCAATCCCGATGACGACCGCTACTATGCGCTGCGTTCCGTGGTTTATCTCTTCTCCGACCGTATGGACCTGGCCCAGATCGACGAGGAGATGTGCGAAGAGCTGAGAAACCGGGACTAGATCAGGCTGGCTGAATTTAGAGGCAGCGGAAAAGTTATTACTTGGCCGGAAAGAATCAAGCAAAAGTCAGGACGTGACCGAAGAGCGGCCAAAATTGGGCTGGAATCGGTTATAATAGGGGTGCCGTACCGGAGGTTCCGCAGTGCCGGAGCATCTCGTCGACGTCAGACTTCCACCCAACAACTAGAAACCTCGGCGCCTCGAACAGGCCTTTGATCAAAAGCGATATTCTAAGGTTTCA